>ERZ1027208.733-NODE-733-length-11500-cov-9.502927_pt1 | contig 11500 bp, 9 predicted proteins | sample MGYA00520867_ERZ1027208 | MGnify/ENA primary metagenome ERZ1027208 (study PRJEB33311, sample SAMEA4378413) | marine metagenome | biome: Marine biome; feature: Fjord; material: Water | collected 2014-07-20T08:00:00Z/2014-07-... | depth 75 m ...
GGCAGACAGGGCGATCATCTCGGATCCATGGGTGTTCACGACCAGCAGTCGGGGTGCTTGCCCCCCCGCTGTCAGATAGGTCTTGGCAAGAGTTTGGATGCGTTGGAAAATCAACTCAACTGGTGGTGCGTCATAGCTAATGGCCCCTGACGGGCAAACAGCAGAACAGGCGCCGCAGCCTGCGCAGATCATCGGGTCGACAGTGACATGATCACCGTCCGGAGTGATTGCACCTGTCGGGCACAGATCAAGGCAGCGCGTGCAGCCAGTTTGTTCAGCCCGCGAATGGGCGCAAAGCAAGCTATCGGTTGTAACGTATAGCGGTTGCTCGAATGTACCAACCATGTGTGACGCAGCAAGTGTCGCTGCTGCCACGGCTGGGCCATAATTCGGGTCCGCTCGCAGGTATCCTTCACGTTTTTCGTGGGCGGGAAACAAGGGGGGCTCACCGCGCAGGTCGATCAGGATATCGCATTGTGAAGCACCGCCTTGGCGGGGTTCCGACAGCGTTAGACCGCGTCCGCCAGGCTCGATCATTTGAAGCGCATCGATGACGACCTCGAACTGGCCCAAAGAACCGGATGCGCGCCGCAGTTTACCGACTATCACGTCAAAATCGTGTGTGTCAGGGATGCTGCTGGCGTCTTCTATCAGGACCGTCACACCTAAGTGATCTTTCAATTGCGCGGCGGTTTGCAATGCTACATCTGCCTTACCGATGATTAGGCACAGGCCCTCAGAAACGACATCCAGCGACTTGGCTGTTGGGGCTGGCAATAACGCCTCCGCCGCCAATGCGGACATTTTGGGTACCAGATTGCCAGTGTCGGCGGTCCAGCCTGCTCTATCGCGCAGATCAAACGAGGGGGCAGGATCAAGGCCCATATCCTCGGCCAAGGCGTCAAAACGGAGGCTCTCTTGGGCGCAACAAAAAATGGCATCGCCTTGGGTTAAGGCGGCGGCGGCAAGGTCAATTTGGGTCGTGCACAGGGCCGTGCAGGGTTTTGCCACGTTAAAGCCTGTCGCGAGCGACAGCGCGTCTGCGTCTATGGCCTGACTACCTAGACAGTCGCATGTTATCAGTTGCTTAGACATCAAATACCCTTCCGAAATCACGTCACTTTTGCCGTTAAAAACGGCAAGGACGCCGCATAGGGTAGACTTGATTCGAAGCGGGCGACAACCACCTTTCTTACAAAGTGCTGTCCTAGGAACCGATCAATCGAGGTGATTCGCGAAGCAGTGATTCGGGTCTTTTCGAAAAACTACAAATCCGATTCTTTTGGTCAAGATAGACAATTCGTCCGGGATGCGATCAGGCGCTGCTGCCGTCTTCCCAATTTGTCCCCAATGCCCATTGAATACCTCCGCATACCATTCTGTGCTTTGTTCCCTTGCTGGATTGTCGCAGGATATTTCCAAACAGGGAGGCTGGGTTGATACACAATCCGAACATGTACCAAACATTACCGCTGGGTGTTGTGCTGCGGCGCACGCCGGGTGTGACACGTTGGGCGCCCTTTGCATGGACAGCCAGTGGTATTCTGACAGGCGCGCCTGATGCCAGCTGGCGCGAACTGCGCCGCGAGGGCGATGCTGTTGAATATCATGCCGCTACTATGACGCTTGAACTGCACGGTGCCGAGACCGAGGCCTATTTGCACGGGCTATCCACGAAAGTGCCAAGCATCTACGTTGTGATGCGCCCGACTGAAGAGTTGGATTTCCCGTTTGAGGTTTTGCTGGTCACGGCGTCTCCCTATGAGGCGCAAGACTACACGGACAGTGGCGAAGAGCTGGTTGAGAAGGTCCCAATGCCTGCGGGGTTGATTGCCTGGGTGCGGGACTTTGTCGATGCGTACCACCAAGAAGAAGTATTTGTGAAACGTAAGCGAGACCGCAAGCGGATCGACGAAAAGGAAGATGGCATCGGTGATGCACGGATTTCCCAGATGGGCGATGTTTACCGTTCCCCCAGCTCAGCGCGCAAGGAACGCCTGCAATGAGCGATTTCTGGAGCAAACGCCGGGCCGCTGTTGAAGCGGAAGCAGATGTTGCTTTGGCTGAAGCTAAGGAAGCCGAGCTTGAGGCAACCACAGCCGAAAAGACCGATGCTGAAATTTTGGAAGAGCTCGGGCTGCCCGATCCTGACCAGATGGAACAGGGGGATGATTTCAGCGCGTTCATGAACGATTTGGTGCCTGCACGTATTAAAACGCGCGCGTTGCGCAAGCTTTGGCGTTTGAACCCTGTGCTGGCCAACATCGACGGGCTTGTTGATTACGGCGAGGATTTTACTGACGCCGCGATGGTGATTGAGAACATGCAGACCACCTATCAGGTTGGCAAAGGCATGATGGCGCACGTCAAAGAAATGGCGCGTCAAGCTTTGGAAGCAGAAGAGACCGTCCAAGACATCGCCGCTGAGCCTACCCAAGAGGATGATGGTTTGACAGTCGAAGAGATCATCGATGCCGATGACACAGTAGACGAGACGCAACCGGTGCTCGTAGACTCGCCAGTGGACGACAACGTCGCACACAGTGCTTCACGGCGTCGGATGCAATTTCAATTTGAGGATCAACACACAGGATGACTGAAGCGTTGAACATACTGGTCGAGGACGAAGATCGCCTGCGCGCGGATCTTTATAACTATCTTGGGGTGCTGCTATCTGGACCGCCGGACGAGTCCATGCTGATCACCACAGCGGGTTTATCTGGTGATGACAGCCCGCTGGGGCAAGCAATCACAACACTGGCGAACGTCGCAAAACGATCCAAGGTCAAACCAGTGACTAGTGAATACAATAAGTTGTTCATTGGTTTGGGCCGCGGCGAATTGCTGCCCTATGCAAGCTACTATCTGACGGGTTTCCTGAATGAGAAACCTTTGGCGCGGTTACGTGATGACATGGCCGCGCGCGGAATTGAGCGGTCGGACTTGGTATTTGAGCCAGAAGACCACATTGCCAGCCTGATGGAGATGATGGCGGCAATGATTGTTGGTCGCTTTGGGCGCGAGACAACTCTTGAGCAGCAAAAGGTGTTTTTCAATACCCATATAGCACCTTGGGCCGCCCATTTTTATTCAGATCTCGAAGGGGCCAAAAATTCTATTTTCTATGCTTCGGTGGCCACGGTTGCCCGGACGTTCATGGAAATTGAATCCGAAGCCTTTCGGATGAGCGCGGGCTAATCCCCGCTATCGAGCGGCGGGCACCCGTCGGAACAACCAGAAAAGGAGACTGGTTATGGACAAGAATGAAGACGGCAAAAGCCGCCGGGATTTTTTGAAACTGGCAGGAACAACAGGGCCGCTCGCGGTGGCTGCAGTTGTTGTCAGCGGGGGGACCGTAGAAGCGGCCGAGCCCGATCTATCGTTGGATAAGATGCAAGATACGCTGCACACGCGTGCGTATCTGGACAGCACGCGGTTCTAACGCACTAGCCCCTTCCTGAGGGGATACGACGGCGCCCGGGAAACTGGTCGGCGGATCATCGGCAAAGAGCGACTGGTTGCGTGACGCCCGACTGCAAATTGCCAAAAACGAAACCAAGCGAGCGCGGCCGTCGAAGGCCAAGCGAGCAAGGGAGGACAACATTATGTTGAGGAAAAAGACCAACGGGATTGCGCGACGCTCCCAGCGGACGAGTATCCTGTCGGAAGCGGGTAACGCTTCGGTAGATCGGCGTGCATTCTTGCGCGGATCCGGTTTGGCCATTGGGGGACTTGCGGCGGTTGCTGCAACAGGCGGTACGGTGCAGCAGGCATCGGCACAGTCTGCTAACCCTGGATTGGTCGAGACAGTGAAATCAGTTTGCACCCACTGTTCGGTGGGCTGCACAGTCATCGCAGAAGTTCAGAATGGTGTGTGGACAGGCCAAGAACCCGGTTGGGACAGCCCGTTTAACCTTGGTGCGCATTGCGCCAAAGGGGCATCGGTACGCGAACACGCGCACGGCGAACGCCGTCTGAAATACCCGATGAAAAAAGTGAACGGCGAATGGGTTCGTATCAGCTGGGAAACGGCGATCAACGAGATCGGCGACGGCATGAATACGATCCGCGAAGAAAGCGGACCCGATTCAGTGTATTGGTTGGGCTCAGCCAAGCATAACAACGAACAAGCCTATTTGTTCCGCAAGTTTGCAGCCTATTGGGGCACAAACAACGTGGACCACCAAGCGCGGATTTGCCACTCGACCACGGTTGCCGGTGTTGCGAACACCTGGGGCTACGGTGCGATGACGAACTCGTATAACGACATCCACAACTCAAAATCGATCTTCATCATTGGTGGTAACCCAGCCGAAGCGCACCCTGTTTCGCTGTTACACCTGCTGAAAGCGAAAGAGCAGAACAACGCACCCGTGATTGTATGTGACCCACGCTTTACGCGCACAGCTGCACATGCGGATGAATATGTACGCTTCCGTCCGGGTACGGATGTCGCGCTGGTTTGGGGCATCCTGTGGCACATCTTTGAAAATGACTGGCAGGATAATGAATTTATCCGCACCCGCGTTTGGGGCATGGACCAGATCAAAGAAGAAGTCCGCAAGTGGAACCCAGAAGAAGTAGAACGCGTTACTGGTGCGCCTGGTGAACAGTTGCGCCGTGTTGCCCGTACCTTGGCCAATAACCGTCCCGGCACCGTAATTTGGTGCATGGGTGGCACGCAGCACACCACTGGTAACAACAACACACGTGCGTATTGCATCCTTCAGTTGGCCCTTGGCAACATGGGTACATCTGGCGGTGGTACAAACATCTTCCGTGGCCACGACAACGTTCAAGGCGCAACGGACCTTGGTGTTCTTAGCCATACACTGCCAGGCTATTACGGCCTGTCAGCTGGTGCTTGGGCACACTGGGCCCGAGTTTGGGAAGAAGATCCTGAATGGCTTGGCAATCAGTTTGCGAAGACAACTGGAGCCGATGGCAAAGAGAAATCGCTGCAAAACCTGACCGGTATTCCAGTTTCTCGTTGGATTGACGGTGTTCTCGAAGATCCTGAGAACATGGACAACCCCGACAAGGTACGTGCAATGGTTTTGTGGGGCCACGCACCCAACTCACAGACCCGTATGACGGAAATGAAAACGGCGATGGAAAAGCTCGACATGCTTGTTGTGGTGGATCCGTATCCAACCGTTTCTGCCGTGCTGCATGATCGCACTGATGGTGTCTATCTTCTGCCTGCATGTACCCAGTTTGAAACACGTGGTTCTGTTACCGCTTCAAACCGATCGTTCCAGTGGCGTGATAAAGTTGTAGAGCCATTGTTCGAAAGCAAGCCTGACCACGAGATTATTGCACTGTTCGCGGATAAGTTCGGCTTTGCCGACCGCTTGCTGCGCAATATCGAAATGGACGATGAACACGTGCCAAACGTTGAAAGCATTACCCGCGAATTCAACAAAGGTATGTGGACCATTGGCTATACAGGTCAAAGCCCTGAACGCATTAAAATGCACATGGCCAACCAGCACACGTTTGACCGGACCACGCTACAAGCGATTGGTGGACCGGCCGATGGTGACTATTACGGTTTGCCTTGGCCATCTTGGGGCACTGCAGAGATGAACCACCCCGGCACTCCAAACCTCTATGACATGTCAAAGCGTGTCTCTGAGGGTGGCCTGACGTTCCGCGCCCGCTTTGGCGTTGAACGGGAGGGTGACAATCTTTTGGCCGAAGGCGTTTACAGCAAGGATTCAGAGATCCAAGACGGATACCCTGAGTTTACGATGCAAATGTTGATGGACCTTGGTTGGGATGGCGATCTAACAGCCGAAGAACGCGCGACTATTGATGCTATCGCAGGACCTAAGACCAACTGGAAGACCGACCTATCAGGCGGCATCCAACGGGTTGCTATTGCGCATGAATGTGCGCCCTTCGGTAACGCCAAAGCACGGGCTGTGGTCTGGACCTTCCCAGATCCCATTCCGATCCACCGTGAACCGCTGTATTCCAACCGTCGCGATCTTGTGGCCGACTATCCAACGCATGAAGACCGTAAATTCTACCGTCTTCCTACGATGTATGCGTCGATTCAGAAGAAGGACTTTAGCAAAGACTATCCCATTATCCTCACGTCCGGCCGCTTGGTCGAATACGAGGGCGGTGGCGACGAGTCGCGTTCAAATCCTTGGCTGGCGGAATTGCAGCAGGACATGTTTGTCGAAATCAACCCACGGGATGCCAACAACCTTGGTGTGCGTGACGGCAAACAAGTTTGGGTCGAAGGGCCAGAGGGTGGTAAAGTCAAAGTCATGGCGATGGTTACCAATAGGGTAGGCGAGGGCGTAGCCTTTATGCCGTTCCACTTTGGCGGTCACTACCAAGGTGAAGACCAACGAAGCAAGTATCCAGACGGCGCTGATCCGTATGTATTGGGCGAAAGTACCAACACGGCACAGACCTATGGCTACGATGCAGTAACCCAGATGCAAGAGTCAAAATCGACACTTTGCAAAATCTGGTCAGCGTAAGGAGACGATAAAATGGCAAGAGCAAAGTTCCTTTGCGACGCTGAACGCTGCATTGAATGTAATGCTTGTGTGACCGCGTGTAAGAACGAGCACGAAGTGCCTTGGGGCATCAACCGGCGACGGGTGGTGACGATCCAAGACGGCCAACCGGGCGAACGCTCGATTTCGGTTGCTTGTATGCACTGCTCGGATGCGCCTTGTATGGCCGTATGTCCGGTTGACTGCTTCTACCAAAACGAAGAAGGGGTCGTTTTACACTCCAAAGATCTTTGTATTGGGTGCGGCTACTGCTTCTACGCGTGTCCGTTTGGCGCGCCGCAGTATCCACAAGCTGGCAACTTTGGCAGCCGTGGCAAAATGGACAAATGTACATTCTGCGCAGGTGGACCGGAAGAGAACCATTCTACTGCCGAATTCGCCAAATACGGGCGTAACCGGATTGCAGAAGGTAAACTCCCGATTTGTGCCGAGATGTGTTCAACCAAAGCGCTTCTTGCGGGTGATGGCGACATCGTGTCGAACATTTACCGCGAGCGCGTAGTGGCACGTGGCTTTGGTTCCGGCGCTTGGGGCTGGGGTACAGCCTACGAGCAAAAGGGCGGCTAAGGCCGACCAACAAGGGCATCACCATGTGTGACGCCCTTGTCTCGAAATTGTCGGGGCTGTTGGGAATACCAGCAGCCCCGATCCTCAAATATTGAAAAATTCTAACTCGAAGGTTCTGCTATGTTCCGCCTGATATCTGCATTTGCTCTATTGATCGCGCTGGCCTTGCCAAGCGTCGCGCAACAGGCGGAACCTGCCACAACCCCCGACCGCAGCGCCACAGGTGGCGCGCAAACACTTGAAGATATCATGGCCCGCCAAAACGGCGATACTGTTGATGATACCTTCCGCCGGGAGGCTACGGGCGACCCGGATTCAGCCGCTAGTACCATGGATCAGCTTGGTACATTGGGCGGCGCGTCTGACCCTGAGCTGTGGCGCGCGCTGCGCTATGGCACGGTTGACGTTAAAGTATCCACGGCTGACACGCGGGGTCGCGTTTTGATCCAAGATGGCGGCATGAAATGGCTAAACTTCCGTGAAGGACCTTTAACGAAGTACGGTCTTTGGCTGCTCGCGGGTACTATTATCGCATTGGCGGTGTTTTATTTGTTGCGTGGCAAGATCCGTGTTGATGCGGGGTTACGCGGTGCCACGGTTGAGCGCTTTAAATTCATTGAACGTATGGCACATTGGACGATGGCTTGGTCGTTCATCCTGCTGGGTGTCACTGGAATTTTGGGGCTGATTGGACGCAAAATTCTTGCTCCTACATTTGGGTTGGAAGCGAATGCCACAATTTTGATGCTGTCAAAATTCATCCACAACAACGTCTCGTGGGCATTCATGCTGGCGCTGATCACGGTCTTTGTGATGTGGGTCTGGCACAACATTCCCGACCGTACTGATCTGGTTTGGATCAAACAGGCTGGCGGTATCATCGGATCAAAACACCCACCGGCAAAGAAGTTTAACTTTGGCCAAAAGATTATCTTTTGGTCGGTTATCGTTCTGGGCGGTTCGCTGTCAGTGTCCGGTTTGTCGTTGTTGTTTCCTTACGAAATTACGATGTTCGCCAAAACATTCAGTTTACTGAACGACTGGGGCTTAACATCACTTGTTGGTCTTGATGCACTGCCAACTCAGATGTCACCGCAAGAAGAAATGCAATACAGTCAGCTGTGGCATGCGATTGTAGCCTTTCTGATGATGGCGATTATTCTGGCCCATATCTATATTGGCTCGGTCGGCATGGAGGGGGCATATGATGCCATGGGCACTGGTGATGTTGACGAGGCGTGGGCTGAACAACACCATTCTATCTGGTTGGACGAGGTGAAAGCCAAACAAGGTGCAAGCCAGAACATATCAAAAACGCCTGCAGAATAAATATGCGGCGCTTGCGCTCGTTTGCGATAAACTGATTTTACAGACGTAGTGGACCAGCGCAAAACAACGAATAGGAGACGAATCAATGAAAGCCATGTTGGCCGGAGCTGCCGCAATAGTAATTATTGGTGTAGGCAGCAATTTGGTGTTGGGCGAGATGGGGTTCTCTGCCGCTGAAACCTACGCTGGTGACAGCGTGCGTCTGGATTAATCTGTTGGATACCCAAACCACTGAAGACTACGGCTACGCTTTGGCTGGCGCGTCTATCCTGATCATCGATGATGAACCCGGTATCCGACATTTCTTGTACAAAATCCTGTTGCCGCGTGTCAAACGCGTGGAGCAAGCGGCCTCAGCAGCCGAAGCTACCCAACACCTGGACAATACCCATTTTGATTTAGTCATCCTCGACAATGTGATGCCCGGAAAAACGGGGCTCGATTGGATCAAGGAACAGCGTCAGATCGGTTTGTATGCCGACACGATCATGATGACGGCTTACGCGGATCTCGAAACCGCGATTGCTGCATTGCGGGCAGGGGTCGGCGATTTTATTCTCAAGCCATTTCGCGCCAATCAACTTTTGGGGGCTGTTGCACGGACATTGGATCGGAGCCATTTGCGGCGTGATAATCACCTGTTGCGTCACGAGTTGGCCGCGGGTCGCGTTGGCGCATTCTTAGGAAAATCGCCACAGTTTGAAGAAGTCCGGACGATGCTAGCGAGACTGGCACCTTTGCCTACTTCGGTTTTGTTCACCGGCGAAAGCGGCACCGGAAAAGAGATAGCGGCGCGGACTTTACACAAGTTATCGGACCGTGCGGACAAACCTTTTGTTGCGATAAATTGTGCGTCCTTTGCGCCGGACCGGATGATGCATCAATTGTTTGGTGTACGCGAAGCGGATGGCGAGAACCGTATTGGTTTATTAGCTTTGGCTGACGGCGGCACATTGTTCTTAGACGAAGTGGCGCAAATGCCCTACGTGCTGCAGACGGCATTGTTGCGCGTATTGGATGACAGGCGGGTCCGCCCTGTCGGGTCAGAGCGGGAGATCCCTTTGGATCTAAGGCTGCTGTTTGCAACAAATGCGGATCTGGATGCGGCTGTCGCATCTGGTCAGTTTCGCGCGGATCTTTTCCACCGTATGAATGTCGTGAATCTCGCCATGCCAAGGTTGGCGGATCGCAGTGAGGATATCGTAGAGCTTGCCGCCTATTTCATGCAGCAATTCAGCAAAGAATTGGGCATGGCTCCACTTGATTTGGACGCTGAAACACTGCTGAAAATGCGCCGCTACGATTGGCCCGGCAATGTTCGTGAATTGCGCAACCTGATTGAGAGGTCAGTTATTTTGGGAATGTTCCCATCAGAGTTTGCAGGGAATAGCGACACTTCGGGCGGCGAGGCGATTGAATCGCTTGAACTGGTCACACAACGCCATATTCTGCATATGATTGATCAATGCGACGGCAATCGCGCCGAGGCCGCACGTCGTTTGGGCGTGTCGCGTAAAACGGTTGATCGTAAATGTGCAGCTTGGGGATTTTAGGCTAGGCTATTAGGCTACAATGTTCTCGTCCGTGATATGAGTATCCGACAAGACGGGCAACCAAATCTGGAACTCTGCGCCGCCTTTTGGATGGTTGCGCACCGAGATCAATCCGCCCGCGCGCTGAATGATCGTCTGACTGATAGATAGTCCAAGGCCGGTACCTTCACCTTGTTTGGTAGTGAAAAATGGATCAAAGACCTTTCCCAGCCTGTCAATTTTTACACCTGGTCCGGTATCGCGCAACGTCAGGCGGGCACCTAGCTGGCCCTCCTGCGTTTTGTTCTGCAAGGATAGGGTTAGCACGCCATTCACGCCCATCGCTTGTGTCGCGTTTATAATCAAATTGATAATCACCTGCTGCAATTCACCCTGATCAATACGCACAGAAGGTGTTTTTTCGAGCTTGGATTGAACCATAATATTCTTGGTACTGAGTTCGTGATCCACTAGAACCAGACAATCGGCCAGCACCGTTTCTAGATTTGCGGCCGCGTTACTGCCAGAAAATTCGGCGGGCCGCGCGAATTGAAGCAGTTTCCCTACGATCGCAGTGATCCGAGTGATCTGGCGGTCAATCAACGATAGTTCCATTGCGACCTTTTCCGTCAAAGGCCCAAGGGCCTCGCGCATGACATCGACGTTGCCTTGAATCACAGCTACAGGGTTGTTTATCTCGTGCGCTACGCCTGCAGTAATCTCACCAATGGCAGCCAGTTTTTCAGACATAACAAGTTGCTGCGTTGTCTCTTCCAGTTTGGTGTTTGCGTCGCGCAATTCTGATGTTCGCCTGTCCACTCGGCTGTTCAGCAAGGCCGCCCAATCGCGTAGCTCGCGGTCGCGATCCTGAACTTGCTCAAGTAGGGAATCTAGATGTGCGGCAACTTGACCAATTTCACCAGTCGTACCCACCTTGCCATTGCGCGCGGATAAATCGCCATCCTCGACACGTTTCATTATCTTGGTCATTGCTTCAAGGGGTTCAAAAATGCTTTTCGCCAACAACAAGAACAACGGGCCAGAAATCAAAAGGACGGCGATAAATGCAACCAGCATCCATAGGATTGCATCCTTTTTTGCCGTCGAAAACGGCTCCTCTAGGAAGCCGACATATAACATGCCGACCCGTTCACCAAAACTGTCGTTGATCGGTAAATAGCCAGAAATATACCAGTCGTTTACCACAAATGCGCGGGCGAGCCACGTTGCTCCGTCGTCAAGAACAACTTGCCTCACTTCGGCGGAAACACGTGTGCCTAGTGCGCGGACATCCTCAAACAAACGGACATTGGTAGATACGCGCACATCTTCCAGAAATAACGTCGCGGTGCCCTGACGTATCCCGCCCGTCACCGCATTTAGATAGACGAGTTCATTGATCGTATCGATGAAATCTAAGTTTCCGTTCAAAAGGGTTCCGCCGACAACGACGCCACCTTTTTCATCAATTACAACAGGACTGGCCGAATGCACAATCATGCCGCGAACTTCTGTTGTACGATCTGTGGGCAC
>ERZ1027208.734-NODE-734-length-11498-cov-7.043782_pt1 | contig 11498 bp, 7 predicted proteins | sample MGYA00520867_ERZ1027208 | MGnify/ENA primary metagenome ERZ1027208 (study PRJEB33311, sample SAMEA4378413) | marine metagenome | biome: Marine biome; feature: Fjord; material: Water | collected 2014-07-20T08:00:00Z/2014-07-... | depth 75 m ...
CTGTCTCTTTACTGTCATCTTCGTCGGAAGCTTCAGTGTGGTGTAAGAGACAGGGGGTCAAAAATGCCATGGAGGCAATGAGCGCAAACAGCAGCGCTGTGCAGTGGCGCTGAAGAAAAAGAGAGGGCAGTGATGGAAAGCGAAATATCATCATAAAATTCTTTGTTAGAAGGTGATTACCAGCGTTTATTAGCTTCATTAGCGGGTGGTTGCCAGGTGCCTTGTTGATACTCTTTACGTCTTTGACGGTATTGATGTTCAAACTTCTTGCGCATCAAACCACTCGGGTCATCGGGAATTTTTCTCAGCCACTGCTCCATGGCTTGTTGTTCCTCATCGCTCAGTTCAGTTTGCTCCGCCGCTTGGCCGCTCATTTCAGAGTTTTCTTGGGGTTGTTCAGCGCTGCTCTGCTGACCTGGTTGCTGTTGATCTTGTTGTGACTCAGACGATTCACCATCTTGCGCGCTTTGATCTTGCGACTGCTGGTTTTGAGACTCTTCGTCAGATTGATTCTGGTCGGTGTTTTCTGATGCTTGGTCAGAGTCTTGCGAGTCAGAGCTGTCTTGATCAGAGTTCTGATTTTGACCACTTTGGTCCGACGATTGCTGATCACCATTTTTAGATTGAGAGCTGTCTTGATTTTGTTCTGAGCCTTCGTCGGAGTTCTCTTCGGAGTTTTGTTGCTGCTCTTGTTGCTGTTTGAGCAGCTCTTCCACAACCGATTTATTGTTAGTCGCATCTTCAAAATCTGGGTCGCGTTCAAGGGCTTCTTCATACGCTTTTATCGCGTCTTCCAATTTTCCGTTCTTGGTGAGGGCATTACCGAGGTTATAACGTCCTGCAGCGCTGTTGTCGCTGGCGTAAGCTTGCGCCGCAGCCTCAAAGTCACCGGCTCGATATTGAGCCGCCGCTTTCCAGTCTTGGCGTTTAAAGGTCTCTGCAGCCTGTGCGGCTTTATCGTTGTGCAGCAGCTTTTGGGCTTGTTGATCTTTGGTCTGCCAAGCATCTTGCCAGTCGAGCGCGTAGCTTTTTTCTGGTTGAGCTAGTAGCAGTAAAGGCAGTGTCAGGAGCCAGCCTTTGCGAAAAGACAGGGCGGCAAACGGAATCAACAAAAGACAAAGCCAAGCGCCGCGATCAATCCAAGTATCGAATTCGCGTTCAAGCTGACGAGTTCGCTCACTCATTAACTCAGGCTGTGAGACTAAATCACTAATGTCGCTATCGCTGTTGCTCAGTGTGCGGTAGCGGCCACGGTTGCCGTTGGCGAGTGTTGAAAGCTCTCCGGTATTGAGCTTTGCCAGTACGATGGCGCCACTTCGATCTTTGGCGAAACCGCCATTTTGAATAGGAATTGGGGCGCCTTCAGCGCTGCCGACTCCCAAAATTGAGAGGCGAAAGTTAGTCGATAGTTGATCGTCGATAGTGTCAATGGCATCGTCCGTCACGCCATCGGTCACTAGCAGTATCTCACCTTGCATCAAGCCTGCGTCCTTAAAAAGAGTTAACGCTTGATCAATCGCCATCTCGGTATTACTGCCCCCGAGCGGCATAACGCCTGGTGATAACGAGGGCAACAAACTGATAATGGTCTCGGTGTCATCGGTGAGTGGTGTGACCGTGTAGGCTTCACCGGCGTAGGCGATTAATGCCGATAAGCCTTCTTGTCTGTGTTTTAACAGATCGATTAATTTCAAGCGAGCACGAACCAATCGCGACGGTTTTATATCTTGCGCCATCATCGAGGGTGAAAGATCTAATAACACCACTAAGGCACTTTCTGTCTTGTGAATAGGTTGTGGCAGTTTTTCCCAGCTGGGGCCGGCCATCGCGAGGCTGGCGATACTGATCGCTAGTGCTAACGCCAGCAATGGCCATTTTTGTTGACGGCTGATCGCTCCCTGTAGCAGGTGTGGGAGTAGCTCGGGGTTGATGACCTGCTTCCAGCTGTTGTTTTGCGCGTTACCTCGCAAGAGGTATAGAGCCGTGAGTATGGCTGCGGCAATACCCAGCAGCCAATAGGGGCGCTGCCAGTGAAAATCGCTCATGAACTGTGCTAGGTTTAATTCATCCACGGGCGCTATCTCCCGTAGTTGTTGCTGAGGCAGAATTCGTTTTTGATGGTCTAATAGGCATTTTTGCGAGTGCGTCTTCAATCAGTCTTTGTAGCAAGAGACAGGCGATTAGCCCCAGCGCGGCTGCCAATGGCCAAAAGAACAGCGATAAGGTTGGGCGAAACACCTCTGCCTCTTGTTCGATGGGTTCTAGAGTGTCCAAAATCTCATAAATTTTATGAAGCTCTTCCGGTGAGCGAGCGCGAAAGTACTGGCCGCCGGTTTGCTCGGCTATTGATCTGAGAGTGGGCTCATCCAGATCGGCAGAAGGGTTAATGGTGCGCTTGCCAAAACCTAAAAACCCGCGCGTTTGCATCTGATCGGCACCCACGCCGATGGTATAAATTTTCACCTGTGATTGCGCCGCCAGTTCTGCAGCTTTTAACGGCTTGACCTGTCCTGCGGTATTAGCGCCGTCGGTCAACAATATCATCACGCGGCTGTCTTGGGGTCTGTCGCGCAATCGCTTAACCGCCATACCAATGGCGTCGCCAATGGCGGTTTTTTCCCCTGCAAAACCCAGCTGAGCTTCTTGCAGTAATTGATTCACGGTCTTTCGATCGAAGGTCAATGGCGCTTGCAGGTAGGCGCGTGTACCAAACAAGATGAGACCCAGCCGATCACTTTGGCGCCGTTGAACAAAATCGCCGACAACGGCTTTAACAATACTGAGGCGGTCATAGGTTTCACCATTCCAAGGCATGTCGCGAGTTTCCATACTGCCCGAGATATCGACCGCTAATAGCAGGTCACGGCCACTGGCCGGTAGCGAAATGGGCTCACCAATCCACATTGGACGTGCTGATGCGGTTAATACTGCCAGCCAGATGAGACTCAGAACCAAGATTCGCCACCCGCGTTGGCGTTGTTGGCCTGTGACGCTGGCGGGGGATTGTTCCATTTGTTCGAAAAAGGGCACAAGCAATGCAGCATCTTCTTGCTTGTTGGCCGGTATTAAGCGGTACACCAGCCAAGGTAGAGGCAGCAGCGCGATGAGCCAAGGCCACTCAAATGTGAGCATGTCGACCTCTCTGTTCAGTTGTGTTTTCTATGGGAAGATCTGTGTGCTTAGCAATCCAGCTCGCTATAAACTGACTAAAGTGCACTACCGCTTCAGGCGTCACCGAATCGTTGCGATACAAATGTTCGGTGAGCGTACGCGCAGTGCTTTCATCAGCGGTAATACTAGGCGCCGAGCGGCGTAAAAAACTCAACCACTGTTCGCCGTGAAGACCGGCAATGCCCGCCTGCGGGTAGGCGTATATCGCCACTCGTTTGAGTAGCGCATTGAGCTGATGTAATTTTTCAGAGTCTGAGGTGCTTGAGGCCAGTGTCGATTGCAGTAATAGTGTCGCGGCTGCTCGATAGCGGCGTTTCTGAGTGCGCCGCCACCATAGAACTCCGGCGCCGATAAAACTGATTAGTATCACTGCAGCCACTAGCCACCAACCAAACGCCGGCAGTGAAGATACGTCCGCCGGTAGGTGGATATCGCGCAGGTTCGCTAGCGGGTCGGCCGCGCTAGGAGTAGGCATCGGTATTTGCCCTGTTGGCGTATTGGTTGGAGACGTTAACGTCGGCATGCATGTTTCCCAAACAGTTCTTGCAGCTGCAGTAATGGGGCAGTAGCGGTGCTGATATTGAGCAGCGGCAGAGCCAATTGGCCCGCCAAGGTTTGTAAGTGCTGCAAGTGATCGGTGAACTCTTGCCGATAATCACTTTTGATTTGTCGGTTGCGTGTATCCAGTGTGCGTCGCTGCAGGCCGTTACTGATGGTGAGGCGCATATTGTCGGGTAGCTGGGCTTCGAGTGGATCGGATACGTGCAGTAAAGAGACGTCACCGTGGCGGGCTAACTGATAGAATTGTTCATCACACGCATCGTTTAAGCCGCGAAAGTCACTGATAATAATGATCGCGCTGCCGGGTTTGGCGATACGCCGCAAGTCACTGAGCCGCTGAGTTAAGCTGATCGAATCTTCAGCAGCTACGGGTGATACCAATTGCTTGTTAAAGCTCTGACTCTCTTGCAGCAGCTTCAACAGCGTGTGACGGCTGCGTTTGGGGCGAATGTCTCGCTCTTGATGATCGTTGAAAATCAACGCGCCGATACGATCGTTATTGGCCAGTGCCGTCCATCCCATTAACGCCGCCGCGTGAGCCGCCACCACCGATTTAAAACAGTGTTGGCTGCCAAAAAACATCGAAGATCGCTGATCGAGCATTACGATCACTGGGCGCTCGCGCTCTTCTCGAAACAACTTAGTGTGAGTGACTTGCGTACGAGCAGTCACTCGCCAATCAATACTGCGAATATCATCGCCAGCTTGATAGTGCCGAACTTCTTCAAATTCCATTCCGCGACCGCGAAAGCGGGTGCGCACACCACCGGCCAGTTGAGATTGACTCATCTGGCGAGGTGTCAATGGCACTTCGCGAGCGGCAAAACGCAGAGACAGTAAGTCGTCCAGTTCGACATAAGCACCTGAGGCAGGCTGTCGAAAGCTAGCAAGAGAAGCTGGGTTCATTAGGCAACAGGTACTTTATTAACGAGTTCTTGGATAACGCGGTTGGCGTTGATGCCCGAAGCTTCGGCTTCAAAGCTCAAAATCAGGCGGTGGCGAAAGACATCTGGAACAACCGCCTGCACATCATCGGGGCTGACAAAGTCTTTGCCGTTGAGCCAAGCGCGAGCTCGCGAGCAGCGATCGAGCGCAATGGTGCCGCGGGGGCTGACGCCAAACTCAATCCACTTAGCCAGAGATTCGCTGTAATCGCCTGGCCAGCGACTGGCTGTGGTCAGATTGACAATGTAATCCTCTACCGCTGGCGCCATGTGCAGCGATAGCACTTCTTTGCGCATGGCAAATAACTCTTCTTGAGTGACTTTTCGAGGTTGTTCGATCTGCGTATGAGCAGCTTCATTGCGAGCGAGTTTTAAAATCTCCCGCTCCGCTTGAGCGTTAGGGTATTGCACGGTGACATGCATCAAGAAGCGGTCAAGTTGGGCCTCGGGTAGCGGGTAGGTACCTTCTTGCTCAATGGGGTTCTGCGTTGCCATCACCAAAAACAGCTCGGGCAGTGGGTAGGTATTGCGCCCCACACTGATTTGGCGCTCGGCCATAGCTTCTAGTAACGCTGACTGTACCTTGGCAGGCGCGCGGTTGATTTCATCGGCCAGCACAAGGTTGTGAAATATCGGCCCAGACTGAAATTCAAAGGTTCCGTTTTCTGGCCGATAGATATCTGTACCGGTGATATCGGATGGTAATAAGTCTGGGGTAAATTGAATGCGGTGGAAATCGCCGTCAATACCCTCAGACAAGGTTTTAATGGCTTTGGTTTTTGCCAATCCGGGAGCACCTTCTACTAAAAGGTGACCGTCGGCCAAGATAGCAATTAATAGGCTATCAACGAGATGACTTTGGCCGACAATCTGGGATTGCAGCCACTCTTTAAGTGCATAGAGTGAAGACTGGGTATTCATGGTTTTTGTTGGGTCCCCTGAGCGTTGCAAAATATGGCAGCGCTATAAAGTAAGTCTCTGAAATAACTTGGGATTTTACTGCTTGATCAGCTGTGATCAAGTCATTCTTTCATCGCCGAGAGAGTAGACCACGTTAGACGCCATCGGTTCCAGTCTTCTCAGTAGCTTTTGGCTTGATCTATCACTGAGGCTGCTTATGCCATGTTGAAAACCATGGTCTATGCTATGGGAAGGTTCTTATACCAATAATTACAGATTTTGATTACCTGAGGGGCGAAAAGTGGATATAAGTTTGGTTGCCGCGGACACGAAAGACGCGTTCTTTCATCAATTGTCAGACTGCATTGATGAAAAATTGTCCAATTCTCAAGCTGATAAAGTAAGAGATTTTGCTGCACTCTATTATAATCAATCGGATTTGGAAGAGCTTGAAGGCAAAGCCCTAAATGATGTCTTTGGCAGTGCTTTTGGTTGGTGGAATTTCATACAGCAGGGCGATGCCAGTGGGCCAAAGCTTAGGGTCTTCAATCCTAGCTTAGAAGAAGACGGCTGGCTCTGCGGGCACACGGTAGTGGCTGTGTTACAGCGTGATATGCCGTTTTTGGTCGATTCAATCCGCATTGAAGTCAACCGTCGTAATATTGATATCCATGCCGTTAAAAGCACGGTAATGACCGTTTCTCGCGATAAGAATGGAAAATTACAGGATGTTATTGCCAAAGGTGGCAAGCCAACCAACAGCAACAAGCAATATCATCACGAAGCCATGGTGTATTTGGAGATAAACCTTCATACCGACGAAGCGGCGATGCAAGAGTTAGCCGATTCGCTGCGCTCAGTCTTGCGCGATGTGGACACTGTGGTCGCCGATTACCGATCGCTGCTAGATCAAGTTGAGAGGACCCGCTCAAGCTTAAAGCTCTCCAAGCAAGATCTAGTAAGTGATAATGCAAAAGAGGCCGACGCATTCTTGAAGTGGCTGGCTGATGGCCACTTTACCTTGCTTGGTTACGTTGAATATGAATTTGAAGGCAAGGGTGACGAGCGACGCTTAACCGAAAAAACCGATTCTCGCTTGGGGCTATTTCGGATGCACGGCACTAAAGCGGCGAGTGTGACCGAAGCACAATTTAATCCTGGTATGATGCGTTTTCACTTAACGCCGCAGGTTATCTCATTCACCAAATCTGCTGTGCGCTCACGAGTGCATCGCCAAGCCTATTCTGATTATGTCGTAGTCAAGCAATTTGATAAGCAAGGTAATGTCTGTGGCGAATCAAGATTCTTAGGGCTTTATACCTCGCCAGTTTACACCTTGTCGCCGAGTAAAATTCCTCTACTTAACCGAAAAATTGAGAATGTACTACAACGCTCTGGGTTAGAGTCTAGCTCTCACGATGGCAAGGCACTGCGACAAGTTCTAGAGACCTTTCCACGCGATGAACTTTTTCAAAGCAATGAGTCAGAACTGTTTGAAACCGTGATGGGGGTTGCTCGAATTAAAGAGCGTCATATGGTGCGGCTATTTGTGCGTCGTGATCCTTACGGGAAATTCGTTAACTGCCTTGTGTATGTGCCACGCGATGAGTTTAGTACCCATATCCGACTGAAAATTCAGAGCTTAGTCGGCAATTTACTTAACGCTCAAGAGCACGAGTTTACGACCTACTTTTCTGAATCGGTATTGGCTCGATCACATATCGTTTTCAAAGTAGACCCTGAGAAAAAATTCGATTTAGATGTGAAACGTTTAGAGCGTCAAATCGTCGATATTACTCGCTCTTGGGATGATCGTTTATTGGAGTCTCTATGCGATTCTCATGGCGAAGAAAAAGGCACGCGTTTATTTTCTCGCTACGATGATGCATTTTCTTCGGGCTATAAGGAGAATTTCGAAGCTCGCTCAGCCGTTCAAGATATCGAAATTATTGACGGTTTACACGATGATAATCGGTTGGCTATGAGTTTTTATCAGTCCATCGGAGCGGCGCAGAATATCATGCGCTTTAAAGTATTTCATTTAAACGAAGTGCTTGAGTTGTCGGATGTAATTCCAGTGCTTGAAAATCTCGGTTTGCGCGTCATCGGTGAGCGCCCATACAAAGTAAAAGTCACTGATGGTACTAAGATATGGATGCACGATTTCGATTTGCGCTTTGACCTCAATGCCGAAATCGATGTTCATTCTGCACGCAATAATTTTCAAGAAGCCTTTGAGGCAACTTGGCGTAAAAAATCCGACAGTGACGCCTTTAACCGACTGGTTCTAGGTGCTCGATTAAGCTGGCGAGAAGTTGCGGTGCTGAGAGCGTATGCCTGTTATATGAAGCAGACGATGTTCAATTTTAGTCAGACGTATATCGCCAATACGCTGGCGAATCATTTGGATATCACTCGCAATTTGGTGGCGTTGTTCAAATCCACTTTTGATCCCAGAGTGAATCAGGGCGACGCAAAAGATCTAGAGCGAATTGAGCGTTTGGGCAACAAGATAGTCGACAGTTTGGATAGAGTTGATAACCTTAATGAAGATAGAATTATTCGTCGCTATCTCGACTTTATTCAGGGCACTTTACGAACCAATTTCTTTCAGCCGGATAAAGACGGTCAGCCAAAGAGTTATATCTCATTTAAATTCAACCCTCAATCCATTGCGGATATCCCTGAACCTCGGCCGTTGTATGAGATCTTTGTCTATTCACCTCGAATGGAAGGTGTGCATTTACGCGGTGGATCAGTTGCTCGGGGCGGGTTGCGGTGGTCCGATCGTTTACAGGATTATCGAACCGAAGTGTTGGGGCTGGTTAAAGCGCAGCAAGTAAAAAATGCGGTCATTGTTCCCAGTGGTGCAAAAGGTGGGTTCGTCGCCAAGAATTTGCCGACTAGCGGTGGACGGGAGGCTTTTCTGAAAGAGGGTGTAGCATGCTATCAAACCTTTATTCGCGGCTTGCTAGACATAACCGACAACATTGTTGAAGGCGAAATCGTGGTGCCGAAACAAGTGGTACGACGTGACGATGATGACCCTTACCTCGTGGTTGCAGCGGATAAGGGCACGGCCACCTTTTCTGATATCGCCAATGAAATTTCAGAAGAATATGATCACTGGTTAGGCGATGCCTTCGCCTCCGGCGGCAGCCAAGGTTACGATCACAAGGGCATGGGAATTACCGCTCGAGGTGCTTGGGTGTCGGTTCAGAGGCACTTTAAAGAAAAAGGTATTAATGTACAGAAAGAAGACTTTACTGTAGTGGCGGTGGGGGATATGGCTGGCGACGTATTTGGCAACGGGATGTTGATGTCAGAGCATATTTGTTTGACTGCGGCCTTTAACCATTTACACCTTTTTATTGATCCGAACCTAGATTCCGCTAAGAGCTTTATCGAGCGCCAGCGTATGTTTAATACGCCTGGCGTTACTTGGGAAGATTACGACAAAAAACTCATCTCCAAAGGTGGCGGTATTTTTTCAAGAGCGGCTAAGTCTATTGCCATTAGCAAAGAGATGAAGTCCCGATTTTGTATCACCGCCGACAAATTGACACCCGCAGAATTGATGAACGCACTGCTGAAATCACCTGTCGATTTGATTTGGAATGGCGGTATCGGTACTTACGTGAAGAGTACTGATGAAAGCCACAGTGATGTCGGTGATAAGGCCAACGATGTCTTGCGAGTCAACGGTGATGAGTTGCGTTGCAAAGTATTCGGTGAGGGCGGCAACTTAGGTATGACGCAGTTGGGACGTATTGAGTTTTGTTTAAACGGCGGTGCTTGTAATACTGATTTTATTGATAACGCCGCTGGTGTCGATTGTTCGGATCATGAAGTTAATATCAAAATTCTTCTCGATGGTGTTGTCAGCAATGGCGACATGACCGCCAAGCAACGTAATGTTTTGTTAGAGAAAATGACCGATACGATTTCAGACTTAGTCTTGAGTAATAACTACAAACAAACCCAGGCTATTTCATTGGCGGAACAGCAGGCCTCGACGCGAGTGGGGGAGTATCGGCGCTTCATTAATCATATGGTGGATTCGGGGCGTCTCGATCGAGCACTGGAGTTTCTGCCTGAAGATGATCAAATCGTCGAACGTCAGCAGCAAGGTAAGTCACTGAGCCGTCCAGAGCTGTCGGTATTGATTTCGTACGCCAAGGTGCAACTAAAAGAAGCCTTAGCAGATGAATCATTGACTAATGATGCCTACATGGCAAAAGCGGTGGAGTGCGCGTTTCCGCCGGTGTTGCGCAAAAAGTATTCTGAGAAAATCTACAGTCACCGCCTGCGCAAAGAAATCGTTGCTACCCAAGTCGCCAACGATATGATTAACCATATGGGGATTAACTTCTCTCATCGTTTGGTTGAGTCGACCGGTGCCAGTGCGATCGATGTTGCCATGGCCTATGTCACGGCGCGTGATATTTATCAGTTACATGATTTTTTTGAGGCAGTTGAATCCTTAGATTACCAAGTCGATTCCAAGCTGCAATATCGTATGCAATCAAAAATGATGCGCCGTATGCGACGTGCGACACGTTGGTTTTTACGCAATAGACGAGGCTATCTATCCCCTGAGCAAGAGGTGACGGCATTTGCTGAGCAGGTTCAAGATCTTAATGATCATTTGCCGGAACTCATGTGCGGCGCCCCCAAAGACGATTGGAAAGCCGATACTGAAAAGTTGGTGGGGCAGGGAATACCTGAGTCTCTCGCTTCTCGCGCCTCATTGCCCACGACCTTGTATTCGGCGCTGAATATTGTTGATGCCTCACGTGCAACTGAAGCGAAACCTGCAGATGTGGCCAAAGTCTACTTTGCGCTGGGCGACCAGTTGGGCCTAGCGTGGTTTAGCAATCAGGTTTCAGAGGTAAAGGTCGAGAATTATTGGCAGGCCATGGCCCGCGAGGCCTTTATGGACGATCTTGAATCGCAAATGCGCACTTTGGCAATATCGATCATGCGTCTCGCCGGCGAAAGCATGGATATTAATGCCACCATAGAGCGCTGGGCGAATCAACACGCACTGCTGGTTGAGCGCTGGCGTTCTATGATCAATGAGTTGCAGGGTGCAGCGGGAACCGATTTTGCCATGTTCTCCGTGGCTCTGCGTGAGTTGTTAGATTTGGCGCAAGCCAGCCAACACTGCACTTCTCTGGACGATGACAGTTCTATGTGTGTGCTCGGCGTGTAAATCGCCATTCACAGGTCAATGAATGGAGCTGAGGTTATGGAGGGCAGTACTCAAAAGAATACGGGTTCGAAAGCTCGTATTCTTTGTGTTTGGGAGCTAGGTGGAAACCTTGGCCACCTTACCAGCCTAAGATTATTCGTTGACCAAGCGCTCGAACGCGGGCACCACGTTACTGTGGCGCTACGCGAGCTGCAATACGTTGATACGGTTTTTGACGGCTGCGATGTTGATATTTTTCAAGCGCCGTATCTGCGGCTACCCATACGACCTGAATTACCCAGAATTATCAGTTATGTAGAGATGGTTATTCGGCAGGCGTTTTCCAGTGTCGGTCAGTTGCAAAGTTTAACGTCTGCGTGGAAAAACCTATTTCGGGTCACGCAGCCAGATTTGGTGATTTACGATCACTCTCCCACTGCGTTAATCGCATCGAGTGGAGCGTGTTGGAAAAAGTGGGTGATTGGTAGCGGATTTCTTATTCCCCAGCGAGACGAATTTTTGGGAATGTTTCCGGGAACTCCAAAGAGCGAAGCTAACCCTATTCGGCTGAGAGAATCTAATCATATAGCGCTAGCCATGATTAATGAGCTAATCAAATCCGAGTGATCGGAAATTTGGGCGGCTCTGGGACCGTTGCTTGATCAAGATACTCAACAGTTAGTTTTACCACTCTATGCCACACACCACACGCGGAACGGAGCAGGGGG
>ERZ1027208.735-NODE-735-length-11486-cov-7.885049_pt1 | contig 11486 bp, 13 predicted proteins | sample MGYA00520867_ERZ1027208 | MGnify/ENA primary metagenome ERZ1027208 (study PRJEB33311, sample SAMEA4378413) | marine metagenome | biome: Marine biome; feature: Fjord; material: Water | collected 2014-07-20T08:00:00Z/2014-07-... | depth 75 m ...
GTGCGGGTTGTGTCTGGGCGCTAGTGCAAGTGTCGTGGCGCGGGGGTGGCTTTTTCTAAAAAGTGAGGCTTCATTATCTGGCCACGGTTTCTGTTCTGCTGCAATGGATGCAGTTTGATGAACTTCTGATCACTGATGGTGAAACATGGACGCACCGCGTCAATTTCATGAGATATTGATCGAAAAACAGGAACGATAATATGACGGCTAAAATCATTGACGGCAAAGAGTTCGCAGCACGTGTGCGTGCGCAAGTAGGCAAACACGTTACCCGCTTGAAGGATGACCATGGGATCACACCTGGCTTGGCAGTTGTGCTGGTGGGCGAAGACCCTGCATCGCAGGTCTATGTGCGTTCAAAGGGTAAGATGACCTTAGAGGTTGGCATGAAATCGGTAGAGCATAAGCTGGATGTGGAGACACCCGAGGCTGATTTGCTGGCGCTGATTGATCAGCTCAACAACGATCCCGAAATCCATGGCATTCTGGTTCAGCTGCCACTGCCCAATCATTTGGACGAAGATCTTGTTATCAACTCGATTGATCCTGCAAAGGATGTGGATGGTTTCCACATTTCTAATGTGGGGCTTTTGGGCACAGGTCAGAAATCCATGGTGCCTTGTACGCCGCTAGGCTGCTTGATGATGCTGCGTGATCACCATGGTTCGATCTCTGGTATGGATGCGGTTGTGATTGGCCGTTCAAACATCGTGGGCAAGCCAATGGCGCAGTTGTTGTTGAACGATAGTGCCACAGTGACTATCGCCCATAGCCGTACCAAGGACCTAGCTGATGTTGTGCGCCGTGCTGATATTGTGGTCGCTGCTGTTGGCCGTCCCGAAATGGTGCCGGGCGAATGGATCAAACCGGGCGCAACCGTGATTGACGTGGGCATCAATCGTCTGGACGCACCTGAAAAAGGTGAGGGCAAAACAAAACTGGTTGGTGATGTACATTACGAAAGCTGCGCTGCTGTCGCGGGTGCCATTACGCCCGTCCCGGGTGGTGTTGGGCCGATGACCATCGCTTGCCTATTGGCAAACACGGTCACGGCCTGCTGTCGCGCAAACGGTCTGGCAGAGCCTGAAGGTCTAACCGCCTAAAAAGATGTCATGCATCAAACGGCCGGGCAAGAATGTGAATGCTCCGGCTGTGATCAAAGCACCAAACACAAGCGTCTTCATCTGGCGCTTGTGAGCTTTTACGCGGTGGCTTCGCGCTGCGGTCACGCCGCGCACCAAAGTCCAAAGCGTAAGAATGGATAGCAGATGAATGGGGCTGAATGGCCCGAGCACCCTCAGCTCATTGATCCAAAAACTGCTGAGCGCGACAAAAGCCATCATCAACACCCATGCCCATCCCATCGTGCGGTGCAGCGGACTGCCTTTTCGCAGTGAGAATATCCCTATCGTCAGTGCCACAGCCCCAAGGGCCAGCAGGGTGTGTATTTGGATAACAAGTGATGCATTTGCAAAGGGGACGAAGTTCATGTTCAGGGCTCCATTGTGTTGGGTTGCCCTGTCATGGCAAACTGTCGCAAACGAGGCTATGCGCACTGCGTGAGCGGTCTGATTGATACGTGAATTACAGGGATGATATCGGACATGCAGCTCACGCTTCGTGAAATGAGACGCTTTCGGGTGCCGCTTTTGATTTGGGTTACGCTCTCGGTTGTGGCCGCTGTCGCGGGACCCTTTGGTACGTTGAATGCGTTGGGTTTGGGCGGCAGGTTTTTATATTGGGGCACAATTGTTGGATGCTCTGTCGGGTTAGGCATTGGCGCGAGCCTGTTGGCTAATCGTTTTTTGCGACTTGGCGCGATTGCCACATGGAGCGGCTTTGTCCTGCTATTTTCCATCACGGTGCACGCCATCAATAGTGCGATTTTCCACGAAATGAGTGGCTGGGAGAACTGGCTGTATTTGCTAGCGATTGTGGGTCTGGTCACCACTGCAGTTCAGCTGCTGATCTGGGCGATCAAACCGACGCCTGAGGTCGAAGCGGAGATCCAAGATACGTTTATGCTTCGTTTGCCTCTAGAAACGCGCGGTGCACTGGTAAGGATTGAGGCACAAGATCATTACCTAAATGTTGTAACTGCGCGGGGAAACGCCCTGATCCTCATGCGACTTAGCGATGCAATGGCTGAGGTGTCCGGGCGCGGCATTCAGGTGCATCGCTCCCATTGGATCGTACCAGACGCAGTAACACGACATCGCCGCGAAAAGGCGCGTGATGTGTTAGAAATGGTGGATGGCAGTGATATTCCGGTGAGCCGTAGCTACCGAAAAGCAGCACAAGACGCAGGTCTATTTTAACGAGGGACAGGCACCATGGTACCTTGGAGAATTGCGATGAGTGTTTGTTCGCCTTCTTGCTCTGCATGGACCTCAGCGGAAACCACGATCAGGCGTTTTCCAGGCTTGATCACACGACCCGTCGCGATAAGGAGTGAGCCGCGTGCAGGCGCAAGAAGATTGATTTTGATCTCGGCGGTCACCACTTCCTGATCCAAGGGAAGTAAGGACAATGCGGCATAACCTGCAGCAGAATCCCCGATGGAAAACGTTAGCCCAGCATGACCAAACCCTTGTTGTTGCCGCGTGCCTTCAAGGATAGGAGCGGTAATACGGACAAACCCGGCGGACACCTTTGAAAGCTGGGCACCTAATGTGACCATCATGCTCTGTGCGCCAAAGCTTTGTTTGATGCGTTCTTCGCTGACGTGATCCATAGTTACCTCGGCATGGGGATGATGTTGGAGGAACTTCCTGTAAGCACTGCGATAGCTTCTGGTCGCATGATGTCAGAAAGTGTTGGCATGTCATTTTTCAGGTCATCAGAGTATGTGCCGTAGGCGGGTAAGATGACACGATTGCTGTCAATTAGGAACGCCGGGCGGGTTAAGGTGCGCCCTTTGATGGTGGCGGTGGCCTTGGGGTGGTAATGGCCAGATATTTCGCCGCTGGCTCCATTTTGGGCGATGTGGCGGAAGGTGAGTGGGGAGAGCGGCAGCTCTGCAAGATGCGCACCTCCAAATTCGACAGGTCCAGCGTTATGGGTACCCTCTATCCAAACCCAACGTCGGCCGGCCTGAAGGCGCATAATCCACTGGCGTTCTTCTTTGGGGAGGGTGTCGATGGTCTCAAGATCATCAAAGCTGTCGCCAAGACAAACCATTGTGCGGGCATGGGTCAGCGCCAAATCAGCGGCGAGGCGATTTAGGGTGTCTCGTGTGTCATATGCGGGTAAGGACGCGCCACCGCGCCGCGCGATGCGATCCGATTTGCCCAGATGCAGGTCGCTGACCACCAGCAGGTTTTCCTCAGGCCACCAAAGTGCACCAGAACCAAGTGCCTTTAACGGCGCACCTGAAAGGGTAAAATCATATCCATCCATCGCTAAAGTTTGGAGCACAAAGGCAAGAGCCGCAAGAGGGCGATCAGATGATCTAGCGGCGTGGTTTAAGCTTTGCGATGGTGTCTTGCACGGCTTGGGGGAGCGAAACATCTGCTCCATTGGGGGCCGCATCCAGCGCGCTTGCGACATCCTTGACGAGAATGCCAATTGTGTTGTCGGGCTCAAGGCCGTCGCGTGCGAACTCTATGGAGTTAAACCCTGAAGCAAACCAGTTTTGCCCAGATGATGTGTGAATAAGGTCAAGCAAGGCGCTGACTTCCAAACCGGCCTCATCGGCCCAATCCAACACCAAGCGGGTCATGGCAGTATTTGAGGCTGCTAGAAGGTTATTGAGTACCTTGGCCTGCATGCCGGAACCAAACTCGCCCATGCGGTGAAAGTGTTTACCCATCGCATCAAATAAAGGTTGCACGGCTTTGATATCGCTCTCGTTCCCGCCAATCATAAAACTGAGCCGCGCCTCTTGGGCTGCGATCTGGGCACCTGACATGGGTGCATCAATGAGGGCAATATGGGCAGGAACACGTGCCCGCAGATCGCGAACATATCGTGGCGATAGGGTTGAGCTGATGATGATGCGGATCAGGCTTGGAATGGCCGCGAGGTCTTGCTCTCCAAAAAGAACAGCCTCGGTCTGGTCAATATCCCGCACGACCGTGATCAATGTCTCTAGTTCTTCTGAAAAAACAGCAATGTCATCGGTGATATGGGGGGTGTCCATTGGTACAACATCATAGCCACGCGCGGGCAAGCCAGCGGCACGCAATGCCGCCAACATTGGTGCACCCATGCGGCCACACCCAGCTACTCCTGTCCGGGAACGCATCTGATTATCTCACGATTTCTTCGTCTTTGACGAACATGTTGGCCCATGCACGGTCCATTAGATCAGGAGACATTTGATAAGGGGTGCCTTCAAATTCACAGATGGCGATGATCTGGTCGATCAAAAAGATAGGCTGATAGTTGGCATAGACATTGTCGATGGTTGGGTATTTCTTTTTCAGCAAGTGGATCAGCGTAGCTTCATCCAGCGGCATTTTGCGTTTCTTGGCGACCATTGCAAAAATCTTGAGGAAGTTTGCCTGATCCGGTCCGTCAATTTTGATCTTAAAGAAAATCCGACGCAGGGCGGCGGTGTCAAAGATTTCATTTGGATGGAAGTTGGTAGAGAAGATAACAAGCGTGTCGAATGGGACTTCGAATTTTTCACCAGATTGCAGGGCAAGGATATCCTTGCTTTCTTCCAGCGGCACAATCCAACGGTTCACAAGCGACTGGGGCGGCTCGGATTGGCGTCCAAGGTCATCCACAATGAAGATGCCGCCAGTTGATTTTAGCTGAAGAGGGGCCTGATAGGTTTTTGCAGTCGGGTTATAGACCAGATCAAGCATGCTGATCGTCAATTCACCACCCGTGATTACGGTAGGCCGTTCACAGCAGACATAGCGCGCATCAAAACGGGTGATGCGGCGCAGGGAGTTGGGGTCCTGTTCTTCTTGGGCGACCTGATTGTGAACAATCGGGTCAAAAACGGTGATTACCTGAGACGCGTATTCAATAGCATGGGGCACATAGACCTGATCGCCAAGTGCGTCGCGAATACCGTTTGAGATAGACGATTTACCGTTGCCGGGCGGGCCGTACATCAGGATCGAGCGGCCAGCAGATACCGCAGGTCCCAGATTGTCGACCAGATCATCAGGCAACACCAGATGACCCATTGCCCCAACAAGTTGGGAGCGGGTGATTTGCATGTTGCGCACCGACTGCCGCTTTACCTGTTCCTTGTAGACATTCAGCGGCACGGGCATTGGGCCAAAGTACTCGGATTGAGCAAGCGCATCGAGGGCACGCGATTTGCCCGTATCAGTTAGCTGATAGCCCATTTCATTGCCGCTACTCGCGCTCAGGGTTCCTGTCGCCTCGACCAGACGTTGTGTCCGGCACATGTCGACCAGTTCCTGAACGACGGGGATGGGAAGGCAGACCGCCTTTGATAAATCGCTTACCAGATCAAGGTTCTTGCGAAAGATTGTTTTGATCAGGATGTCGCGCATCATCACAATTGGCAGACGCATATCTGCCAGCGTTTTTGGGGGCGGTGGTGCCATTACGGCGGCGGTTGGAGCGTTCATTCTTCTGGTTCCCTCTGCTCAGTGGGGTGCTGATACCCCATAGAGGATGAAAATGGCCTTATTCAGGCACCATAAAGGAGGCCAAGGACGAGATAGATGGCCAATGTGGACCCCAACGCGAGGCCCATCGGAAATTTCTTGCCCTGATCCCAGCTGGTCCAACTTGGTGCGAGCTTTCTTAGGGGGGTGTGTTTTGCAGTCCGGTGTGTGACGAACGATGCCAACAATGTTGCCGTGAACAACCACATCAGAAGACGCAAGTCACCAAGTGCAATGTAGGGGGCGGCAGCGGCAATGAATTTGCTATCACCCGCACCCATTACACCTACAGCGTTTAGGATAATCCCTACGATCAGAACGATCACAAGACTTAACAAGCGCCACGTATAGACATCAAAGGGGAGGGCAAAGAACCCGATAACCACAAACACACCCGCCAAGGCCAGATTGGCATTGTTGGTAATCTTCATGCGCGACACGTCTGTATAGATCACGTACAGGCATATCGGCAGTACGAAAGGCAGGAACCATGCAGCGGCGTAACCCGTTAGTGCCATTGGTTAAGCTTCGAGAGCAGCGAGGGAGCGTGATGCAGCCTCAAAGTGCTGTGGGTGTGTCTCGATTGCTTCGCGCAGCAGCCCTTTGCCTGTCTCAACGTCGCCTTGTTTGATCGCGGAAAGGGCCATCGTATGTAGCAATTGCGCGCGCTCGGTTTGGTCCATGGGAACAACCGGCAAATTGTAGTTGCGCTGCGCCCCGCGGGCGAGAACAAGGTTGTTCTTGGCGGTGAAGAGTGAGCCGTCTTGCACAACAGCGCTGTTAAACAGGCGCTCGGCGTCTTTGTAGTCGCCGCGTGTCAGTTTCGAATATCCCCAGTTGTTCAAGACTGGCGCGGGTTTGGTTGTTAGACCAACTGCAATTTCATAAAAGCTATCCGCTTTTTTCCACTGCTGTTTGCTGTCAGCCACAATTGCTTCAAGGCGATATCGCTTGAACGTCTCGTGGGTTGGTGGAATGGCCGTTAACGTTTTTTCTGCACCAGACCAGTTGCCAGAACGGATCATGGCATCTGCTAGTTCTACACGATCATCATCTGTTGCGCCAGGAAGGGAGATCGTTTTCTGCCATGAGGCGGCACCTTCATCGTAACGCTTTGCGCGAATTAACGAGAGCGAAAGGCCGCGATGGAATTCGACATTGTTGGGTTGCTCTTGGACGACCCGTTGGAAATAGCTCACGGCCTCGTTCGGGTCCCCGACAGTCAGCATCACATCGTTAAGATTTGCGTCATCAATGACGTTAACATCTTTAAACGCGCGCTCTACGGTTTCGTCAGCGCTTTTTTCTGCGCAAGCGGCCAGCATCGTGGCCCCTACAAACAGGGAAATCAGAACGGTATTGTGGCGCATGGGTGCGTCCTTTGCTGCTTCTGCCTCATCCAGTGTGCCTGCGCGGTTTTAGTGCCATGCCTATTTTTAGGTCATAGCTCCGAGTGGATCACGTAGTCTGCGGATCCGCGGCGCACCAGTTTATAGTCGTTAGTATCAGGCCGAGATATACCAGAAATATCCGATTTTTCGAGCGCTAATCTCAGATTGTCCCGAATTGAGACACTTTCGCCATTGTCGAGTGCGAAAGCCTTGCGAAATATCTGTGTGGCATCGGCATTTTTGCCACGTTCCATTAGAACGACACCTAAATTGTTCCAGATTTCAGGCTGGGTCGGGTCGCGCTCAACAGCACGGCGCAGCAGTGTTTCCGCCTGTCCCAAACGTCCCAAACCCAAGTTCGCAGTACCCAAGCCAGACAGGATTTCGGCATCTATTGTGCCACGGTCAATCGCCGCGCGGTTAAAGGACCTGATGGCCAGTTCATATTCTCCCGATGCGACAAGCCGGTGACCGGTTTCAAGGTTGTCAGCCCCCGCCGCGCGCAAATCTACACCTGGGGCATCTAGCGGATCAGCCTTCTTAGAGCCGAACGTAGACGTGCCAAAGCCGCCTGAAGAACAGGCGGCTAAAGCAAGTATTAGGATCGGAAGGGCGATAGATCGCCCTAATCGTGATGTCATTAGTTGGCTCCAGGGGCACCCATTTCACCCATTTTGGTGATACCGAGAACCGAAGGACCAACAAGAATGATCAACAGCGGCGGCACCGTGAACATCATTGTGGCGAGTGTCATCTTGGTTGGCAACTTGTTTGCGGCTTCTTCGGCTTTCATGACGCGTTTATCCCGCATTTCAGCTGCATAGACACGCAAAGCATCTGCAATGGAGGTACCAAAGGCGGCGGATTGGACCAACACGGTCACAAAAGATGAAACATCCTGCACCCCGCAACGTGTTCCCATATCATTAAGGACGTTGACCTTGTCCTTACCGGCCTTCATTTCCTGCGCAACGACTTCGAATTCATCCGCTAGGGCTGCATAGGATGCCTTGAGCTCTGCGGCGACGCGCACAATGCACTGATCCAGTGATTGACCAGCTTCGACGCAGACAAGCATCATATCCAACGCATCTGGGAAACCACCCTCAATCTCTTCCTTACGGGCCTCCACGCGACGGGTAACCCAGTATTTGGGCAGCCAATAGCCAGCCGCACCAGGGCCTAGTGTCCACATTATTGTTTTTTGGGTCGTCATCTCTACTTCGACCACGAAGTTTGTGTAGATCACACCCAATAGCAGGCCAAGCAGACCCAAGGACATTTGAGCAAAATAGAACATGCGCACAGCATCGCGGGACTGATACCCAGCTTGACGCAGTTCCAACTGCTTCTGGCTCATTTCTTCAGCGTCGGCGGGCTCAAGGAATGTCGCAAACTTCTCGAGCTGCGCATTCCCGTCTTTTTGCCGTAACGACGCGGGGGCATCGCTGCCATTGCGTGATGAACTTGCCTGTCGTTTGAGTTTTTCCAGCGGATCCTCTGGTTGGTTCATCATCATCACGACCGTGACGAGAACTGTAATGATCCCCAACACGCCAAGGATGATGATCAGGCCAAAGGGTCCCATTACATCGCTAATTGCAGTATTTATGGTGCTGAGCATAGCAGCCCCCCTTACACTTTGATGTTTGTGAGGACGCGCATCACAATCAGGTTTACGCCCAAGAAGATTCCGACAAAGAAACAAGCCGGAATAAAGTAAGGTGTCTCTTTGACCTCGTCGTAATACGTCGGTTTGGTGATGTTGATTACAGCAAGAGCCATCAGTGGGAAGCCGGACAGGAACTTGCCTGACCATTTCGCCTCAGCTGTGATCGCTTTTACGCGTCGGAACAAACGGAAGCGGGCACGGATCACTTTGGCTAAGCCCGCCAGAATTTCAGCGAGGTTACCACCAGATTGCTGCTGGATTGTCACAGCAACAGCTAGGAACCGCATATCCTGCATGTCCAAACGCTCGGCCATGTCTTTTAGCGCCTCACCAATGTCGCGACCATAAGCTGCTTCATCTGCGATCACACCGAATTCGGAAGCAAGTGGATCCTGGATTTCCTTAGACACAATCGAAATTGCGTTGGTAAAGGGGTGACCGACACGCAAGGAGCGCACCATGAGTTCAACGGCGTCGGGCAGTTGCTCTTCGATCAGGGCCATGCGTTTGCCAGCCTTCATCGAAATCCAGATAAAGACAGCACCAACACCCATGCCGATGGACATTGCAACGCGCACAGGTACTTCGGTTGAGGTGCCGATGGTCAAACCCATAAACACCATGACTGAAAGGCCTGCCATCACCAAAATTAGTTGTTGTGGTGTAAACGCGATCGCCGCTTTTTGTGCCTTTTCAGCCAACAAAGAATATAGCGGGATGGATTTCGCATTCATGTGCTGCTGCATTTCCTTACGCAGCTTGTCTAAGACTTCCTCACGTCGTTGACCTTTTTCCAGCATTTCAAGACGCCGGTTAACACGACTATTGAGCGAGATGGATTTCCCAAATGCGACCAGATACAGGCCCTCAACGAGCACCAAAACGCCGATAAATATCAGCCCATAGATGATTGGTTCTGCACTCATGACTTTTGTCCTTACTGTGCCGCGATGGGTTCATAGATTGATGCTGGCAGGTCGTAGCCCCACATGCGGAAGCGTTCCGCGTAGTGACTGCGCACACCTGTAGCGGTGAAGTGGCCGATAATTTTGTTGTCAGGCGTTAGCCCGACACGCTGATAACGAAAAATTTCCTGCATGGAGATCACATCGCCTTCCATCCCGGTGATTTCGGTAATGGAAGTCATGCGGCGGCTACCGTCTTGAAGGCGCGAGGCCTGAACAATCAGGTTCACAGCAGATGAAATCTGGCTGCGGACAGCTTTGAGTGGCATCTCGATGCCCGCCATCGCGATCATGTTTTCCAGACGAGACACACCATCACGCGCAGAGTTAGCGTGAATTGTGGTCATCGAACCATCGTGGCCAGTGTTCATGGCTTGAAGCATGTCGATAACTTCTTCGCCACGCGTTTCACCAACGATGATCCGGTCAGGGCGCATACGTAGGGCGTTTTTCAAACAATCGCGCGGGGATACTTCGCCTTTGCCTTCCACGTTCGGTGGGCGGCTTTCCATCCGGCCAACGTGGGTTTGCTGAAGTTGAAGTTCCGCGGTGTCTTCGATGGTCAGGATGCGTTCGGCATTATCAATGAAACTGGACAGTGCGTTCAGCGTGGTTGTTTTACCAGAACCCGTACCACCAGACACGATTACGTTCAGGCGTGTCGCAACGGCCGCTTGTAGATATGCAGCCATTTCTTCGGTGAAAGCGCCAAATTGTACCAGGTCATCAATGCCGAGCTTGTCTTTTTTGAACTTACGGATGGAAACGAGGCTACCATCAACCGCAACGGGGGGAACCATCGCGTTAAAGCGCGAACCATCTTTCAGGCGCGCATCCACGTAGGGGTTACTTTCGTCCACACGACGGCCAACGGCTGATACGATCTTATCGATGATCCGCAACAGGTGGCGTTCGTCTTTGAACGTAATGTCAGTGAGTTCCAGTTTACCCGAGCGTTCCACAAAAATTTGCTGTGGGCCGTTCACAAGAATATCGTTTACGGTTTCGTCTTTGAGCAATGTCTCAAGCGGACCTAGCCCGGTGACTTCGTCGTAAAGTTCAGAGTTCAGGGTAATGCGATCTTCGCGCCCCAAAACAATTGAGTTCTCCGATAAGTGTTCGGCCGAGATTGCATTGATCTCCTGACGCAGATCAGACTCGCTTGCATGTTCAAGCGCAGCGAGGTTGAGGCTGTCCAGCAAAACGCGGTGCAGGTTCAGCTTGATTTCACCCATACGCTGCTTGCGCTTAAGCTCTTTGTCCTCGGTCATGGCAGCAGCTGGTGCCAATGCGCGGCGCATGCTGGTCGTTGATTCCGGCTTTGCCACTTCGATCGGTGTCACTGTCGGTTGCGGCGCAGGGGCGGCTTCTGTCTTTTTGTACTTGGAGAACATTGCGATGTGCTTTCTATGTTCAGGACTTAGGCGGCTGCCGCGTCACTGTCGCGCAAGCTGTGGATCGAGGTGGCCAGTTTGGCGATCTCTTTACGCAGCGGGCTTTTAGGGGCGGAGGTGGCCAAAGGCATGCCGTGGTCATTGGCTTGCGTGATTGGCTTCCCGCCATCGGGCAGTTGAAGGTCGATATTGATTGCGAGGCTTTCGGCCATCCGTTTGACACGGCTTTTGGCGTTGATATCCGTGAATTTCGGCGCACGGTTCAAAACATAGCGCAGTTTTTCAATCGGCAAATCCTCGGACTGTAACGCCCGTTTGAAGCGAAGCGTGTTCTGCGCAGAACGCATGTCCAGCTCTAGAGTTGCGAAGTAGATATGGGCGGACATCAGAACGGTCTCAGACCACTGCACCAAAGTTGAGGGCATATCGATAACAACATAGTCAAACTGGTTACGCGCAATATCAAG
>ERZ1027208.736-NODE-736-length-11467-cov-8.795566_pt1 | contig 11467 bp, 9 predicted proteins | sample MGYA00520867_ERZ1027208 | MGnify/ENA primary metagenome ERZ1027208 (study PRJEB33311, sample SAMEA4378413) | marine metagenome | biome: Marine biome; feature: Fjord; material: Water | collected 2014-07-20T08:00:00Z/2014-07-... | depth 75 m ...
TGGGTGACGGTGATGGCAGAAATTAAACGGGGTGAAGGAGAATCAGATACCGTTGTTAACTGTTGGTTGGCACGTGCAATTGGTGTGACCCGTAGCCCACAATGGATTTGTAACAACTGTCAGCACATTCATAATGAATGGAAACCGATCTGCGAAAACTGCTCTAGCTTTGATACGCTTGAATGGAAGCGTCCTCCATTATCTGAAGTTGCTATGCCTGTTGGTGTGCAAATGTTGCCGCTGATTGTTGGCGCATTGGAGGATAGTTCGGCTGCTGAGAATGTCGCACCTGCAGAAGAGGTCGTGACGATCGAAGACGCTGAGATTATAGAAGCAGAAGTGACACCTGAAGCTGAGGGTGAGAAGGACGCAAAGTAACCAACCCTCGTTGGTTATTTCGTCCTGCATAGGGGCGTTTTATGTCTGATACTTTTCAGATCCGCATAGAAAATATGTCGTGTGGCGCTTGCGCCGCACGCGCGCAAAAGGCTTTGGATGGGGTTGATGGCATCGACGATGCCGCTGTTAATTTCGCAGATGAAAGTGCGCATTTCACCGCTAGTACCGCTAAAGCCCTCAAGGAAGCATTCAGCGCACTCGACCAAGCAGGGTATCCGGGGGCGTTAAAAGCGGACGAAGATGCGGCTGAACGCCGAGATGCTAAAGAAAACGACGTCGCGGTTTTGCGTCGTTCAACGTTTTTTGCGGCAATATTGGCGCTTCCTGTCTTCGTCCTTGAGATGGGAAGTCATCTGTTTCCGGTCATACACCATGCCATTCACAATAGCATCGGCACTGAAACTTCTTGGCAACTTCAATCGGTACTCACCACAATCTTACTCATTGGGCCGGGTGCGCGGTTTTTCCGGCGTGGTATACCGGCCTTGTTTCGTGGCGCACCGGATATGAACAGTCTTGTGGCTTTGGGGACTGGCGCGGCGTTTGCCTATTCCGCCTTTGTGCTAGCGGCACCTGAATTGCTGCCGGAACAATCCAGAGCGGTCTATTTTGAATCCGCCTGTGTCATCATCGTTTTGATCCTGCTGGGTCGTTGGTTAGAAGCGCGCGCAAAAACGCGTACAGGTGCAGCAATAGAGCGGTTGATCGGCTTGCGCCCTGATTTGGTGCGCGTCGACATTGGTGGAAATTGGGAAGAGCGCCCCATCAGTGCGCTGGTGTCAGGACAACAGTTTATGGTGCGTGCGGGGGAGCGGATTGCATCGGATGGCGAGGTGATTGAGGGCGTCAGCGACATAGATCAAAGCATGTTGACCGGAGAGCCATTACCCGTAACCAAGGGTGTGGGTGATCTGGTTACCGGTGGCACGATCAACTCTGAAGGCACATTGATTTGTCGCGCCACTGAAACTGGCAAAGACAGTAAACTTGCCCAGATTATCCGACTGGTGGAAACAGCACAGGGGGCTCGCCTCCCTATTCAAGCACTGGTGGATCAGGTCACATTGCGTTTTGTTCCAGCGGTTTTGATTGCGGCAGTGGCGACCATGATCATCTGGGGTTTGGTTGGGCCTGAGCCCAAACTCCCCTTTATGCTGGTGGTTGGGGTGTCTGTTTTGATTATCGCGTGCCCATGCGCGATGGGTCTGGCAACGCCCACGTCAATTATGATCGGCACGGGGCGCGCTGCTGAGTTAGGTGTGTTGTTTCGCACAGGCAATGCACTTCAACATCTGCAAAGCACGACGCTGGTTGCCTTTGACAAGACGGGAACCCTTACCGAAGGGCGGCCAACATTGGTCGACATTATCCCAGCGGCGGGCGTCGACAAAGACGCTTCACTAGCAGTCATTGCCTCGGTCGAAGTGTCTTCTCAGCATCCGACGGCTCGGGCGATTGTGGATGCGGCAGAAGGGATGACCTACCCTGAGGCGACAGGCGCAACCGCCATTTTAGGGCATGGTGTGCAAGGTGATGTTGACGGGGCAAAAGTACATGTCGGCAAACATGCTTGGCTCACTGAGTTAGGGGTGGATTTGACCACCTTTGACAGTGCGCGGGACGCAGCGCAGGCAAAAGGGCAAACAGTCTTCTTTGCTGCAAGTAATGGTCAGCCGCTCGCCATGCTCGCGGTTTCTGACAAGATAAAACCGAGTGCAAAGGGCGCGATCAAGTTGCTCAAGCAACGCGGTCTGCGGGTTGCGCTGATTAGTGGTGATGGGTCTGCGGCAGTTGAACACCTGGCAAAAGAACTGGGCATTGAAACAACAATTTCGGAGGTCCTGCCAGCAGGTAAGATTGAAGCGCTGGATAGTTTGCGCCGTGATGGTGATGTGGTTGCGTTTGTCGGGGATGGTATTAACGATGCACCTGCATTGGCGCATGCCGATATTGGTATCGCGGTAGGCACAGGTACTGATGTAGCGATGGACGCTGCTGACGTTGTGTTGATGGGTGGCGATCCCGCGTCTGTTGCTGTTGCGGTGACCGCGTCAAAGAAAACGATGCGAAATATCCGTCAAAACCTGATCTGGGCCTTCGGGTATAATGTAGCGTTGATCCCTGTTGCCGCAGGCGTGCTTTATCCGTTTTTCGGCATTCTATTGTCACCGGGGTTAGCTGCAGGTGCGATGGGGCTGTCTTCGCTGTTCGTACTCAGCAATGCGTTGCGGCTTCGCCGGATGACGGTTTGAAATTTAGCGCCTTAGGGCCTCAACTTCACGGGCCATATCTTCGGCCAACTCATCCAACCCAATCTGTTCTGTACCTTGATGCAGCTCTAACCGCAGGGCGGTGAGATTAGCCTGATAACGACGGGCCAGCCGCTTGGGATCAGCATCCACAGCAATTTCGCCGTTGGCCTTTGCCGCTTCAAACACGTTGGCGATTTCTGTTCGCATCGCGAGCATGTATTGACGTGATTGATCTGCAAGGGCGGCATCTGTTGAACGCGTATCCACCATTGTCTTGGTCAGCATGCAGGCCTTTCGGGCTGCATCATTGCTTGTCAGCAATGAAAAACCGCGCAAATGATCGGCCAAATTTTGCAAAGGTGATACGGCTTGCTCAGCCTGTTTACGAAAGAAATCCCGAGAATTCGTAAAGTACCGCTCGAGGGCAAGAAGGTAGAGGTTTTCCTTGCTTTTGAACGCCGCATAGATGCTGCCGGGCTTCATGATCAGCGCCACCTCAAGATCTTTCAAAGACGTCGCATGATACCCCTTGTCCCAGAACAGAGACATGGCGGCATCCAACGTTTTATCACGGTCATATGGGGTGGCGCGGGACATGGTGTTAGGCGTCTTCTTTTACGATCTGGTTCAAAATACTGGTGTAGTTTTCCACACCCTGTGCGCCAGTGACAAGGTGTTGGCGGTCAAAGACAACAGCGGGCACGCCTTGAATACCTTGCTGAACCCAAAATGCCTCAACATCCCGCACAGATTTAGCGAAACGTTGGTCCTTTAGCACTGCAACAGCTTCGGCGCGGTCTAGTCCGATTTCGCCAGCAACATCTGCCAGAACATCAGTATCTGAAAGATCACGGCGGTGTGTGAAATGCGCAGTAAAGAATGCCTCTTTGAGGTCCTGTTTGCGCTCTAGTTCACCAGCCCAGTGCAGCAGTTGGTGGGTGTTGAAGGTATTGTGCATCCGAAACCCGTCTTGAAATCCGAATTCGAACCCCAGTTCGGCACCAAGTGCGGTCATGTGCGTGCGATTTTGTTTAGATTGCTCAGGGGTTGAGCCGTATTTTTCGGCGATATGTTCTGCCCCATCCTGACCTTCGGCTGGCATATTTGGGTTTAACTCAAACGGGTGCCAATGAATTTCATGCGACACGCCTGTCGCGTCTAACGCCTGCGCAAGCTGCCGATAGCCGATAACGCACCAAGGGCACATAACATCGGAAATAATGTCGATGCGCAGGGGGGAAGATTGAGTGTTCATAGCGCCTCCTCAGGCAAAAACCGCACGCTCGCCAGCGAGCCAAAGACGGAAGTCATTGATGTCAAACACGAGCGAGACGGTGTTAATGACAAGTAATAGTGTCAAATAGGCATTATGGGCACCCGTTGCCAGTGGTGGAGTAAAAACAAGGATCACGATCAATGGTATCCACGCGATGACATGCCCTAGGCCGACCAACCTCGACAAGCCGCCGGAATAGATTGCAGCAATCATACTTAGGCCAATGCCAGAAAACACGAGTGTGGCAATTATGCCGCCAGAGGGTTGGCTGATAAACGCCAAACTTGCCATGTTTACTGTACTAAGTAGACCAGTCCACAGCTTTACCCACAAAGGTAGAACGGCAAATGACTGCCAGAAAGCAGCGAAAAGGCCAGGATTATGAGCTGACTTCATCAAAGTCACTTTCTAATAGACAGCCCCACAATATGCGCAGGGCTGTCTGGTTGATTTTAAGCTTTTTTCCAAGCGAATTTTTCAAATACTTGGTCTACAGGGGTTTGAGCCAAGTGGTTTGTGTAGTTTGAGATGATTTTCTGGCTGTAGCCTAGAATAACCTCAAGGATGTTCCGCTTGGTAAAACCGGCATCCAAAAACACTTGCACGTTTTCATCAGAAACAAAGCCGCGATCACGGACCAGTTGCAACGTAAAGGTACGCAGTGCTTCCAGACGTGCGTTTGGCAGCGGTGTTTCATTGCGCAACGCTTCTGTGATTGCGTCGTCGACTTTCATCATTTTGGCGATGCCTGTGTGTGCTGGAACGCAATAGTGACAGCTATTTTCAACGTTGATGGACTGCCAGACAACCGTCAGCTCGTCCTTATCAAGGCTGGAGTTCATGAAGTGCTTGTGAAGATCTTGGTAGGCTTCAAATACTTCGGGTGCTTCTGAGAGAACAGCGTGCAGGCCAGGAAGACGGCCATTTGCGGCCATGGATTTTTCAATCAGTGGCTTTGATGCTTCTGGTGCGGAATCTGGTGTGTGCTTGGTGAAGGTGGTCATTGGTCTCTCCTAAGATCCGAGTCCGCTCTTGTTGAGCGTTGCAGTCGGTATAGGATGAGTTTGAGTGATTACTCAATATAATTATTTGAGCAATCACTCAAATGTGAGGAATCCCGCTAAAACCCGCGTATTGAATCCGAAGATAAGTTATTGTACCGCGATATTGTCGATCAAACGGACACCACCCAACCATGCGGCCGCTAGTAAGCGCGTTGGCTGTTCTAGTGTCTCTACCAGTTCCAGCTTATCTGCAGTTCGCAGATCAAGGTATTCAATCTCAGAGAACCCAGCGCGTTCGATCCGTTTGACCGCCGCACCTTTTAGGGAAACGTGGTCACCGCCGGACATTAATCCCTCAACCATCTCTTCCATTGCACGATGGAGTTCTGGGGCCCAAGTACGTGCACGGTCTGACAGCAAAAGATTGCGCGACGACATGGCCAAACCGTCTTCTTCGCGAATGGTTGGACAGCCGATGACTTCTACTGGCAGGTCCAAATCCAATGCCAGTCGTGTCACGACCTGCAATTGTTGGTAATCTTTCTCCCCAAAATAAGCTTTGTCTGCTTGAGTTTGGGTGAATAGCTTGGTCACTATTGTTGCGACACCGTCAAAGTGGCCCGAACGGTGCGCTCCACATAGGCCCTGCGTTATTCCTTCTACGGAAACGGTTGTGGCAAAACCGGATGGGTACATCTGTTCGCCATCCGGTACATAAACAACGTCCGCCCTGAGCGATATTAATTTGCGAGCGTCCTCTTCTTCAGTTCTCGGATAGTTTTCATAATCTTCCGGATTGTTGAACTGTTTTGGATTGATGAAAATGGTCACGATTGCCCGATCGCATTCACTTTTTGCGGCCCTGACGAGGCTCAAGTGACCTTGATGCAAGGCACCCATGGTAGGCACAACGCCAACGGTTTCGCCTTTAGCTTTCCAGCCAGCAACGATTTCACGCAACTCTTTCAGCGTTCGGATAATTTGAGGAGTCATACCTTGGACGCCTTATCCGAAAATACGTGTTCCGGCCCCGGAAAGGCCCGTGCGGTGACCTCATCCGCATATACTTGTACAGCGATTCTTGCGTCATCACCTAGATGTGCATAACGCTTTACGAACTTCGCCTTGAAGGCTGTGAACAACCCTAGCATGTCATCCACGACAAGGATCTGACCGTCACAATTTGCTGATGCGCCGATGCCAATGGTGGGTATTGCAACGTTGCGTGTGATTTGATCTGCAAGACTTTCAGGCACTTTTTCCAACACGACCGCAAAGGCACCCGCTTCGGAAACGGCATTGGCGTCAGCTATCAATTGGGTGCCTGTGTCGCCGCGACCCTGCACCTTATATCCGCCTAGTGTATGTATGGACTGTGGCGTTAAGCCGATGTGAGCCATTACTGGAATGCCGCGCTGGGTCAAAAAAGCGATTGTTGGTGCCATGACTTCACCACCTTCTAGCTTAACCGCTCCTGCGCCGGTTTCACGCATCAAACGTGATGCGTTTGCAAATGCTTGCTGTGGGCTTTCTTCATAACTGCCAAAGGGCATGTCGATCACCAGCATGGATCGGGTCAAACCGCGCCGGACCGCTTTTCCATGCATGATCATCATTTCCATGGTCACATCTAACGTGGAAGGCAGCCCATGCAGGACCATACCAACGGAATCGCCAACAAGAACAAAATCGCAAATTCCATCCATCACCTCGGCCATAGGCGTTGTGTAGGCTGTAAGGCTCACCAATGGGCTGCCACCTTTTCTAGCCAAAATATCAGTGGGCATTGGGGCTGTCTTGTGGGCTGTCGCACTCATCTTCAATCCTCTTCGAGGTGGGGGCTATTGAGGTTGATCAAAAGATTTGAATTGATCATCAGTCGGTTGAACCTAAGCCTTACCATATGCCTGAAAGATCGTAACAGTGAGGAGCTGAAGTGGGCGATGATTTGCTGGGTGTGCAAGGCTTCGCCAACTTGCAATCTAGGCAAGTTGGCGAAGCTCTTTATGGTATCTTAGAAGTCGAGGTTTTCGACGTTAAGCGCGTTTTGCTGGATGAATTCGCGGCGTGGTTCAACCACATCGCCCATCAATTTAGTGAACAAATCATCTGCTTCGGCCATGTCCGCAACCTTGACCTGCAACAACGTACGTGCGTCAGGGTCTAGGGTGGTTTCCCACAGCTGATCAGGGTTCATTTCACCCAAACCTTTGTAACGCTGCAGCGACAGGCCTTTTTCACCCTCGGTGAGTACTGCATTGAGCAAGTCTATTGGTCCATTGATCAATTGGTTGCGATCTTTGCGCACTAACGTCGCTGGCAGGTTGTAGACATCCTGCAGATGCTCCGTGAATGTTCCCGATTTGCGTGCTTCACCACCGCGTAGCATCTTGCCATCTAGGGTCCGTACTTCTTCGACACCGCGCAGGATACGGGCCAAACGGACACCGTGATCTTGGGTGATGCGGCCTTGCCAGCCTTTTTCGTATTCAAGTGCAATCAGGTTTAGACGGGCTGCAACCTTGTCGGCAACACCTTGTAGGTTGTTATCTACGGCACCAGGAACAAACGCTCCGGCAATGGCTGCCTGTTCCAGGATATGGCGTGGATAATGGGTCGGGAAAGCCTCTAACACGCGGCGCATTTGACGCGCGAGCTCAACCACGCGAGCCAAATCTTGACCGCTGATTTCTTCGCCATTGCCTTGACGCAGCATCGCGCCATCAATGCCCTGTTGAATCAGGTACTCTTCCATTGCCGCCTGATCCTTAAGGTAAACCTCGGATTTACCACGGGACACTTTATAAAGCGGCGGCTGCGCAATATAGAGGTGCCCATTTTCGATCAATTGAGGCATCTGGCGATAGAAGAACGTCAATAAAAGCGTTCGGATGTGCGCGCCATCCACGTCGGCATCCGTCATGATGACGATCTTATGGTACCGCAGCTTGTCGATATTGAATTCGTCACGGCCAATACCTGTTCCTAGCGCCATCACGAGGTTGCCGATTTCTTGGCTACCTAGCATTCGGTCAAAACGGGCACGTTCCACGTTTAGGATCTTACCCTTCAGCGGCAAAATTGCCTGTGTTTGACGGTCACGACCTGTTTGTGCAGAACCACCAGCTGAGTCACCCTCCACGAGGAAGACTTCGGTTTTGGAAGGGTCTTTTTCAGAACAATCTTTGAGCTTTCCTGCAAGGAAGTTCACATCCATCGCCGTTTTGCGGCGCGTTAGATCACGTGCCTTGCGCGCAGCTTCACGGGCATGCGCAGCCTCGATGATTTTTCCCACAACGATTTTGGCAATCTGGGGGTTCTCTTCGAACCACTCGGATAGCTTTTCGTTAACCAAACCTTCAACAGCAGGGCGTACTTCTGACGAAACCAATTTGTCTTTGGTCTGAGAAGAGAACTTGGGGTCTGGAACTTTCACAGACAATACGCAAGTTAGGCCTTCACGTGCGTCATCGCCAGTGAACGTAACCTTTTCCTTTTTGGCAATGCCTGAGCTTTGCGCGTAGTTATTGATTGTGCGTGTCAGTGCCCCACGAAAGCCAGCCATGTGCGTTCCGCCATCGCGTTGCGGGATGTTGTTGGTAAATGGCAGGACGTTCTCGTGATAGCTGTCATTCCACCACATAGCGACTTCGACACCGATGTCGTCTTTTTCGCCTAAGATGAAAATGGGCTCAGGCAGGATAGAAGATTTGTTACGATCAAGATATTTGACGAACTCTTTGACGCCACCGTCATAGTAAAGCACGGTTTCCAATGCTTCAGTGGGACGCTCATCGCGCAGGATGATTTTTACACCTGAATTAAGGAAGGCGAGCTCACGTAGGCGCTTCTCCAGCGTTTCAAAAGAGTATTCGAGATTCGAGAATGTTTCAGTAGATGCAAGAAAGCGTACTTCAGTCCCTTTGCGATCTGTATCACCCAACGTCTCAAGATGCTTGGTAGTATAGCCGCCTTCAAAGCGCGCAATGTGCTCTTTGCCATCGCGCCAGACACGCAGTTCTAGCCAGTCACTCAACGCATTCACAACAGAGACGCCAACGCCGTGTAGGCCGCCAGATACTTTGTATGAGTTGCTGTCAAATTTACCGCCCGCGTGAAGTTGGGTCATAATGACCTCAGCCGCGGAGACACCCTCTTCTTCGTGAATACCTACCGGAATGCCGCGTCCGTTGTCAGACACAGAAACCGAGCTGTCATCGTGAATGGTGACCGCAACATGATCGGCGTGACCTGCTAATGCTTCGTCGATGCCGTTGTCTACGACTTCGTACACCATGTGGTGCAGACCCGAGCCATCATCGGTGTCACCGATATACATCCCGGGGCGCTTGCGAACAGCTTCCAAGCCCTTGAGAACTTTGATGGAATTGGCGCCATATTCTTCTGGTGTCTGGTCAGTCTCGGACATTGGTATCATCCTGTTATTCAATCCCCGAAATATACCTTTTTCAGGGCCTATTGTCACGCGAATGACACAAGATTTTGTGTGAGCCTAGGGGGGGGGATTCACCGGCGCAGAAACGTCGGAAATGCCGTCTGTTTCACTCACCAAAAGCGTTTGTGCGCGGGTGCCCATGGCCTCGAAAAGGCCGTCTTCGGTGCCTGTCATCCACGCCTGTGCGCCAAGAGCAGCGATCTCGTCATAAAGGGCTGCACGGCGGCTTGTGTCCAAATGTGCGGCGACTTCATCAAGCAGCAATAATGGTGGCGCACCAAAATCGGCGGCCAGTGCACGGGCATTTGCAAGGATCAACGAAACCAGCAACGCTTTTTGCTCACCGGTTGAGCAATCGCGCGCGGCGACCCCTTTGGCAGCATACTCACCGAACAAATCTGCACGATGAGGACCGACGAGGGTGCGTCCAGCCGACAAGTCACGCATGCGACCATCGGCAAGCGCGTCACGCATACCTTCAACGGTATCAGGCATGTCGCATTCCAGGGTTAGTGCAGCGGTAGGAAAGGAGGTTTCTGCAGCATCCTGCGCTAGAGACAAGGCGCGCAGCGCGTGAAGTCGGTTTTGGTGGAGTGCAACGCCAGTCTCGCTCATCCGTGCCTCAAGCGCGGCGTACCATGACGGTTCGCGTACCATATCCTTGAGGAGGCGGTTGCGTTCTCTCATAGCCTTTTCATAGGCGAGCGAAATTTCGGCGTGATCAGGTAGGAAGCTGAGAGTCATACGGTCCAAAAACCGTCGCCGGCCTTCGGCCCCTTCTATCCACAGCCGATCCATTGAGGGGATCAACCACAGCACCCGCGTAATACGTCCCAGCGCGGTTTGCGGTACAGATTTACCGTCAATTCGAACTTGTCGTGCCGCACCTTGTTCTGAAACGACGTCAATCTCGCTGACACCCAAAGGGCCATGCAAAATTGCTGTGATCTTCCAGCCGATGCCTTCAGGGCGGCGTGTCATGTCTTGTGCGCTTGCCCGGCGCAGACCGCGGCCGGGCGACAGCAGCGAGACTGCTTCTAGTATATTGGTTTTTCCAGCACCGTTATTACCATGGATCGCAACGGGCCGACCATCAACATTAATCACGGCCCGTTTATGAGACCGGAAATGGGACAGGGTAATGTTTGAAAGGAAAAGACCAGCCATCAGCGAGGGCCTTCCATTTTCATACTGTGAGTATGGGGCAAATTGTCCCCACAAGATGTCTTGGTGCAGAGTGGTGATCGGAATTCTATAAAAATCCCGACCGCCTTATACACGCATTGGCATCACAACATAGACCGCAGAGGTGTCGTTTCCTTCGCGCATCAAGGTTGGATCACCTGATGAGTTGAACAGGAAGACAGCATTTTCGCGGTCCACTTGGCTGGCAATTTCCAGCAGGTATTTCGCGTTGAACCCGATTTCGAGGCGTTCGTCGCTATAGGCTACAGCCAGCTCTTCTTCGGCGGCACCGCTATCAGGAGCATTCACAGATAAGATCAGACGATCTTCATCAAGCTGCAGCTTAACAGCGCGAGAGCGTTCGGAGCTAACGGTTGCTACGCGATCGACAGCGCGCGCAAAATCGGCGGCGTCAACTTCGAGTTTACGTGTGTTTCCCTGGGGAATGACGCGTGTGTAATCAGGAAACGTGCCATCGATAACTTTGGATGTCAGCGTAATTTGCGGTGTCGCAAAACGGATTTTGGTCTCGGACACGGATACGGCGATCTTCATGTCGTCATCATCCAGCAACTTGCGAAGCTCACCAACAGTTTTGCGCGGTACGATTACGCCCGGCATGTCGGCAGCGGCTTCTGGCATGTCAGCATCAATACGGGCCAAACGGTGGCCATCAGTGGCGACGCAGCGCAACATTTTAGCGCCGTCACCATCTGCGATGTGCATATAAACACCGTTGAGATAATAGCGTGTCTCTTCGGTAGAAATCGCAAATTTTGACTTGTCGAACAGGCGGCGTAGAACGGCAGCACCTGCTGAGAAATTCGATGCATACTCGGACGATGCCATCACAGGGAAATCTTCCTTGGGCAATGTCGCAAGTGAGAAGTTCGAG
>ERZ1027208.737-NODE-737-length-11462-cov-14.791795_pt1 | contig 11462 bp, 9 predicted proteins | sample MGYA00520867_ERZ1027208 | MGnify/ENA primary metagenome ERZ1027208 (study PRJEB33311, sample SAMEA4378413) | marine metagenome | biome: Marine biome; feature: Fjord; material: Water | collected 2014-07-20T08:00:00Z/2014-07-... | depth 75 m ...
TTTTAATTATGTTTTGAATTCAATAGCTAAAATGGCTAATACAGAAGGTTTGTTCTGTTATTCTGAACCGGAATTACTTAAAAGAAATATTGAACCTTCAATTGAGCAAGCAACAACAACAACCTTATTTCAATTTGTAAAACAGCACTATAAATGGGTATGGACTTGGTATTTGTTATTAAGTTATATGTTATTTGAAAAGCGATTTCCTTTTTTTTCTTTTTTAAGTGCTTTATTTTTTAGTCAAAAACAAGTTTCTTTCAATCTAGAGGAGATTAATATTAAATCTACTAAAAAAGTGGTAGACCATAGAGAAATAGATGTTATCATACCTACAATTGGCAGAAAACAATATCTGTTTGATGTTTTGAAAGATTTTACTTTACAAACAGTGTTACCAAAACGTATCATTATTGTTGAGCAAAACCCAGATCCAGAATCTGTTTCAGAATTGGATTTTTTAAATGAAGAATGGCCCTTTCAAATCATACATCATTTTACACATCAAGCAGGTGTAGTAAATGCAAGAAATTTAGCATTAAGTGAAGTTAAAAGCGAATGGACTTTTTTAGGTGATGATGACAACCGTTTCCAGTCTGACCTAATAGAAAAGCTTTTTGATGCTATTGAGAGGTATGGTGTAAAAGTAGGTATAACCGTTTATTTACAGCCTAAAGAAGTTCAAACATATACTAAAACAGCACAGACTACTATATTTGGAGCAGGAAATGCTATATTAAAATCGGAATTATTGAATGAAGTCTCTTTTAATGAGAGATATGAGTTTAATTATGGTGAAGACACTGATTTTGGAATGCAATTAAGACGATTAGGAGAAGATGTTATATTTTTTGCAGATATTAAAATAACACATTTAAAAGCGCCTATTGGAGGTTATAGGACTAAAGTAAAACAACTTTGGGATGATGATGTTATTAAACCAAAACCTTCGCCAACCATTCAGTTATTATATAAAAACTATTTTACAAACCAACAGTTGTTAGGGTATAAACTGCTTTTATGTGTTAGAAATCTTAAATCCAGAGGTTTTAAAAACCCGATAGCATATATAAAAATGTTTAAAAGGCAATGGCAAAGGAGTGAGTATTGGTGCCAACAATTAATAAAAAGCAGCAATGATTAAACTATATACAGATCAAAGTTTTTTAACAGAGACGTATAGACGGCAAGTATTCCCTTTGTTGTTCGATTTAGTGTATAAAAAAAACGAAGATTTACTATTGTTTTATAAAATAGTAGATAAAGTTGAAGATGCAGATATTATTGTTTTTCCAATAGATTATTCTCAATTTATAAAACATAAAGAAGCATTTCATTCCTTATTGCAATTAGCCAAAACAAACAACAAAACCATTTGGATTTATACAGCAGGAGATTATGGTTTTACTAATTATATCAGTAATAGCCATACTTTTAGACTAGGAGGCTTTAATAGTAAATTAAGTGATGCTACTTTTGTAATACCTTCATTTATTAATGATCCGTATTTAGAACAACTACCACAGGGTTTTTCAACCTTAAAAAAAGAAAAACAACCTAGTATAGGATTTGTTGGGCACGCTAAGTCTGGCGCACCAAAGTATGTTAAAGAATACGTTAACCATTTAAAATACAGCATTAAAAGAGCTTTAAAAAAGCTTTTAGCAGATAGACAAACATTTTATCCTTCAAGTATAAAACGTTCGCATTATTTGCTGAAATTAAGTGATAATAAAGATTTAAACACACAATTTATTTTTAGAGATAGTTACAGAGCAGGAGCAATCACAAAAGAGCAACAGCAAACCTCTACTCAGTTGTTTTATGATAATATGTTTAATACTGCTTACAATTTTTGCATAAGAGGTGTTGGTAACTTTTCGGTACGTTTTTATGAAACTTTAGCAGTTGGACGTATTCCTATTCTTTTAAATACAGATTGTAGATTGCCTTTTTCTGATAGTATTAATTGGAAAAAACACTGTGTGATGTTAGATGAAAACAGTGAGATGTCTTTAGAACAGCAAATAATTGATTTTCATAATAATTTAAACGAAAATGAGTTTGAATCCCTTCAGAAAAGCAATAGGGATTTATGGTTAAACCATTTAAAGAGAGAGTCTTACTTTAAAGAAATTTATAATCAATTTAAAAGTAAAAGTGATGTCTGATTTTACTTTAATAATTTGCACTTATATGCGACCGCAAGCCATTTTGAATTTGTTAGAGTCGGTAAAAAAGCAAACATTGTATCCCAATGAAATACTGGTTATAGATGGTTCTACTAATGATGAAACCCGACTTGCATTAGAAAATAATCATTTTGAAAATTTAAAGTATTATAAAGTAGAAGATGAAGATAGAGGATTAACCAAACAACGTAATTTTGGAATAGATAAGGTAGATAAAACATCAGAAGTTGTTTGCTTTTTGGATGATGATACGGTATTAGAACCTCATTATTTTGAAGCTGTTATACAGGCTTTTAATTCCGATAAAAATATTGTAGGTGTTGGTGGTATTGCTTTAAACGAAAATCGTTGGACTTTAAAAGATGATAATAAAACGTATAACAATACAGATTATTATGAATTTGAAGATTACGTTATAAAAGAAAGCTTACGAAATAAAATAAGAAATATTTTTGGATTGCAATCTCCAGATAAACCCGGTATAATGCCAAGTTTTTCTCACGGAAGAACCTATAGTTATCCATTAACAAAAAAAAACTACGACGTTGATTTGTTAGTAGGAATGTCTTTTAGTTTTAAAAGAGTAGTGTTTGAAAACATAAAATTCTCAACTTATTTTGAAGGATATGGTTTGTATGAAGATGCCGATTATAGCATAAGAGCCTTAAAATATGGCAAAAATGTTATTTCTACACAAGCTAAACTAAATCATTATCACAATCCTTCAGGTAGGCCAAATCAATTTAAATATGGAAAAATGGTCGTCAGAAATGGTTGGTATGTTTGGCGTGTAAAATATCTAAATCCTTCATTTAAATCTAGATTAAAATGGAATGCGACTTCTTTTCTTCTAACTTTAATTAGATTTACAAATGTTTTCACTACCAATAAGCGAAAGGAAGCTTTAACAGAAACTTTAGGTCGTACAGTTGGTTGGTTTTCATTAATAGGCAATAAACCAAAATTAGATTAATGCGTTTTTTAATTATTTCTCACGCTATACATTATAAAGACAACAACAAATTGTTTTCTTATGCACCTTATGTTCGTGAAATGAATGTATGGTTAAAATATGTTGATAAAGTAGAAATAGTTGCTCCTTTTCAAAATACAAAACCCACAAAAATTGATTTAGAATATAATTATAATGAAATTAAATTTAGCAGAATACCTAAGATAGACTTTATAACATTCTTACATTCTATTGTTTCATTGTTGGTCCTGCCTTATATTCTTTTTAAACTTTTTGTCGCTTGTTTTCGTGCAGATCACATTCATTTGCGTTGCCCAGGAAACATAGGGTTATTAGGTTGTGTAGTGCAGCTTTTTTTTCCGAGAAAAACAAAAACTGCTAAATACGCTGGTAATTGGGATCCTAAAACAATCCAACCTAAAAGCTATAGGTTTCAAAAATGGGTATTGAGCAATACCTTTTTTACAAAGAATATGAATGTTTTGGTATATGGTAATTGGAAGAATCAGACCAAAAACATCAAGTCTTTTTTTACAGCAAGTTATTTGGATGATGAAAAAATAACATTTACTACAAAAGACTATTCTGATGAATTGGCTTTTATTTTTGTTGGCAGCTTAGTTGAAGGTAAGCGACCATTATTTGCTATTCAACTCATTGGAGCATTACAAGAAAAAGGTATTTCTTGTAAACTGGATATATTTGGAGATGGCGTTTTAAAAGAGAAATTACAAGATTACATTAATGAAAATAATGTTAAGCACATTGTGCTACACGGTAATCAAACTAAAGAAACTATTAAAGACTACCTATTAAAAAGCCATTTTTCTATCTTAGCCTCAAAATCTGAAGGTTGGCCAAAGGCCTTGGCTGAAGCTATGTTTTTTGGAGTGATTCCAATAGCAACAAAAATTTCTTGTGTGCCTTATATGTTAGATTATGGTAAAAGAGGAATTTTAATTGAAGCTAAATTACTATCAGATGTAAATACCATTGAAATGGCTCTTAAAAATAAAAAAGGATTAATTGATATAGCAAGAAATGCTCAATTATGGTCTCAGCAGTATACTTTAGACACTTTTGAAAAAGAAATTAAAACATTACTTCATTAATGCGTGTTTTACAATTAATAGATTCATTGCAAACAGGTGGAGCTGAGCGTATTGCGGTTAATTTTGCCAATGCTTTAGCAGAAAATATTGAGGCATCTTATTTATGTGCAACTCGAGAAGAAGGCTTATTGAAAGAAGCTTTGAGTAAGGATGTGAATTATCTTTTTTTAAAGAAGACCAAGACTTTAGATTTTAAAGCATTAAAACGTTTAAGAATATTTATAAAAGAAAATAAAATAGACATAATTCACGCACATAGTTCCTCTTATTTTTTTGCAGTATTACTTAAACTATCTGGAGGCAATATCAAGCTTGTTTGGCACGATCATAATGGTAATCGTAGTAAAACAAAAATAATCAATAAAATAGTGTTAAGAATTTGTTCTGTTTTTTTAAATCACATATTTTGTGTTAATCAAGATTTAAAACATTGGCTCAACAAAAATATTAAATCTGTGAATGTATCCGTTTTAAATAATTTTCCTTCTAAATCTAATGAATGTTCTGTAACGAAGCTAAGTGGAGATAATCGCAAAAGAATAATTCTCTTGGCAAATTTAAGAAAGCCAAAGAATCATTTTATAGCTTTAGATGCTTTTAAAATTGTAAATGGAAAGCATCCAAAATGGACACTTCATTTTATTGGAAATGATTATAATGATTCTTATTCAAAGGCTTTAAAATTTAAAATATCTGAGTTAAAAATTAAAGATAATGTATATATATACGGAGCTAAACCTGATATATCATCAATTTTAGCTCAATGTGATATTGGTGTTTTATCTTCAAATTATGAAGGCTTACCAGTAGCCTTATTAGAATACGGTTTAGCAAAATTACCTGTTGTGGTTACAGATGTTGGGGATTGCAATAAAGTAGTTTACAATAAAAAAAATGGTTTTATAGTAAAGCCTAATAACTCAATAGCACTCTCGGAGGCTATTATTATGCTTATTGAAAATGTTGCATTGGCAACAAAATTTAAAATAGAATTAAATAATAAAGTTTTAAAAGAGTATTCTGAGGAAGGTGTTATTAAAGAAATAGTAGATAAATATCAAACCATTTTAAATTATGAAAAGTAGATATTTAAGCCTTTTAGGATTACATATTTTAATAGGTATGCTTATGTACTTTTATAAGTCTTTAGGTAATATTTACTTTTTTACAATAGTCATATATTTTATAATTAAAATTATTAATACTAAAAGAAAAGAAAAACCTTTAATTATTTTAAAAGCTTGTGCTTATGTTGTTGGGGTTGAAGTATTATTGAGAATGACTGGAGGTGTTATTTTTTATGAAGCGTCAAAGTATCTTGTTATTTTATTTTCCCTTATGGGTTTTTATTATAATGGATTCCATAAAAAAGCTACACCGTACTTATTTTACTTGTTTTTTTTAATACCAAGTATTTACGTGTCGTTATATAATCCAGATATTGGTAACAATATTAGAAAGGCCATAGCCTTTAATTTAAGTGGGCCAGTTTGCTTAGGTATTAGCGCGTTGTTCTGTTTTAATCTAAAACTAACCAAACAACAATTAACAAGTGTTGTTAATTATGTTTTATTGCCATTGGTAAGCACTGTGGTTTATATAGTGTTTTATAATCCTGATGTAGCAAGAGTGGCAACAAGTACAGGGTCTAATTTTACAGCTTCTGGTGGTTTTGGGCCAAATCAAGTATCAACCGTATTGGGTATAGGTATGTTTATTTTAACCGCTAGATTTTTCTTCATTAGTGAGACCAAAACACTTAAAATTATTGATTTAACCTTACTGGCATTGTTTTCATTTAGGGCTATTGTGACATTTAGTAGAGGTGGTGTTTTTACAGCAATAGCAATGATTTTATTTTTTTTGTTTTTACTTTATAAAACTATGGATAAAAAACAAAAATCTAGAATAATAAGCTCTGTTTTTGTTTTTTTTTTACTAGCTGTAGCTATATGGGTTGTTTCTTCAATACAAACGAGCGGTTATATAGATAAACGTTATGCTAACCAAAATTCGTTAGGGATTGAAAAGGATGATGTAACTACTGGAAGAAGTGATTTATTTCTTTTGGAATTCCAAGAGTTTATTGACAATCCTTTTTTTGGAGTTGGAGTTGGTAGGGTTAAAGATTTAAGGTTCCAAAAAACAGGAATTCACGCTGCGTCTCACAATGAGATGAGTCGGATAATAGCAGAACACGGTATGTTCGGTATAACTGCATTTAGTATTTTATTACTTGTGCCCTTATTTTATAGATTTGGAAATAGAAATAATGTTTATTTCTATTCTTTTTATCTTTTTTGGCTTTTAACCATAAATCATTCTGCAATGCGAATAGCTGCGCCAGGGTTTATTTATGCATTAACTTTATTAAATGTTAGAAATGAAAAAGTTATTGTACATAGGGAATAAATTGTCTAATGCAGGTAAAACTGAAACCACAATAGATACGTTGGGTAAGGTTTTAGAAGCAGAGGGTTTTCAAGTTACTTATGCTTCTAATTACAAAAATAGTATACTTAGATTATTGCATATGATTTATTCTGTTTTTAAAAACAGAAATAAGGTAGATTATGTTTTGATTGATACTTACAGTACATTAAATTTTTATTATGCATTTGTGGTAAGTCAATTGTGCTGTGTATTTAAATTAAAGTATATACCTCTTTTACATGGAGGGAATCTCCCAGAAAGACTGAAGAAATCGACAAAATTAAGTCAAGCGATCTTTAATAATGCTCACATCAATGTGGCTCCCTCAAATTATACAAAGTCTAATTTTGAAGCATTGGGCTATAATAACTTGATTTGTATACCTAATTTTATAAAGCTTAAAAATTACTCTTTTCAAAAAAAGACATTCAAAACGGTTAATTTACTTTGGGTTCGCTCTTTTTCTAAACTATACAATCCAAATTTAGCTATTGAAATATTAAAAAAAATTAAAGATAAAGGTGTAGAAGCCTCATTATGTATGGTTGGCCCAGATAATGATGGAGCTTTGATAAAAGCTAAAGAATATGCTAAAAATTTAAAAGTAGATGTTGAATTTACTGGAAAGTTATCTAAAGAAGAATGGACAACTAAAGCATCAAATTATAACATATTCATAAACACCACCAATTTTGATAATATGCCTGTTAGTGTCATTGAAGCAATGGCATTAGGTTTACCTGTAATTTCTACCAATGTGGGAGGAATGCCCTTTTTAATTCAAAATAATATTAACGGAATCCTTGTCAAGCCAAATAATGCAGATGTTTTTGTTGAAGCAATTTTAAATGTATTAGAAGATCCCAGTAGAGGAGAAGAATTATCAGAAAAAGCCAGAAAACATATTGAAGACTACGATTGGAATAGGGTAAAATTGCAATGGAAAGCAATTTTAAAATAAATAAGTTGCCTTGTGTTATATACTTGTTATATTTACACTGATTATTTGATACCTTTTTAATGACTAATAATAGCATACACTTTGAAATTTCTGAGCGTAAGATTCTTCTGCGTATTTTTGATTTGCTATTTATTGGACTAGCTTTTTATGTTTTAAGTAATGCCTTTGATTTTGATTATTTTGTAATTAACAAAGAAAATTGGACCTGGGTTTTCGTTTTGGCATTGTATATTTCAATTTTTGGAACTGTGTTTGAATTATATGATTTACAAAAATCTAGTAAGCTTGAAACGGTTACAACCACTATCATTTTATCAACATCAGTTACGGTTCTTGTCTTTCTTTTAACACCGTATTTCACACCATCTCTACCGCAAAATAGAATACAAATTTTATTTTTTTACTTAGCAATTCTATTAGCTTTGTTTATATGGCGGTTTGCATATATTACTTTTGTGTCATCTCCCCGTTTTTATAAAAAAGTATTATTAGTAGGGGAGACATCTAATATAAAAAGTATTGTTGAAGCTTTTAATACAGCGGATCCTAATTATAGAATAGTTGGTTTTATTAATTGCGAATCAGAAAAAATAGACGGCATAAAGTTTAAAGGTATTCCAGAGTTTCAATCTGAAGACATTCATAAAATCATTAGAGAAGAATCTATTTCAGAGATCGTAGTCGCCAGCTATAATTCAGAAAATATAACTTCAAGTATCTATAATGATTTAATTTTGCTTTTAGAAAAAGGCTTTCCAATCAAAGAATACACGCAAGTTTATGAAGATATAACTTACCGTGTTCCCGTTCAATTTGTAGGAAAAGATTTTTATAAATATTTCCCGTTTAGTAGAAACAATAAAAACAAACTCTATTTAGCCTATCGAAGGATTTTTGATATTTTCCTTTCTCTTTTAGGGCTAACAATTGGTTTAGTGTTTTTGCCTATAATCTTAATAGGAAACTTAATAGCAAATAAAGGACCATTATTCTACACGCAAGAGCGAGTGGGTAAAAATGGTAAGCTTTTTAATATTAAGAAATTCAGAACAATGGTTCTTGATGCTGAGACAAATGGAGCTGTATGGGCGCAAAAAAATGATATTAGAATAACAGTCTTTGGTCAATTTTTAAGAAATTCAAGATTAGATGAAATTCCTCAGTTCCTAAATATTCTAAAAGGAGAAATGAGTATGATTGGGCCAAGGCCAGAACGTCCAATGTTCGTTAAAGAGCTTTCACAAGTGATTCCTTTTTATGAAACAAGACACATTGTGAAGCCTGGTTTAACAGGTTGGGCGCAAGTTAAAGCACGTTATGGTTCTAGTATAGATGATAGTTTGGTTAAGCTGCAATACGATTTGTTTTACATAAAACATCGCAGTTTCTTTTTGGATTTTAATATTATTATAAAAACACTGAGTACAGTTATTTTCTTAAGAGGACAATAGTTCGAAGCCTAATAAATAATAATTAGATACGGCCTTTTTCTTTATAAAACTTCAGTAAATAAATATACCTAATAGCAAAAGCAACAATTAAAGGAATTAGTACAGGAGCAAAACGTTGCACACCTATAATCCAATGTAATGTCATTAAGCATAACATTAAAATTAAAAATTTAAGATAAGCTAAAAACCATTTTTTAGGTTCCTTTTTAATTACTTGAATTACCACAAACAAACTTAAAGGAAATGCCCAAAGTAAATTATAATTGTATGCTGTTGCTGTATGATCTGTTGCAAACCATAAGAGTAGTAATAAAACCCCTATTAATCCCAGCAAACTGAAAAGAACTATGTCTAATACTTTTGTTCTTTTACTACTTTTATTGTCTTTGTATGTGATTAATATAATTATAATCCCAATTAAAATAAAAACAAATAAAGGGCTTGTGAAAAAATAAGACTGATTCTCATTCGCTTTTTCCTCGTAAATTAGTTTAGCTTCTTTAACTATAGGTTTGTCAGTGTTTTTAAATGATGCTTCTTCAAAAAAATCATATATGTATTCTGGTAAAAACATATATTCCCTGGGCGTTGCTGTTCTATCTATAACAGAACCTAAAGCTAAATCAATACCAAAACTGCCCCATGAATTCCAATTTAAATTCTTGTGAATTAATGTCCTGAATGTTTCTTCATTATAGCTTTTAGGCGTTTTGTAACTTATATTATTTTTTAAAACAGTTTCAGAAACATCCCTTATTCTTGTAGCACAGTTATCATAAAAGAAATCATAGAGATAAGCCCTGTTTTCAGGTTTAGAATTATTCAGTAAAAAGCTGTAAAATGCTCTTTTCTGATCTTGATTAAGATTAAGGACTTGCTCTTTGATTGTGCGATTCTGCTTTATATATGCTTTTTCAAAATCTTCGTAATAGCTAACTCCTAATAAATAGTTGAGTTTACCTTGTGCGAATTTTGTATAGAAATTAGGTGTGTCAAAATCGTAAACACCATAGTTGTAAACAATATCAATATATCCTGTTTTTACCCTAAAGCCATTATGTCCGAAATTATCGTTTAATGAACTTCCTGGTCCAATGGTAAGTATACTGATTTTAGCCTCATCAGTAAGGTTTGGGTTTTGTGCATTTAGAAGTGTGAAACAACTTAGTAATAAAAGAAGTAATGATTTTTTCATATTTTGAGTTTTACCTAAAAACACTAAAGTCTAGTTTCAAAGAAAATACATTGGAATATAAAGCAACACTTTGGTCTCCAATATCTGTAAAAGCATAATCAACTTGAATGCCACTATATTTAAAGCCTACTCCAAAACTAGGTTGAAAAGTTAGATCTTCACTATTGTCTATCTGTAATTCGTTTTGAAAGTTTCCAACACCAGCTCTTAAATAAATCATATCTATATATCCAAATTCAAAACCCAACGCAGGATTGATACTGGCAAAAGATGTTGATATAATATCGTTGTTTTCTGCAAAACGGACATTTAAATCCAGTTCTGCAAGCAGAGTATAATCGTAATTAAATTTATAGCTTTTTGAAATACCAATTTGTAGTTTAGGTATTGTAAGCTCTGTTGTTTCAGGTAATTCTTGATTTTGACCTTCAACAGCGTTTTGAACTCTAGCAAAAGCTTCTTCATCATAGCTCCAAGAATTAAAAGTGGTTGTTATATCCCTGGCCATAACTCCAAACTTCCAATTATTGTCCGTTTCAAACTGTATGGCAGCATCTAAACCAAAACCCCAAGAATTGGCAAAATCACCAATAATTCTTCTAATAACTTTCGCATTAATACCATATTTTAATCCTTCAATAGGTAAATTCCTAGCGTATGAAAATGTCAATCCGTAATCTGCTGTAGAAAATAAACTAATACGGTCGTAATTCACGTTTCCTTGATCGTCTATAAGTTGTGTAGTATCTAAAATATCATCAACAGCAAAGCGAATTAATGAAAAGCCTATCGCACTTCTATCATCTAAAGGCATTGCAAACGCAGCATAATCATAATTTGCGATGTTGGCAAAATAACTAGAATGCATTAAAGCGAGTTGCTTGTCTTCGATATTAACAAGTCCGGCAGGATTCCAATAACCAGCGTTAACATCGTTGGAGTGAGCTGTTACAGCGTTACTCATACCTAAAGCAGCCGCATCAACACCAATATTCATAAACTCATTTGAATATTTGGTTTGACTGAAAAGTGTAAGTGACACCGTTAATAAAACAAGTGTAAAGAATGGTTTCAATTGCAATTTTTTTACAAAGATGCTATATTTTTTCTACATATTAAACTTCAATTTTTATACTATATTGTAT
>ERZ1027208.738-NODE-738-length-11442-cov-19.079828_pt1 | contig 11442 bp, 9 predicted proteins | sample MGYA00520867_ERZ1027208 | MGnify/ENA primary metagenome ERZ1027208 (study PRJEB33311, sample SAMEA4378413) | marine metagenome | biome: Marine biome; feature: Fjord; material: Water | collected 2014-07-20T08:00:00Z/2014-07-... | depth 75 m ...
TGTTATTATTGATCAAGCCCAAAAAGAGAACAGATACAATTTTTAAAATAAAAAAGAGTACAGTTAATGCAAGCTTTGTTATATGGTTACTGTGTTTTATTGTCCTAGTACTATTAAAAAAGGGTGATACGTGAAAATAGCGAAGTGGCTGGTTTAAAAATAATGGGTAAACAAATAGATGAGATATATTGATCTTGCTGAAATGTGTATTGCCGATATAAGCAGTGGAAAACTGGTGAAAAATAGCCGTATGCCATCGTTAAGAACTTTTAGGCAACAGCACTCCATAAGCATGACCACAGCACTTAACTGTTATCAATATCTTGAATCATTAGGTTGGATTTTAGCTAAACCACAATCTGGATATTTCGTTTGCGGGCAACGAACAACGAATGAAAAACCTGAGCTAATTACTTTTAAAAGTATTATGACTGATCCGAAACTGCCCGTTGTTGAGCCTATCAATCAACGCCATAGTTCATCAGCTCACACAGTCAATCATTCAGTTTATCAGCCTTTGAATAAAGACATAGTCGGTCCGCTGGGCGTTGCACGTATTTCTACAGATTTTATTCCGCTAGAAAAGCTGCAACATAGTTTTCGCAGAGCACTTAAAAGGCAAGGCAGTAATATTAGCTTTTATCCCGATGTTCAAGGAGAAAAAATACTAAGAGATACGCTAAGTAGCCACTTTAAGAGTTATGACTTTCATATTCCTAGCGATGAACTGTTAATCACCAATGGCTGTATGGATTCGATTCAAACGGCAATAGAGATTTGCACTGACATTGGCGATGCTGTCGCCATAAGTTCACCGTGTTTTAATGGTTTATTAGAGATGTTGGCAGCACTTGGCCGTAAGGTTGTCGAAATTCCATCAACCGAGCAAGGCATTGACCTTGTCCAACTTGAACAACATATGAAGAATAGTCAGATCAAAGCGGGTTTGTTTTGTACTTCGCATATGAACCCTCAAGGTATTTCTATGACCGCACTGCAAAAACAGCATTTAGTGAGCCTTGCACAAACCTACAAAATTCCAATAATAGAAGATGATGTTTATATTGAATTAGCGCACAGCAAAGTTACGCCATTACCTGCAAAACATTGGGATAAAGAAGGTTATATAATATGGTGTGGTTCAATTTCAAAAACCATTGCGGCAGGTTATCGACTAGGCTGGTGCTGGCCGGGTCGTTTTATAGCGCAATACCTACAAAAGCGAAAATACTGTAATCAAGGGATTTCTACACCTGTGCAACTTGCGCTAGCTGATTTTATCAGTAATGGTGATTACGCAAAGCATCTAAAGAAATTGCGCATAGCGATCCAACAACAAACTTTAAGTTATCAAAGTTATTTAGCAAAAAACTTGCCTAGTGCCAGTAAAATAAGTGACCCTTCTGGTGGTTTTGTTTTATGGATCCAAGTGCCAAATTTAAATGGACGTAAACTGCTTGCACTCGCAACAAAGAATAATATTGATATACGCATTGGCAAGCAATTTAGTACCCGTGATTTGTACCAAGACTATTTCAGAGTAAACACAGGCTTTATGATAACTGAGGGTAATGACACAGATCCTAAAGAAGAGGTAGATAAACAACTGGCCAAGTTGATGACGTTAGTTAAAGTGGCTAGCTCATGTACCAATTAATCCTCATTAGCCATTGCCCATCAAAGAAGTGCCTAAATAACCATTATTTCATCACAACGCCTTGAGTTGAATTAGCTCAAGCACTGTGAAAAATGAATCTTTAACCTTGATTGATATCGGGTATTCATCTCCTTAAATTTATGGTTTTAGTAAAAAACTAATGACTACTGACACCATGCTGTCAGTAGTACAGTGCTATTGTTCTTTTATCGCAATCAACCCGATTACGAATTTATTAAATAAAGGAATACAATATGTTAGAACATGCACCGTTAGTTTGGGCTGAAATTTCTGTTACTGATATGAACCGAGCAGTTGCCTTCTATGAAACGCATTTTGCGTTAACATTTAAGCAAGAAGTAATGAATGACATGGAGATGTCTATTGCTGAAACGGCCAATGAAGGTGACCCAAGTTTTGCCCTGTTAAAACACGACATGATGGTACCAAGTAGAGATGGCAGTACCGTATATTTACATCTTAGTTTGACGTTAAATGACAAAGTGAATGAGATTAAAGCAGCGGGTGTTGAAATTTTATTACCGCCAATGCCTATTAAAGATGGCGAATGTGGCTACATTGCTATTTTTGTAGATAGCGAAGGAAATAAAGTTGGGTTGTGGTCTCAAAACCTGTAATGATATATTTATTTATATTGAGGACTCATTAACATGTCTAACTCAACAAATTGCCTTTGTGGCGCTGTAAAAATCACGGTAGAAAACATTAATCCTAAATTTACAGTGTGCCATTGCCAGATGTGTAGAACTTGGGGTGGCGCGCCATTTTTCGCAGTAAAGTGTGGTACTAAAGTAACAATTGAAGGTGATGATAAAGTTAACATGTTCAAGTCATCTTCTTGGGCATCTCGCGGCTTTTGCAGCGAATGTGGCACGCATCTGTTTTATAAATTAGACGCGACAGGTGAATACAATATGCCCGTCGGTTTGTTTCCTGACTTGAAAGGGTTAGATATGGACATGCAATATTTTAGTGACATGCGACCAAGTTATTACTGTTTTTCAAATGAAACCAAAGAAATGACTACCGATGAGATAATGGCGTATTTTGCCACTCAAATGTAACTAAAAACAAACCATGAACCCAGTTAAATTCTGGGTTTATGTATTAAGCCAAGAAATAATTATGCGCCGTGCAGACAGACTTTTTCAAATCATCCAGTTGTTAAAAAATCGCCGTTTAACTACTGCAAGTTTATTAGCCGAAGTACTCGAGGTGTCTACCAGGACTATTTATCGAGATATTCAAGATCTGATTGCCAATGGTATTCCTGTAGAAGGTGAAGCCGGTGTCGGTTATTTATTGCGTCATGAAGTAGACGTACCACCCCTTATGTTTGACGAGTCTGAACTTGAAGCGATCCAAGTAGGCATGAGAATGGTAGAAGCGTGGGGCGGTAGCGAGCTCGCCAGTTCAGCCAAACAAGCGATGATAAAAATATCTGCGGTATTGCCTGAGAGACTGCAAACCTTTAATTCATTGATGTTTGCACCTAAGTTTCACGCCAATTCAAATGAACTTCAACACCTTGACCTTCTACGTAAAGCGGCTACCGATAGACAATACCTTCAAATGGATTATGAAGACGCTAAACAAGCACAAACCAGTCGAGAAGTTCGTCCGCTTGCTATCCATTTATGGCGAGGTTGTTGGACACTATTAACCTGGTGTGAACTTAGAAATGACTTTCGAAATTTTCGCATCGACAGAATAATATTAATTACCCTCAGACCACGATTTTTTCCTGTGGTAGACGGCGAAGAACTCGATGACTTTATCAAGGAAATGCAGAGAAAATATGGCTAATGACAACCTCCTCTCTCTTTGAACCGAAGCAAACAAGGATGAATATCGATTGAATGCTTCGCTAACTTAAAGACTATTATTCTGGTTTAGAATATCCTGCCCAGATATCTGCATTTATGGTTTTTTTCTTTTTACGCTTTTTCTTACCTGTGCCTTCAGGCGCTGCCATCGGCTTCTCTACCGCTAAAATTGAATCAGCAGTAATTTCATCCGCTTCAAATCCTGCAACTTGCTCACGCTCAAGCCTGATTTTGTTTTTCTTTTCGATGACTTTAAAGTGATGATAATCTTCATGATCGATAAGTGATAATGCTAAACCTACTTCGCCAGCACGACCACTTCGACCAATACGGTGCATGTAGTCTGATGGACTTCTTGGTAGATTAAAATTAATAACCACAGGCAGTTTTTCAATATCTAAACCACGAGCAGCAATGTCAGTAGCAATTAATACATCAATGTCACCGGCTTTAAAACCATCGAGTACACGATTACGTTCGCTTTGGCCTTTATCACCATGAAACACGGCAGCAGTGATGCCACGTTTAGCCAGTTTTTCAGCTAAGTGTTCACAATGGTGTTTGGCATTGACGAAAATAAGCGCCTGTCGCCATTGCTCTTGCTGGATTAAATGCGCTAATACCGCTGTTTTTTCACCTTTGTTAACAGTAAAAACACGCTGTACTAAGGTGCTGGCATCCGCACTTTGTAATTGTATTTCAACTGGGTTGTTCAGTAATTCTTGAGTTAACGTTTGTACTTGCTCAGGAAAAGTCGCTGAAAATAATAAGGTTTGTTTTTTCTTCGGTGTTAATGCTAACAGCGCTGTGAGTTCTTCAGTAAAACCAAGGCTTAACATGCGGTCGGCTTCATCAAGCACTAAGGTTTTCACCTTATCAAGCTTAATAGCATTACTTGAAATCAAATCAAGTAAACGACCAGGGGTCGCTACCAAAATATCCGTTCCGCCGCGTAAATTAAGCATTTGAGTATTAACCGAAACACCGCCAAAAACAGCTACCGTTTTAATGTCGCCATTAAAATGCACCGCATACGATTTAATGCTGTCCGCTACTTGTTTGGCTAGTTCACGGGTAGGCACCAATACCAGTCCAGCAACATAGTTACCTTTACTGTTTTTGCCAGTAACTGGTTTTTCTGCGCGTATTTGCTGCAACATAGGTAATGCAAAAGTAGCGGTTTTCCCTGAACCGGTATTTGCCCCTGCGATTAAATCACGGCCTGCTAATACACTAGGAATAGCTTGCGCCTGAATGGGTGTTGGCTGTTTATATTCCAGCTCTGCTAATCGTGCTAACAAAGGAGTAATAAGGCCAAGTTCTGTAAAGTTCGCTGGGGTTGTAACAGTTGTCATTAAAATAAAGGGCTCAAAGCTAAAGTAATTATCCTTATTTTAGCGTATTTATGGTCTGTTAAGTTAGTGAAATTGATCAAACAATAAGAAAATTGCTTCTTAGTATATTTATAACAGCGCACGCTGTGGCTATTTACTCTTATTATATCTCTGCAAAGCATTATTGTTGATGTATTAACCCCGTCTCATCATTTTCAAAACCATGACATATATAACCACTTAACTGACGTTTTTTCTTCGCTTTTTGATGAAAATGCTCATAGCCTACGGAAAAAGCAAAAGGGTTGGCGTTGTAGTCTGCATAAGATTGATCGCTACCGTTTTTCGCTTCTCTTATGCCCGCAGCGAAAGAGCTTAAAAAGTCGTCTCGGTTGTTGATCAGTATGGTTGTGGCGCCACTCCCGCCTTCAACTAATTCTAGAGCACCTAAGTCAATATATTTATCAACGACGGCATTATTGAAATAGCCACTGTACTGCTCTGTCTCAACATCATAGGAAATAGGAGCATCATCTGCAGCTTCCATTAATGAAACAAATAACTCTCTTACTTTTTTTGAAATCACGCACTATTCCTTGCTTGGCTCTTTTAGGGAGGATCTTACTGTTTAATTAGGAAATTAACTAGAATATTCCTTGTTAGCTGACTTAGATAACAAGAAATAACCTACTATAATTTATAATGTACAAAAGAGCGGCGGCGGTTATGAAAAACCCTTAAGTCAATAAAGTGATCCATTTAGTTTTGATAAATAAATGAAATTCATTAAGGTTTTTTTGATTGAAATACAATGACCGTACTTATGAAGAAGCCAGCGATATGGTACTATCGAAGTTACTCAACAATTGTCCCGCTATTGGCAGTTAACCTTGAAGGCACTATTGCTGTAATTGATATTTATCATTTTAATTGATATTTACCATCTACTTGAAATTGATAACGACTCAACTTTTCAACTTACCAACCGATTTGAAAGATTAATAATTGAACACCTATGGCCAAAAACACATTTACCCCTGAGTTGCTTGAAAAACACTTTACCAAAAATGAATGGAAAAAAGGCGCGAGAATTTTTCAGGCAAATGGCGTTAAAACCTGTGCTCTCGACGGTGAAGTCATTCGCGGTGTAGTTGTCAGTGAGCGCTCACAAGAGTCGAGTTATTTAACACGGTTAGTTCTTGATAGTAAATTCAGTGATATTGCCAGTTATTGCGATTGTTATGTTGGTCGTGACTGTAAACATGGTGCGGCGTTGGCGCAGTGTTTTGTCAACGAACATTTTGACCAAAATAGCATAGCGACCTCAGAAAAAGTAATTGATAAATGGCTCGACCGATTTCAAGCGCAACCAAGTAGATACCAACCGAATATCCAACAAAAGTCATTATTATACTTTTTAAAGCCCAACCCTTATAACGAAGATGACTATTTTACCTTAGGTATTAAGTCAGCTAGACCTAAGATTAGTGGTGGCTGGAATAGTGCCATTGGCAGTGAGTCTTCCGCAGGTTCGTTGATTAACAGTGCATATGCTAATGACGATGATGTTGCTGTACTAACCGAGTTGATGCGCACCAACCAGTATGGCGATACCGTTAAATATTTTGATTTATTCGAGCGCATTATTAAAACAAATCGCTGTTTTTGGCATTCAACTTATGACTTAAGCGACCCGGTGACCTTAAGTGAGCCACTTGAAGCTGAGTGGCAATGGATAGCGCTAGGTAACAGCTTACATACCTTAAAGCTTGTTTTAATGCAGCCATCAGAAAGTATTCGCATCATCAAAGCGCAGCCACTGTGCTTTTATGATGAAGACAAAAATTGCTTTGGCCAAATTAAAACCAATACGCAATGTGATTTTGAAGCAGGTTTACTCAATTCTCCTATTTTTGAAGAAGATAAATTACCTTGGATAATGAGTAAGTTAACAATGTCTTTAGGCGATGCAGTAAAACGTTTGCCTAAGCCAAAAACAAAATACTCACAAGAGTTAACTCAGCCCGATGTGTACTTGCATTTTACTACACCTGTCGCGTCAAACCGACAAACTGGCTATGTGCAAGTGAATTTTTCCTACCAAGGTAATTTCGTTAACCCGCATAACGAGCGCGTGACGATTACGCCAGCAAAGGTAATAGATCAGAATAGTGAGCTTGATGCCGATAGTATTATTGAGGGTGAAAGCGAGCGTGAAAATGAAAGTCCACGCGAGCTAAAAATTTATCGAGACTTGGCCTTCGAACAAACGGTGATTGATAAATTAACCACGCTTAAATTTAATGCTCAGCCTAAACCTAAGCGGTACACTTATACCAGTCAGAGCGATCTTAACAAAAGTAAAACCGCTGAATTTGCCATGCTGATGCAAGGTAGTTTTCATTGGCAACACTTTTTGCATCAAGAATTATCAGTCCTAGAAGGTCTCGGCTGGCATACCAGCTTTGCTGATGATTTTTATTACAAAGCACTCTCGACCGATAGTGTTTTTGATGCCGAAGTTATTGAAACCGATGACCATGATTTTTTCTCATTAGGGTTAAACTTAACCATTGATGGCAAAAAAATGCCTGCGTTTCCTATTTTACTTAGCGCCATTGAACAACTGCCAAGATCAGCATTGCTTGACCGTGAAAAAGAACAACTTATTTCCCCTGACTCGCCCATTTATGTTGATTTAGATAATGGTGGTTTTGTTGCGTTGCGTTATCAAAGCGTGCAGCCAATATTAAAACAGTTTATTGAACTGTTTATGCCTAATGCCTTAAATCACGATGGCACCATAGAGCTATCACGCTTTCAAAGCCATCAAACCTTGTCCATGTTAGATGACCAAGGCATGATCGCAAAAGGCACCAGTAAATTAAGAGTACTGGCTGATAAACTGAAAAACTTTCAGCAAGTAACCACTATTGATGTTCCCGAAGGTTTAAACGCAACGTTAAGAACTTATCAGCATCAAGGGCTAAATTGGTTACAGTTTTTGCGTGAGTATCAATTAGGCGGTATTTTGGCAGACGACATGGGTTTGGGTAAAACCATTCAAACCTTGGCGCATTTGTTAATTGAAAAGCAGCAAGGCCGACTGACTAAACCCGTATTAATTGTTGCGCCCACCAGTGTTATTTTTAACTGGGCTAATGAAATTGATAAATTTACCCCGCAGCTTTCTTATCAAGTATTACATGGCAGCAAACGTCATGAGAATTTTGGCTGTCTTGAAGGCATTGAAAGTGGTGAAAACCAAGTTGATATCATCATCACCAGTTATGCATTAATTACTAAAGATTTAGAGCACTATAATGAGCAAAAATTTTATTACCTTGTGCTCGATGAAGCCCATTATATAAAAAATACCAAAACTAAATTATATCAAGCGTTTCTCACCCTTAAAGCGCAGCATAAATTGTGCTTAACGGGTACGCCTATGGAGAATCATTTAGGTGAGTTTTGGGCACAATTTAACTTTTTACTGCCTGGCTTTTTAGGTGGCCAAAGACAATTTACCAAACTCTTTAGAACACCTATTGAGAAGCATGGTGAACTGGAACGTAAGCAGTTATTAAATCAGCGTATTAAGCCGTTTATTCTGCGCAGAACCAAAGATAAAATCGCCACTGAGTTACCGCCAAAAACCGAAATTATTCAAACCTTGCGTATTGAAGGTAAACAAGCTGAGTTATATGAATCAGTACGTTTAGCCATGGATAGTCGCTTAAAAGATATTATTGCTGATAAAGGCTTAAAGCGTAGCCAAATAGAAGTATTGGATGCGTTATTAAAACTAAGACAGGTCTGTAATCACCCGAAACTATTGTCACTTGATGGGGCTAAAAAAGTAAATCAATCCGCCAAACTTGATTACTTAATGGAAACATTGCCTGAGCAAATAGATGAAGGCCGTAAAATATTAATCTTTTCACAGTTCACTAGTATGCTCTCTTTAATAGAGGATGAATTGATCGGTGCTGGTATTGGTTATGTTAAATTAACGGGCTCAACCACCAAGAGACAAGAAGTTGTTGATAAGTTTCAGAGCGGTGAAGTGCCGGTATTTTTGATTAGCTTACGCGCTGGTGGCGTGGGGTTAAATTTAACCGCAGCCGATACGGTAATTCATTTTGATCCTTGGTGGAATCCTGCGGTAGAAAACCAAGCCACTGATAGAGCGTACCGCATTGGACAAAACAAACCAGTGTTTGTTTACAAATTGATTATTGAAAATTCAATTGAAGAGAAAATCCAAAAAATTCAGCAAAACAAAGCAGAACTAGCCAAAGCCTTGTTATCTGAAGAAGTCAGTGATAATAAACTGAGTTTAACGGATGATATTTTGGACTCTCTACTTACACCGCTGAGTTAAGCTGAACTAAGATTAACCAAGCTAAGTTAGCTGTTTGAAAAAGGCTTTTCTATTATCAGCTATCGCTGTGTTCTAGCCTGTTGAAGAGAAAACAAATTAAGTAAGTGGCTTAAATGAGTGAGTGACTAAAAATGAGTTCAGTCACTTCTTTGCTCAAGTTTCAGTCAATCATTTAACTCATCATTTTTGAATAGGTACTCGTTTTATTAAGATGCCATCATCTATCCATTTAAGTAGATAATTCAAGGCCACTTGGCTTGCTTGCTCTTCACTCACTTCTTCGAGTAAAAAGTCACATAACGCAGTAAAACTCGCTCCATTTAAAATCATATTGATCAGGTTATATTCTTGCTCGGGCATGGAACGAAATTGCGTTAAACGATCGTTATTTCGCCATAATAACCAATCACTGTGTTGCTCTTTTGCTGGCTCAGGTGCTTGCTCTTGTTTTAATGCCTGCCAAGTTTCCACACTATTATATTGAAAGCGCGCTAGTTGAACACTTGGGTGAAAACGAAAAACTAAATCAGGCCATTGCTCGGGCGGTATATTGGCGAGTAGGTTACGGGTAAATCGCTCAGCATCTGCGGCATCAAATGCTACCATCAGTAAGCGTTCAAAATGCGCTAGTTCGCTAATAATAGGATGGTCTTTAAATGGCGCGTAATTGGCCAAGAACAAAGGCAGTTTATCAGCAAAGTGTCGCAGTGATGTATTATCTGAGGGATAAGCGTTTAGATAACCTAAAACCATTTGGTCAAATAAATCATCCCCAAGGTAAAAACCTAATATCTCATGGTCGTTTTCAATGGTCTCTTTCAGTCTTGCTTGATAAGCGTTTTTGTATATATGCAAGCGAACTTCACGGGTAATACTGCCGTGGTCTTTGATCTGCTCCATGATAGTAGTGGTGACAATGGGATCATCATCCACTAGATAATTAATCATTTTTTGCTGCAATGAAGCTAACGGTAATTTGTCCACTTAGGTTACTATCTCCCGCTGTTTCAGTCGTTCCAGTTGCCCCAAAGTGTCATATGCAATATTTCGTGCAATATCAACTTCTGCTAATAGCTCAGCAAGTGGTGGAATATTATCATCGCGTTCAATCATAGTACTTACCCAACCAAACCTTTCTAGCGCTTGTTTATACAAAGCCCAAACAGGATCTGCAACCGGATGGTCATGGGTATCAATGACATAATTTCCATAATCGGTGTGACCCGCTAAATGAAACTGCTTCACTTTGTCTTTATCGATACCTTCAAGATAATCTTGTGGTTTGAATTCATGATTTCGTGCACTGACATATATATTATTAATATCTAACAATATATTACAGCCGGATTGACGAGCAACTTTATTAAAAAATTCCCACTCACTCATTTCTGATTCTTTATAAGTAATGTAGCTAGATAAATTTTCTAATAAAATAGGACGCCCTAAGAAGTTTTGCACTTGATCAACACGGTCGCAAACATGATTCAATGCTTCTTCATTATACGGCAAAGGTAATAAATCATGGCTGTTGGTTTGATTAACGCCCGTCCAACAAAGGTGATCGGATATCCATTGTGGCTGTAGCTCATTTACCAGTACTTTTAATTGCCGTAAGTACTGCATATTCAACGGGTCAGTTGAGCCAATAGACAAGGAAACCCCGTGCATTACCATAGGGTAAAGCTCACGAATGGCGTGCAAATAGTGTTTAGGTTTGCCACCATCAACCATAAAATTTTCAGAAACAACTTCGAACCAATCTATATCGGGTTTAGTTGATAATACATCCTGAAAATGATCGGTTCTGAGCCCCAGGCCAAAGCCGAGGAAATCATCTGGTGGAACGATGCCCTTAACAGCGCTAGAGAGTGCATACTCTCTAGCGCTGGCTTGATGCTTTATCAAGTTATGAACCAACAGTGCCACCTACATCATCACAAGTTTTCGCTGGCAGTGCGACAAAACCATGACCTTTACATGCGGCTAGACCTTTACAGGCATTATCAGCTGTTTTACAGTCGTTATGACCATTACATTTGTTTACGCCGTAACAATGAGTCAATTCAGCCGTGTCAACTACCCCACGCCAATCGTCTTGCACAGTACCGCCTATGTCATCACAGGTTTTAGTCGACATAGCAACAAATCCATGTCCCTTACACACCGCTTGACCTTTACAGGCATTTTCAGCCGTTTTACAGTCGTTATGACCATTACATT
>ERZ1027208.739-NODE-739-length-11428-cov-7.228172_pt1 | contig 11428 bp, 10 predicted proteins | sample MGYA00520867_ERZ1027208 | MGnify/ENA primary metagenome ERZ1027208 (study PRJEB33311, sample SAMEA4378413) | marine metagenome | biome: Marine biome; feature: Fjord; material: Water | collected 2014-07-20T08:00:00Z/2014-07-... | depth 75 m ...
CCGTGTTTCTGAGCCACTCGATTGAGTCCAGCGACCAGCTGATCGGTTTTTTCAAACAGCGGCTGATAAAAATTCGGAGTAGAAATCAACTCTAGAGTCTTCAGGCCGGCGGCCATGGCGACAGGGTTGCCCGATAGTGTGCCCGCTTGGTAGACCGGCCCCAAGGGCGCGATTTGTGACATGATTTCTTTTTTACCGCCAAAGGCGCCAACTGGCATGCCGCCGCCCATGACTTTACCTAAGGTGGTTAAGTCGGCTTCAACGCCATAGTGGCCTTGTGCGCCGGTCGGGCTTACACGAAAGCCAGTCATGACCTCATCGATGATAAACACTGCACCGTATTGATCGCACTGCTCTCTAAGTGTTTCTAGAAAACCGGCAATCGGCGGCACGCAATTCATGTTGCCTGCCACGGGTTCGACAATCACGCCCGCTACTTGTTTGCCTATCTCAGAGAATGCCTGCTTAACGCCTTCGATGTCGTTATAGGTCAGCGTTATGGTGTGATCTGCTAAGGCTGCGGGAACCCCTGGAGAGCTCGGCACACCTAAGGTTAGAGCTCCTGATCCCGCCTTGACCAAAAGCGAGTCAGAGTGACCGTGATAACAGCCTTCAAATTTTATGATTTTGTCGCGGCCGGTGTAGCCACGCGCTAGACGTATAGCGCTCATTGTCGCCTCAGTACCGGAGTTCACGAAACGCACCATATCCATGCCCGGCATAATGTCACAGACGCGGTCAGCTAAGGTGGTTTCAATGGCTGTTGGTGCGCCAAAACTCAAGCCTTGACGGGCCTTTTCAATAACCGCCTCGATCACTTCAGGGTGAGCGTGACCCAAAATCATGGGCCCCCAAGACAGCACATAATCAACGTAGCGTTTTTTGTCCGCGTCAAACAGGTAAGCGCCTGCGGCACTTTCGAAGAACACGGGAGTGCCGCCCACGGCTTTAAAGGCGCGCACGGGGGAGTTAACGCCACCTGGAATGTGTCGTTGGGCTTGTTCAAATAATTCGTTGGAGCGACTCATGAGGAAATCCTTACGCCTGCTGATCGAAAAGGCGCCATTATCCCTAAGGCGTTGAATAAATGCGAGATGAACCTAGCTAATCTGAGGTCGCGCTTCACGAGACAGGGGGGTGGTTGTGATTTGGTGTGGCTAGGCTGTTCCAGAATTTCGATTTTTTTGTTTGTCGGTCCAGAAAAAACGATTGGGTATGCGTTTGCCCATGCCCAATCGACGGCTGTTGGCGAGAGAGTGCCAAGTGAAGTTCTGGCCTTGTGAGATGGCCTCTTCGGGCCTCAGGCCATGGCCAAGGTAACAGGCGATACTCGCGGCGAGGGTGGCTCCGCTACCGTGAGAAAATAGCTTAAGACGCTCCCAGCTGTATTTTTTGATAAGCCCTTGTTTTCCGTAAAGGTGGTTTTCATGAGTGTGCTGGGTTCGTTTGGCACCGCTAATCAGTAGGTATTCACAGCCGCTTTCAAGAATTTCCTGAGCGCAGGCGTCAATAGTATCGCCTTGTTGGGCGAGTTCGTGCGCCTCTACCAAGTCTGGCGTGGTGACTAGGGCAAGGGGCAGAAGCAATGTTTCAGTGGCACGAATCACGCTGGGCGCTTCCATGAGTTCTCGATTACAGACGCTGGTTACTGGGTCGAGCACCACAGGAATGTGCGGATAATCGCGCAAGATGGAATGTATAGCCTCTACATTTTCGACACTGCCGACATACCCAACTTTTATGGCAGCAACTTGCATATCTTCAAGAATGGCTCGTGCTTGCTCGATAATAAGTGGGGCTTCGATAGGAATGATTTCTTTGGTATCGCGGGTATCTTTGGCGCACAGGGTTGTGATGATGGGGGTGCAATGGCAGCCGAGGCTGGCGGCGCATTCGATGTCCGCTTGAATGCCGGCGCTGCCAGAGGGGTCGTGACTGGAGAAGCTCATTATCACTGGCGTGGCGGCGTCGAATTCAGTCATCATCCTTTCCTTGTAGGCTCCCGATTCATTGAGTCTAACACAGGCTGGAGATTTGTCTTGTCAGCGCTTAGAGCAATTATTGGGCTTTAACTGAGGAGTAATAATCGCGCTAAAAGAAGACTGGCTTTACCACCACTAAAATGACCACACTGAATAATACAATCACAGGTAATTCATTGAATACGCGGTAGAAAACATGACCGCGCTGGTCTTCATTGTTGGCCAGTCGCTTGATCACCACACCGCAATAGAAATGGTAGCCAATCAAGCTGGCGACGAGCGCCAGCTTGAGCAAAAACCACGGGCTCTGTAGATAATAATCCAAATTGTAGCTTGCTAGCCATGTGCCGAAGACAATCGTCAGAAACATAAACGGGGTAATGAATCGATACAGCTTACGCTCCATTTGAGTTAATTGTGAGCGGGTCGCAGGATCGCTCACCATGGCGTGATTAACGAATAATCTAGGCAAATAGAATATGCCAGCAAACCAGCAAACCATGAAAATCAAGTGGAACGCTTTTAACCATAACATGTTGATTTTTAGCCCTTAATTGAGATCAGTCAGCCGGATTATACGCGGTAATAATTATCGATGTGCTCTTGGGTGATGATGCCGATCACCGGCGATAACCAAGGCGATGCCTCGCGCTCTACATAGAGAGCATCAGCTTTGAATTGTTGAAGCTGCTGCTGGGCTTCAAACAAGCTCGCCTGCTGATGAATCGGTTTAAGTTGCCATTGCCGGCCAGGAATTGAGCGCAGTTGTAGTGTGTCGTCACTGTCGAGCTCTGTATTCGTCAAAAAGGCTGATACATCGGCGGCGGCGAGTAGATATTTATCTTTGTCTTGATCATCGACGACCAGCCACTGGGGGTGCTGCTGTAAACGCTGTTGCAGTTGATGCGCCGTTAGCTGATGCGGGCAGCGCAGAAAGCGACTCTCCATGACGCTGCGCACACCTACCCGGTCGAGTGCTTGGCGTATCGGGCCGCTGCTGAGATTAAACCCGTTGGCTTCCAGCTGAGCGATGAAAATGCCGTCGCAGCGAAAAATCTGGCGGGTCGCAATAACGGCGATCACGATGATTAACATGGTCGGAAAAATCGTGTTTGGGTTGTGGGTCAATTCAAACACGGTGATGAGTGCGGCTAATGGAGCATTAATCACGGCGGCCATCATGGCGCCCATACCAAGCAATACGTAGAAACTGGGGTTGGCGCCGCTGTCGGGGGTAATGGCGTTGGCGACAATTCCAATGGTGCCGCCCAAAACTGCACCCACAAACAACATCGGGCCAATGATCCCACCGGGCATACCGAGGCCGCCGCTAAGCGTCGTCGCCAGTACTTTGGCAAACAAAATCCCCAGCAACAGTTGAAGCGTGAGCTCGCCCTGCATGGCCGACTCAATGGTGTCGTAGCCCACGCCCAGAATTTGTGGGTACCAAAATGCGAGTAACCCGGTCGCGGCTCCTGCGACGCTCAGGCGCAATAGCACCGAGTAGTGGTGCTGTTGGTTGAAAAAGAGTTGTAGCCGAATAATCGTCGCTGCAAAGAAAGCGATGATCAAACCCGCCATCGCAATGATGGGTAACTCCCACAAAGTATTCATTTGTAGAGGCGTAATTGAAAACGCAGGTTCATGGCCAAACACCATCTGGCCGATCACCGCCCCCGTCACTGACGCCATCATGACTGGGATGAAACCGGCGATGGTATATTCCATCAAAATGACCTCCATTGAAAAGATCACTCCGGCCATGGGGGTGTTAAAAGAGGCGGCAATAGCGGAGGCAACCCCGCAGCCAATGAGCGTGCGCAGACAATTGTTGGGCAGTCGCAACCATTGCCCGAGTTGGCTGGCAGCACCGGCACCAAGGTGCACTGCGGGGCCTTCTCGGCCCATGGATTGGCCGCTTAGAAGCGCTAATGTGCCGCCCGCAAATTGTACTGCCCAGTTATACGCGGGCAACTTACCCTGATGGTTATGGAGCCGGTCCAATACATGGCCAACACTGACTTGTCGGCGATGTTTCGGGATGTAGTGCATGAGCAGTCCGATAGTGATTCCGCCTAGTAACGGCAGTAGGAAGTACCAAATTCGTGGCAGTGATTCGAAATCTTCTGCATGAGTTCCGAACAGCGCGACTAAGGGCATGTCGACCGCCAACCGAAACGCCACAATAATTCCCGCTGAGGCGATGCCCGCTATCAGTCCGAGCAATGTCAGCTGAGGCAATGCATCTAAATGAGCCAGTTGATGACGCAGGGAATCCAATAAAAGGTGGAAGCGGTGCTGTAAGCCCGATGAGCTTGTGGGTTTTGGAGGCGTGTTATCAGGCATTAGATTCTCATGCGAAGGGCTTGCGGCACATTGCTTATGCAGGTGATTGTTATACACTAGAGGGCTGGATACGAGTCTTGTCTTAGTCCAAAAGGTATTTACCTAATTCGGTTGCTATTGTGGCGATAAAATCCGTTACGGGCAAACGAGATTAGGCGGCGAGCAGTCGAATAGGCAATTAAGCAGTCATTGAAGAGGTAGTGAAAAGCGTGAAAGTGATCCAAGTGGGAATAGTGGGCGGTACCGGTTATACCGGTGTCGAGTTATTGAGGTTATTAGTCAATCATCCCCAAGCGCAAGTGAAAATCATCACTTCGCGCGCTGAGAATGGCGTTCGTGTCGATCAGCTATACCCAAGCTTGCGCGGTTTTCTCGATCTTCAATTTAGCGAGCCCGATGTGGATGCCTTGGCATCTTGTGATGTGGTGTTTTTTGCAACACCTCACGGGGTTGCACAGGCAATGATGCCGGAGCTTATCTCTCGCGGCGTGCGAGTAATTGATTTGTCGGCCGACTTTAGAATTCGCGACCAACAGGTGTGGGAGCAGTGGTATGGCCAACAGCACGGCTGCCCCGAGCTGGTTTCGTCGGCGGTGTACGGCTTGCCAGAAGTGAACCGAGCGCAAATCAAAGACGCTCAGTTGGTGGCTTGTCCGGGCTGTTACCCGACAGCTACTCAACTGGGGTTTATTCCATTGCTGGAAAGCGGCTTGGTCGACCCGACGAATTTGATTGCCAACGCAGCTTCGGGGGCGAGCGGCGCCGGTCGGCAGGGGAAAATCGATAATTTAATGTCCGAGGTCAGCGATAGCTTTAAAGCCTACGCGGCGGATGGGCATCGTCATTTACCAGAAATTGAGCAGGGTTTAAATGATGTGTTAGCCGCGGATGATGAGCCGGTGCAGCTGACCTTCGTGCCGCATCTGTTGCCGATTATTCGCGGCATTCATGCCACGCTTTATGCGGATCTTAAAGGCTCTGTCGCCGATTTACAGCAGGTGTTTGAGGCGCGTTATGCCGATGAGCCTTTCGTTGATGTTTTGCCTGCCGGCGTTCATCCACAAACTCGCACAGTGAAAAGCGTCAACACCTGTCGAATTTCAGTCTTTCAGCCCCAGCAGCGTGGCAAGGTCGTGGTTTTATCGGTGATTGATAATCTGACTAAAGGCGCATCGGGCCAAGCGGTTCAAAATATGAACATCATGTTTGGCTTTGAGGAAACTGCGGGATTGAATCAGGTTGCGATTTTACCTTAACGATTGGCCATATAATTTTTCAATGGCGTGTAGCTAGTGTGTAAGGGGCCAAAATAGATGAAAGGGAGAGTTCTATGACCGCCGTAAAAGGCAGTAAACAGTACCGCATGGTTGCCGTTCCCTACCGACCGTGGTTAAGGTCGTTGATAGCGTTGGCGGTAGTGGCTGTGCTCATCGTGTCTGTATCGGCAAGTTATTGGTATGGGCAGGAACAAGGGCAGTTATTGCAAGTGGAGGCCATCGAAGAGCGCGATATTTTAAGAGTGGACCTGGCGGAGAAAACGCTCGAGGCTAATACTTACCGGCAGGAGGTCGCCAATCTCAAGCTGGGAGCCCAAGTTGATCGCAAGGCAAGTGAAGGCGTGCGCACCGAAGTCATTGACCTCAAGACTGAGATCGCCGCTCTGCAGGAAGATATCGGGTTCTATCGCAGCCTTATGGCGCCAACGGGTAACAAACGAGGGCTGAGTATTGGCTCGCTCAATGTCATCTCAACCGGCGCGCCTAGGCAGTATGAATACAAGCTAGTGGTTCAGCAGTTGGCGACTCGACATACCATGTTGACCGGCACCCTGAGTTTTACCATTGTGGGTCGACAAACGTTGGATCAAGAGCAAGGTGAGCAGTTGGTCACACTCCCGTTGATGGATGTGTCGGACAATGTCAGCTACGAAAACATCAAATTAAGATTTAAGTACTTTCAGACAATTCAAGGCCGGTTAAGTCTGCCGGACAGTTTTGAGCCTGAAAGAATTGAACTCACTGCCAGGTCGACAGGAAAAGAGCCCGTTGTGGTCGAAAAGAAGTTTGGCTGGCTGGTACAGGAGAGCTAAAACACGTGTGGGGTAAAAAGGAAAAAACTATGGGCTTTGCATCAGGTAGTACCACGTTAATCTCGAAATCAACTGAATTGGTTGGGGATATTCACTTTAATGGGAACCTCGAAATCGAGGGGCGAGTGCGTGGCAACATCTACGCTGAAGAGGGCTCCGATGCGCGTGTTCGCATTATGGAGAAAGGCTTAGTCGAAGGTGAAATCTGCGTTCCGACCATTGTTATCAACGGCTCGGTGCAAGGTGACGTTCACTCATCAAAGCATGTTGAGTTGGCTGCGAAGGCGGCTGTACAGGGCAATGTTCACTATAATATGATTGAAATGGTCAAGGGGGCTCAAGTTAATGGCAGCCTTCTATACAGCGGAGCAGGTAAGAGCGGTGTTCAAGCTAAGACTGAAGCTTCTGATGTTTATGCTGCCGACGCAGAAGTTGCCAGCAATACTTGACCATTTTACTCGGGTAAAGAGATAATGCGCTCAACTGTAGTTTCGTTGGCGCAATTGCCTCAGCGAGTGTTGATACGTTGGAGTATTGAATGACGACCCCTGAAACATTTACCCCTCAAGCCATCCATGTGAGCGATAGCGCCGTTGCAAAGGTTCGTTCGTTGGTAGAAGAAGAGGCCAATGATGAGCTGAAATTACGGGTGTTCGTGACAGGTGGAGGCTGTTCGGGGTTTCAGTATGGATTTACTTTTGATGAGTTGGTGGCAGAAGATGATGCCATCGTTGAAAAGGATGGTGTCACCATCGTGGTCGATGTCATGAGTTACCCCTATATCGCTGGCTCTGAAGTGAATTATGAAGAGGGGCTTCAAGGCTCCAAATTCGTGATTCAGAACCCCAATGCGAGCTCTACTTGCGGCTGCGGCTCGTCATTTTCAATATAGCCTTGTAAGGGCGCACAAGCGCTCGCCGGCTATGTTGGCTTCCGCTCGATTAATTACCTCTCAACCGGAGCGATATGTGCGTCATTTATCCCTAGCTCTTTTGATTTTCTTGTCGTGTTCATTCTGGTCACAAGTGGGGCTATCGCAAGAGTTGTCCCCAGCCCCAGGGTATCTCGCCAAATTGGAACTGAATACGCCACAAGAGCTACACTCTGCTCTATTGAGGGCTGAGATGCTGTTTTTGGAGGGCCGTTTTCAAGGGCAGTTACCGCCTGCGTCGATGGTGGTGCACGGCCCAGAGGTCGCGGTCTTCTTTAAGCAGCAATACGCTCAGAATAAGTCACTGGTCGATTTAGCGGCAAAGCTGAGTGCTTTGGGGGTTGTGGATATCTTGGTGTGTGAAACTCGTATGGGGGTTTTGGGGCGAGATCGCCTTGAGCTATTCCCCTTTGTCGGCACTGTGCCATTTGGGCCTGCAGAAGAAACACGGCTGATCCAAGATGAAGGTTTTCTCTATTTCTAGCCCCTTGTCAAAACATTGATAAGGCTTTCTTCGTGCGTTTAATGCCCTGCACATTGATTGCCTTTAGGCGTAATAAACCCCACCCAAAATAACCTCTTCCGAAGCGCCTGTTACTGCGGGGCAGTTTCCTTTTGCTCTGGATAGTGTTTGATGGGCAAGCCAGCCAAACGCGGCACCCTCTACTTGCTGCGGATCGATTCCGAGTCTTTCGGTACTCTCTACGGCGCAGGGGCTAAGTTCGGAGAGTCTTTGCATGAGTGCGCTGTTCATCGATCCGCCGCCACAAATGTAGATTCCATCCGCCGTCTCGGGCAGTTGCCTTATGTGTCGGCTGATGGTTTGGCAGGTAAACTCAAGCAGCGTTGCTTGCACGTCTGCAGGTGTTGGGCGGTCAGTGATAAGTTCTAATTGCTGATCTAGCCAGTCTAGATGAAAGTCCTCACGGCCAGTGCTTTTCGGGGTCGGTTTGCTGAGGTATTGATGCTCAAGCATCAGGGACAGTAATTCAGGGTTAACTTGTCCGCTATGTGCCCAGCGGCCGCTGCTGTCGTATTTCAATCCTTGATGTCTTTGTATCCAGCCGTCCATGAGTGCGTTGCCTGGGCCGGTGTCGAAGCCTGAAGCTAATGACTCTCCCGATAACTCACTGATGTTCGCAATGCCGCCTATGTTGATGATCAGTCGCTTTTGGTGGGGGTGGCTGAAAGCGGCCCGATGAAAGGCTGGCGCGAGCGGAGCGCCTTGGCCGCCAGCGGCCATGTCGCGACGTCGAAAATCGGCGACGGTGGTGATTCCAGTGGCTTGTGCGATTTGATTGGGATCGGCAATCTGAAGGGTAAATGGGCTTTCCCCTAATGGCCTGTGGCGAATGGTTTGGCCGTGGCTGCCGATGCCTGATATGTCCTTCGGGCTCATCTTTTCTTGCAAGATCAATTGGTTCGCCGCCCGCGCAAAAGCTCTTCCAAGTTGTTGGTCCAGTGCGCCCATGCGATCGATTTCGTTATCAGCAGGCGAGCAAAGCCCTAAAATACTCTCGCGTAAAGACGTGTCGTAGGGTGTGTCGAGGTGGGCTCTTATCGCTACCTGACGGTCAGTGATTTCGATCAGGGTTGCATCAATGCCGTCGACACTGGTCCCAGACATCAGGCCGATATAAAAGTCACCCACTATGGGCTCCCCGTGGCATCGGCGAGGAGTATCTGCTGGTGGTACTGTTCAAGGGAGGCCAAAATTGGCTCTACTTGCGATTTAAATCGCGGTTGTTCTGACTTTGCGATCGCCTTCGCTTTTGGCAGCTTTTGCAAAATAGTGCGAGGGTTGCGGTGCACGCCATTGAGCAAAAACTCATAGTGCAAATGCGGGCCGCTGGAATAACCGGTTGAGCCAACCGTGCCGATGATTTGTTTTTGCTTGATGCGCTGACCTACTTTCACTTTGCGTTTATGCAGGTGTAGGTACTTGGTTTGAATATTATTGCCGTGCTGAATGACAACGTAATTGCCGCTCGCCTTGTTGTAGGTCGAGGTGATGACCTTGCCGCTACCAGAGGCCCAAACCGGTGTTCCTCGAGATGCCGCATAGTCGGTTCCTCGGTGGGCGCGTACCGTTTTCTTGATGGGATGGAGGCGGCGAGGGTTAAAATTGGAGCTAATACGGCGAAAGTCCAGCGGCGCGCGCAAAAAGGCTTTGCGCATGCTGCTGCCTTCCGGGGTGTAGAAGTGTGCATTGCCCTTGGTGTCTTCATAACGCACGGCTTTAAACGTGGTTTTTTGGTTGGTAAATTCTGCGGCCAAAATATTGCCGTTGCCGATTTTCTCGCCGTCTAAAAAGCGCTCTTCATAAAGCACTTTAAAGTGATCACCTTTGCGTATATCGAGCCCAAAATCGATGTCCCAGCCAAAAATGTTGGCCAGCTCCATAATCAGGTCGGCGTCCATTTTGGCTTTTTGCCCGGCCAAAAACAGAGAGTTGTCGATAGTCGCTTGTCGATAGGCTGTGTGTACATCGGGGTTGCGGGTTTCTAACTGGTAGTCGAATTTTTGTTGGTTGTTGCGAGTGAATAGCTGGCTGTTGAGCCTGTCTTGGCGGTATCTCAATCCTTGCAGCTGGCGATCCTCAATATGGAATTCCAGTTCGTGTCCTGGATGAATGCGCTTTAGCGATTTGCTGGCCTTATTGCTGTTCATAAACACGTAGAGGTCACGATCGGTAAGGCCAGCACGCTGAAAGATGATGGATAAATTATCACCGGAGCGCACCTTTTCCTTGTGCCAGTGAATGCTGGGAATAATGTCTCGGCTAATTGGCTGGGTGATGTCCGCCAGTAGCGGCTCTAAATCGCTGCCGATGGTTAATGAGACACTCTCGCTGTGGCGTTTGGCTTCTGCGTTCTCGCTGGGGCTGAAGACAAGAGTCGCAAGTAGCCCTGCAGCGAGTACCCCGACCGAGATTAGGTGCCTGCGCGGAAAACGCTGTAGCAGCTCTGTGATGGAGTTGTTTTGTTTGTTGTTGTTTTTGAACGTCATACTACTGATCTGCTCACATTCAATGTTGCTGGTGAGCGGCTGGCCTATTACTAAAGAGTTCAAGCACTTATATCAGAATTCTAATGTGAAAAACAGATTCTCCTGTCGCTCGAGGAGACTCTTTAGAGATTGAATCGCGTTTATGTGAAACTCCTATAAAGTCGCAAGGCTTGTTTTTGCGATTGAATTCGGTATTGTGCGCGTTTTGATCGCTTAGTGTTCGATGGTTGGGCGCTTGGTTTTTATACAGAAGTTAAGGTGTTTCAATGTCCGCTGTTGATGGAAATCTCGTTCAAGATCTACGTGCCCGAGGGCTTATCGCTCAAATGACCGGCGATGATGCTATTGAATCCTATCTGGCGGAGGCGAGCCGCACGCTCTATTGTGGTTTTGATCCTACCGCCGACAGCTTACATATCGGTAGTTTGGTTCCATTGCTGACCCTTCGGCGTTTTCAGCAGGCCGGCCACAAGCCCATTGCTTTGGTGGGCGGTGCGACGGGCCTAATTGGGGATCCGTCTTTTAAGGCGCAAGAGCGAAAGTTGAATACACCGGATATCGTTGCTAACTGGGTTGATAAACTGAAAGCTCAAGTCTCGCGCTTTATCGATTTCGACGCCCAGGGTAACGCTGCAGAGGTTGTGAACAACTTGGATTGGACGGCCAATCTGAATGTTCTCGATTTTCTGCGAGACGTCGGCAAGCACTTTTCGATCAATAATATGATCAATAAAGAGTCTGTTAAGCAGCGCATAGACCGTGAGGGGGCGGGTATATCGTTCACTGAATTTACTTATATGCTGCTTCAGTCCTATGATTTTGCTGAACTATATAAGCAGCACGACTGCAGTCTGCAGATTGGTGGGTCAGATCAGTGGGGCAATATTATTGGCGGCGTGGATCTGGCGAAGCGCATGTATGGCGGCCAGGTTTTTGGTCTGACGCTACCACTAGTGACTAAGTCTGACGGCACCAAATTTGGCAAAACCGAAAGTGGCACCATCTGGCTTGACACGGCCAAAACCGTTCCCTTAAACAAAACGAGCGTACCCGCAGAAGAAGCAACCGTAA
>ERZ1027208.741-NODE-741-length-11397-cov-8.843149_pt1 | contig 11397 bp, 9 predicted proteins | sample MGYA00520867_ERZ1027208 | MGnify/ENA primary metagenome ERZ1027208 (study PRJEB33311, sample SAMEA4378413) | marine metagenome | biome: Marine biome; feature: Fjord; material: Water | collected 2014-07-20T08:00:00Z/2014-07-... | depth 75 m ...
CGCTTATCTTGTTCGCAGTATCCGTTGCGTCTTCTGGTCTTTTGTTTTCTTGGCGCTGTCCCGTTATCCAGGAGCCCAGGATAGTAAGCCCGCTGCGGATGAAGGCGGTGTGAATCGTGGTTTAAGGGGGGGAAGGGCGGGTTTAGCGATTGCAGCCGCAGTGCAGCCATGACCAGGGTGAATACGACGCACGGGCCGAGGCTGGTTGAACAGGACGATTTCGTTGTGGCGCACGGCAAAGATCTGCCCGCTAACGCCCTCGGCCCGGTCCGACATCAGGAAACAAGCCATCGGTGCCACCTTTGCAGGAGTCATCTGCTTGAGCTTTTCAACCCGTGCTTCCTGTTCTGGTGTGTCGGTCTTGATCGAAGAGATCATCCGGCTCCAGGCGAAGGGCGCGATGCAGTTGGAACGGACGTTCCACCGCTTGAGGTCCAGCGCAACCGATTTTGAGAAAGCCGCGATGCCGAGTTTCGCTGCGGAATAGTTGGCCTGCGCCAAATTGCCGATCAGCCCCGAAGTCGAGGTCATATGGACCAGCGCTCCGCCGTCTTGCTCGCGAAAATAATCAGCGGCGGCGCGGCTGGTGTTGAAGGAGCCATAAAGATGGACCTTCACCACCGCGTCAAAATCCTCATAGGTCATCTTGTGAAAGAAACCGTCGCGCAGGATGCCCGCGTTGTTCACCACCGCGTCAATGCGGCCAAATTCCTTGACGCCCGCCTCGATCATCGCGCGTGCGGCGTCAGGGTCGGTGACACTGCCGCCATCGGCAATCGCATCGCCGCCAGCAGCTTTGATTTCTTCGACAACCTTTTGCGCTGCAGTTTCGGTCTGGCCGGTGCCTTTTAGTGATGCGCCCAGATCGTTGACGACCACAGCGGCCCCCTCGGACGCAGCCATTAGGGCTATGTCACGGCCAATTCCGCCACCTGCGCCAGTGACCAGAACTACTTTTCCATCAAGTGCTTTTGTCATTTTCGTCCTCCCTCAGCTTGCGTTGCGGTATTTGTCGAGACCGCCAGTGTGCATAATGCGGCCCATAAGTGGCGCGGCAATGATCTCTTCTGCCTTCGCGGCAGCTGCGATCAGTTTGTCTAGGTCGATGCCGGTTTCGATGCCCAGTTCGTGACACAGAAACACGGCGTCCTCGGTGCAGACATTACCTGCCGCACGCGCATGGCCGTGGCCCGCAAAGGGACAACCACCAAGACCTGCGACAGAGCTTTCAAACATATCCACACCCATTGACAGGGCTGCATGGAGATTGGCGATGCCAAGCCCGCGCGTGTCATGGATATGCATGCCAATACGTGCATCCGGTGCCATGTCGCGCAAAGCGCCGATCATCCGCTTGACCGCCTCCGGATTGCCCCAGCCCATTGTATCCGCAACCACAAGGATCGGAACGGGAATGTTCTCTTCTTCGCACAGCTCAAGGATAAAACGGAAATCATCCAGTATGCGCTCTTGCGGGATGGGACCTTCAAAGTTACAGCCAAAGGCCGTCATCACATAGGCCGCATCAACGGAATAACCTTCTTCTTTATAAAGCCGGACCCAATCGCGTTGTTTTTCGCGCATTTCAGCGGACGAACAATTGTTGTTCGATTGGGCAAACGCCTCTGACGGGTAGAACAACAAGCGCGGGTCGATATCGACCTTATGCGCCGTCAACGCCTTGCGGAAACCTTTGTCGTTCAGCCATAGTGACGTGTAATTCACGCCGGGTTTGCGTTTGATACGCTGAAAAAGCTCTCCGGTGTCCGCCATTTGTGGAACGTACTGCGGGCTGACAAAACTACCAACCTGAATACGTTTTAATCCGGTTTCGCTGAGCATGTCGATCAGTTCGATCCGCTCCTCGATCGGATAGATCGTCTTCTCGATTTGGAAGCCCTCGCGCGGGCCTTCCTCTCTGAACTCGACGAATTTTGGAAAGTCGCTCATCTTGTCACTCCTCGGATGGTAAAATCTCGGCGATGACCTGGCCGCGATCGACCATGTCCCCATTCGAGACGGATATGTTGCTGGCAATCCCCGCAGTTGCCGCGCGGATCGAGATTTCAAGTTTCATGGATTCCATCACCGCGATCACATCGCCTTCGGCCACATCCTGACCATCGGCCACCTTGATATCGGCGATCATACCAGTGAGCGGCGAGACTACCGCGCGATCTGCGGCTGCGTCACCACCGGCAAATGCAAGCGGCGCTGCGGGGCGGAACACAAGACGACCTTCCGGCGTATCCATTTCGATCACGCCCGCTTGCAGCCGCGCGTCAATCAGAAAGACGTCATCGCCCTTGCTGATGCGCCAGCGGCCTGGAGTGAATTCACGCATGGCCAGCGACATAGCATCGCCGCTTTCTGACAGGACAGTGTAGGTGTCAGCGGCTTTGATCGGCCCAACGCGCAACTCTTCGGACGTATCGGCCGCGTCGGTCAACGTCACCCGCTGCCCCGCTTCCATCACATCACCACCAAGGCCAAGGCGCCAGCCGGTAAAGGTGTCACGGTTTTCCCAAGGATTGGCGCTGGCGTCAGATCGTGACGACGCAACGAAAAGAACAGCGGCCGCTGCCTTCCACAGGTCGGGGCGGGCAAGGGGGCTTGCCTGTGTCAGTTCTTCGAGCTTTCCATCGATCCAGCGCGTATGAACCTGCATTTGTTCAAATTCAGGGTTGCGCGCCAGCGCTGTCAGGAAGGCGCGGTTGGTTTGCACTCCTTCGACTGCGACGCGATCCAAAGCTGTCGCCAGCTGCGTCAATGCGGTTTCGCGGTCGGCGGCATGCACGACCATCTTGGCGATCATCGGATCATAAAAGGGCGTCACAGCGTCGCCTTCTTCGACACCGCTGTCGATGCGTAACCCGTCCGGCAGGCTCAGCGTAGTCAAGGTGCCCGTCGAGGGTGCGAATTGCATCGCTGGGTCTTCGGCATAAAGCCGTGCCTCAACCGCGTGACCGTTGATCGCCAGATCATCCTGTACCAGCCCCAAGCCCGCGCCTTCGGCAATACGCAGGTGTAGCGCGACCAGATCCAGCCCGGTAATCGCCTCGGTGACAGGATGTTCCACCTGAATGCGGGGGTTCACCTCAAGGAAGAAATATTCATCCCCCGCGACCAGAAATTCCACCGTGCCAAGACCGCGATAATCAAGCGTTTCGCCCAAACGCACTGCGTCATGTGCGATTTTGTCCAGCAGCGCGCGGGGCAGACCCCAAGCCGGGGCTTCCTCGATCACTTTCTGATGACGGCGCTGCAATGTGCAGTCGCGTTCAAACAGATGCACCACTTGCCCCTTGCCGTCACCCGCGATTTGCACCTCAACATGGCGCGCCTCGGGCAGAAACCGTTCCAGCAAAAGCCCTTCAGAACCGAATGTGGATTTTGCCTCGCGCAGGGCGCCTTCGATGTCTTCCGTCAGCGTGGCCTCGTCAGTGACCAGACGTTGACCGCGGCCACCGCCGCCGCCAACCGCCTTGAGCAAGACAGGCAAGCCCATCGCGCGGACTTCATCGGCGATTTCCTGTGGATCAGAGCGCGCGCCCTCCGCGCCGGAAATAACCGGTACACTGGCGGCTACGGCGGCCTCTTTGGCGCTGGCCTTGTCACCGAACCGTTCAAGCGTGTCTGGCGTTGGCCCCATAAAGACCATTCCGGCGGCTTCGACAGCACGGGCGAAATCGGAATTCTCAGCCAGAAAGCCATAGCCGGGATGGATCGCATCCGCGCCGATCGACTTTGCGGCGGCAATCACCGCGTCAATCTTTAGATAGCTTTCGGAGGCCGGGCCGCCGCCAATACAGACGGAATGCCCGATCTCGCGAACATGAAGGGCATTGGCATCGGCATCGGAATGCACGCCAACTGGGGTGATGCCGCTGGCCCGCGCGGTGCGTGCGATCCGGCAGGCAATTTCGCCGCGATTGGCAATGAGGAGCGTTTTGATTTTCATGGTTTGCGCCTCACATCCTGAACACGCCGAAATTGGTTTCGACCTTGGCTCTGCGCGACGTCACATCCAGCATAAGCGCCATGACGTTGCGGGTTTCACAAGGCTCAATCACGCTGTCGATCCAGAGGTTCGACGCGAAATTGTAAGCCCCTTGAAAGTCTTCGTATTCCTTGCGGATCGGAGCCTTGAAGGCTTCCTCTTCTTCTGGGGTCCAATTTTTACCTTCGCGTGCGTTGATTTGGGCGCGGACCTGCGCCAGCACGCTGGCGGCTTGATCGGGGCCCATGATCGCGGAGCGGCCTGTGGGCCAGGCAAACATCGCGTCGGGTTGGAACGGACGGCCCAGCATTGCCAGATAGCCAGCCCCATAAGAGCCACCGGTGATGATCGTGAACTTGGGCACCCGCGCCGAAGACATCGCGGTGATCATTTTTGCACCGGCCTTGGCGATGCCCATCTGTTCGACTTCTCGGCCAACCATAAAGCCGTTCACATCCGCCAGAAACAGCAGCGGAATATCGCGCTGAACGCAGAGGTTTATGAAATGCGTAGCCTTCAGCGCGGCCTCGACAAATAGCACGCCAGTGTTGGCGATGATGCCGACCTCGTGGCCATTGATACGGCCCCATCCAGTCATGATCGTGTCACCATACAGCGGTTTGAATTCGTGGAAATCACTGTCGTCAACGAGACGCGCGATGATCTCGCGGTTGTCCGTCGGCACCTTGGGGTCGCGGCTGACGATGCCATAAATTTCCTCGGTCGGATAGGCGGGCTGGCGTGGTTCGGTGGGTGTCTTGCGGGGCAGGGGCTTTTCGCCCAAATGGCTGACAATATCGCGGGTGATGGCCAGCGCGTGGGCGTCATCTTCGGCCAAATGGTCGGTCACGCCAGAGACAGACGAGTGCATCTTGCCGCCACCCAGTTCTTCGGCTTCGACTTTTTCGCCGGTCGCGGCAAAGGTCAGCTCCGGCCCGCCAAGATACATAAAGCCCTGACCGCGCACGATGACCACCTCATCGCAGAGCGCAGGAATATAGGCACCACCTGCGGTGCAAGGCCCCATGACCACCGCGATTTGAGGCACGCCATCGCCTGACATGCCAACTTGCTGGTGGAAGATCGAACCGAACTGGCCCTCATCCGGGAAGATGTTCTCTTGGTCAGGCAGAAACGCGCCACCGGAATCAACCAGTGTGATGACCGGAAGGCGGTTCTTCCAGGCGATTTTCTGGGCGCGAACATGCTTTCGGGAGGTCATACCGAAATAGGTGCCACCCTTTACTGTGGCGTCGTTGGCAATGATCATGCATTGGCGACCTTCGATCACACCAATTCCTGTGATGATGCCCGCACCCGGCGGCACGCCGTCGTATTTGTTCAACCCGGCAAGCTCTCCGAGTTCTAGAAAGGGAGCGCCAGGGTCGATCAAGCGCTCAATGCGCTCGCGTGGCAGAATCTTGCCTTTTTCAACGTGGCGATCGCGCGCTTTTTCGGGGCCACCGACGCGCTGCGTCAGGCGAAGCGCGTGCAGCTCTTCTACTTTTTCGCGATACAGCGCGTCGTTTTCCCGGAAATCATCAGACCCGGTGTCGAGAAGGGATTTCATTTTTGTCATGGCAGATCTGGATATTCTCTCAGAACAAAGGCAACCTTGGCGGCACCGGGTTTTTCAAAAGTGTCAGGCGCTACGAGATGAACATCAGCTTTGAAAACAAGGGCATCGCGCAGGCGCTGTTCAATTTTCTTCTTGAGGGCCGCGTCATTCTCGGGGCCGCGGTCAAGGCCTCGTTCGACGATCACCGTCAACGCACCTTGCGTAGTGTGGCCTTCGAAATCTGCAACGATGCGCATGACCCCGTTGGTGTCTGGCACCATTTCACTGACCACGCTGTTGATCGCTGACGGAAACACATTGGCTCCGCGCACAATCAGCATGTCGTCGGTCCGGCCAGTGCAACGGATCTTCGGGCCAGTGCGCCCGCAGGTGCACTCGGAGTCGATGACTTCGATATAATCGCCGGATCGGAAACGTACCACCGGGCTGGCCTGACGGCCAAGGGCAGTATAGATCATCTCGCCCTCAGCACCTTTTTCCCACGGGATGATCTCGCCGCTTTCTGGGTCGAGCAATTCAGTAATGATGTAATCCATGTTGACCATATGCATCCCTGATCGTGCGTCACATTCAGCCCAGTAGGTCACACCCAGATCAGTACCGCCCAGCATTTCGGTACATTTTGCACCCCAGGCCGCTTCGATCTTGGCGCGAATGGCGGGAATGCCGCCGCCGGGTTCGCCACCAACGATCACTCGTTCAACGCCCAATTCGCTGGCCTTGCAGCCCAGCACCTCTGGCGCTTTTTCGGCAAGGTGCAAAACAAAATTCGGTGCACCAACGATGCAACGCGGGCGCGTATCCGCACAGGCGCGCAAAAGCCGTTCTGCGCCGCCATCCGCCCCTACAGGCACGTCGATTGCGCCCATGTATTGCAAACCCTGCATCACCGGAATGCCGCCGACAAAACCCTTGGCCAGCGAAAATGCATGCAGCACCATGTCACCGGGGCGCACGCCATTGGCAAAGAAACAGCGCGCGGTCATTTCGTGCCACATTTCGCAGTCAGCTTCGGTCATTACGACATAAGATGGGCTGCCGGTTGTGCCGGATGAGGCCTGCATCTGAATGATCTCTGCCAGCGGCGCGGCACGATGCTTGCCAAAGGGGGGTTCTGCCGCAAGGCTGTCGCGAATTTCGGTTTTGTAGGTATAGGGCAGTTTTTGCAGGTCTTTGATGCTGCGAATGTCATCAAAATCGACCCCGGCCTCAGCAAACTTTTCCTGATAAAAGGTTGAATTTGCCCTGAGATAGGCCATTTGCGCGCGCAGCAGCTCTTCCTGAATCGGGTGAACATTGTCGAGGGGCATGCCCTCAATCTCATGCCAATAGCGGTCATTTACTTTATCGGCGGCGTCGTGCCGCCGGAAGCGCATTCCAAATTCCATGTCGTCCTCCGTTCCGGGTTGCGCGATTAATATGACCGCGGCAGACCCATGACCTTTTCACCAATAAAGCTGAGGCACAGCTCGCGGTTCACGGGTGCCGTGCGCAGGAGACGCACAAGCGGGTACATTTCATAAAGTCCTGTATCTTCGGTGAAACCCGATCCGCCATGGGCCTGAAGTGCGGCGTCTACGGCCTCGATGCCAGCCTCTGCGGCGGCATATTTCGCCATGTTCGACGAGGCACCAGCAGGCAGTTTGTTGTCAAACTCCCATGCCGCGCGGCGGGTCATCAGGCTGGCCATTTCAACCGCTGTATGCGCTTTGGCCATTGGATGCTGCACACCCTGATGCGCGCCGATCGGTTGATCAAAAACATTGCGTTCGGATGCATAGGCAACGCCCTTGTTCAGGGCAAATCGACCAATGCCGCAGCACAAGGCAGACAGGATGATCCGCTCAGGGTTGAGGCTGTCGAACAGGATGGAAAAGCCTTCGTCAATTTCACCCACGATATCCTCGGGGCCAAGATCAACTTCGTCAAAGAACAGGGTCCATTGTTCCTCGGGCAGAGGGATCGAGATCTTAACACGCTGCTTTTCGACCCCCTTTTTCTTCAGGTCGACAGCAAAGAGGGTGAAACCATCCGTCTTACGGCTGACCTCGTTGTGCGGTTTGGTCCGCGCCACCACAAGGCAATAATCTGACACCTCAGCGCCAGTAATAAAGGTCTTTTCGCCGGACAGGCTAAACCGATTACCGTTGCGCTTGGCCAGCGTGGTCGCCTTCATCGTGTTGGATCCAGCGCCCGGTTCAGTAATCGCAAAACAGAACTGGATATCGCCGCGACAGGCGGCAGGCAGCAGTTCTTTCTTGTGGAATTCGGAACCATGACTGGCGATATGGGCCAGCGACATGGTTGGTCCAACCACCATCATCAAAAGCGGAATACCGTGATTGGCGGTGCCTTCCATGAACAGGGCCATTTCGGTCATACCCAGACCTGCGCCGCCGTATTCTTCGGGCACCATGATTCCCAGAAAACCATCATCGGCAATCTGCTGGAACATATCCTGTGGAAATTCATGCTTGCGGGCATGATCAAGCCAATAGGCATTGTCGTATTTCTGTGCCAACTGGCCGCCGTATTCATAAATCTGGCGCTGTTCGTCGTTTAAAGTAAAATCCATGTTTTTTCCTCAGCCCTTAAATTCGGGTTCGCGTCGGTTCTCGAAAGCATCAAGGCCCTCGGCGACGTCATCACTGGGCAACGTGCGCACGGCAGCGTCGCGCTCAAGCCGCATTTGCTGATCGATGCCAAGGTCAGCACCTTCACGCGCCAAGCGCTTCATCTCAGCGATACCTGGGCGCGAACGCGTGGCTATTTTTTGGCAATATTCCATTGCGGCGCTGTGCAGATCCGCATCTGGCACGATGTAATTGACCAAACCCGCCTCCTTGGCCTCACCAGCCTCAAGCCACCGCGCCGAGAACATCAGGTCAAGCGCCCGGCGCTGCCCCATCAACCGCGTCAGCCGCTGCGAACCACCCCAGCCGGGGATCAGGCCGAATTGCGCATGCTGATCGCCAAACTGGGCGGTTTCTGCTGCAAAACACACATCACATGCCAGCATAAGTTCGATCCCGCCGGCCAAACACAAACCCTGCACGGCCACGACGACAGGAAGGGAGGAGACTTCGAGAGCACGCAGGCCTTTCATGCCAAAGGCGATGAAATGGTCCAGCGCGGCGGGATCGTTCAATTTACCTTTCACTTCCGTCAAATCGGCACCGGTGCAAAAGTGCTTGCCTCGCGCTCGGATAAGGATCGCCCGGATATCTGGGTTCGCCTCAAATTCCGCACGCGCAGCAGCGATGCGCTCATGCACGTCAAGTGACAGGCAATTGAATTTCTCAGGGCGGGCCAGCTCAATGATGCCGGTGGCACCCTCAATGCTGGCAATAACAGGATCGCTCACTTCGAGGCTCCCTTCGCCTTTTTTTTGTCGTATTGAAGCGCCATGCGGCCCACTTTTTCACGTGCGATCACCAGCTTTTGAATCTGCGCGGTGCCGTCACCAATCTGCAGACCCAAAACGTCGTTGTAACGCTGATGGTGCGGGAGGTCGGTGGTGTAGCCATAGTGACCATGCAGGATCAGACATTGATGCAGGATCTCACAGGCTGTTTTGGGTAAATACCATTTACACATTGCTGCTTGCGACGTGTGGGGCATGCCCCGATCACGCAGATCCAGCGTGTAATAGCAAAGCTGACGCATCATGGTCAGTTGGGTTTCGGCCTCCGCCAGTGGAAAGCTTACGCCCTGATACTGCGCAAGAGGTGCGCCAAACGCTTCGCGTTCCTGAACATAGGCCCATGTCTCATCCACCGACGCTTGCGCGGCACCCAGGCATTCCAGCCCGATCAGCGCACGCGAGTAATCAAACCCTGCCATGATTGTACCAAAAGCGCGATCCTGCTCGGCCATCATATTTTCGGCCGGTACAAACACGTCGTCAAAGAACACCGATCCACGGCCAACTGGCTTGGTGCCGATGTCATCAAAATGGGTGCGCTTGATCCCCTCTTGGTTCAGATCGACGAAGAAAGCGCTGACACCACGTGCGCCAGCGTCAGGATCTCCCGTGCGGGCAAAGACCACCGCCGCGTCGGCTTGGCTCGCAAAACTCATCGAGGTCTTTTCGCCGTTTAGGCGCCACCCGTTGCCAGATTTTTCGGCCTTTAGTATAAGGTTTGCCGCGTCAGACCCGCCGCGCGGCTCTGTAAGGCCCAGGCCAATGACGGCCTCCCCCGACACAACCTTGGGCACCCATTCCAACGCTATGTCCTTGGAAGCGTGCTTTGCAACCATGCCCCCCATGAGAGAACCCAATAGCTGCACATAGCTTGCGTTGAAATCAGCATAGGCGATCTCTTCGACAATTAGCCCTGACGTCACAGAGCTTTGATTCAGTCCGCCGAACTCTTCGGGCAAATCGGCACCGATAAGACCAAGTGCGCCCATTTCCTTAATCAAGGCGCGATCAAAGGTGTGACCGCTGGCGCGCTCCAGATAACTGGACGCCAGTCTCTCGGTCGCGAACCGGTTCGCTGTTTCGCGAAAAGCCTTTTGATCTTCTGTCGGTTGAAATTGCATCGGTGATCCTCCCTAGGGCCGAAAATATGTCCTTCCATAAAATCTAACAAATGTTAGAATATAGATCAAGCGTAGTTTTTAGGAGGATGATCACAATGCAAGATGGACAGGGAAAAAGCTTTGCGACAATGCTGTCGCCGATCCGTGCGGGCCAACATACGTTGCGCAACCGTGTCATTATGGGGTCAATGCACACGCGGCTGGAAGCCGAGCCTGATAGCATTGCCAAACAAATTGCCTTTTACGCGGAACGGGCGCGGGGTGAGGCAGCGATTCTTGTCACTGGTGGGTTTTCTCCCAATGCCGAGGGCATATTTGACCCCGAAGGGCCGCGCATTGATGATCTGGAAGACGCGCGCAGCCTACGTCCGATCTGCGAGTCGGTTCAGGCCGAAGGCAGTCTGCTATGTGCGCAACTCTTGCATGCCGGGCGCTATGCAAAGATCGAAGGCTGCGTTGCCCCAAGCCCGATCAGGGCACCGATCAACCGCTATGTTCCGCGGGAAATGACCGACGCCGACATTCGCCAAACCATCGAGGATTTCGCCAACGCCGCGGCAAATGCGCAGGCCGCGGGCTTTGATGGCGTGGAGATCATGGGTTCCGAGGGATATCTTCTGAATGAATTCACCGTCACCCACACCAACAAACGCGAAGACGACTGGGGGGGCAGCGTCGAGAACCGCCACCGTTTTCCGGTTGAAATCGTGCGGGCTGTGCGGGAACGTTGCGGACCTGACTTCCTTGTCATCTACCGGATTTCGGCTGCCGATCTGGTTGAGGATGGCGCGCCAGCCGAAGAAATTGCCGAACTTGCGCGCAAGATCGAGGCAGCGGGCGCGGATATTCTGAACACCGGTATCGGCTGGCATGAAGCCCGCGTGCCGACCATTGCCTATCAGGTTCCACGCGGTGCGTGGCGCAAGGCGGCGGCGAATGTAAAGGCTGCGGTTTCGATTCCGGTGGTCGCCTCCAACCGAATCAACACGCCCGAGCTTGCCGAAGACATCCTCGCGTCGGGCGAGGCGGATATGATTTCGATGGCGCGGCCCTTTCTGGCTGATCCGCATTTCGTCAACAAGGCAAACGAAGGCCGCGCCGACGAGAACAACACATGCATTGCCTGCCATCCGGCCTGTCTGGATTTCATCTTTTCGGATCCACCGGTTGGCTGTCTGGTGAACCCCAGGGCCGACAGCGAAACAGAAATTCGGAAACGCCCGCACGCCACACACCCCAAGGCATAGGCAGCTGCCCGGAGGGCGCGCGGGCG
>ERZ1027208.742-NODE-742-length-11381-cov-21.844959_pt1 | contig 11381 bp, 4 predicted proteins | sample MGYA00520867_ERZ1027208 | MGnify/ENA primary metagenome ERZ1027208 (study PRJEB33311, sample SAMEA4378413) | marine metagenome | biome: Marine biome; feature: Fjord; material: Water | collected 2014-07-20T08:00:00Z/2014-07-... | depth 75 m ...
CTAAAAAACTATATCAAATGAAAAAAATCCTTTTTTCTTTTTTACTAACTATTTTAACAACTACAGCTTTTGCTCAAGAGTTTAATATTTCTGGAACAATTACTAGTTCAGTTGATGGATTGCCAATACCAGGCGTAAATATTTTAGTAAAGAATACTCTTAATGGAGTCTCTTCAGATTTTGATGGTAATTATACCATTAATAATGTACCAGTAAATTCAGTGCTTGTATTTTCTTATATAGGTTACGAAGAGCAGGAAATTACAGTAACAAATAGTAATCCTATAAATGTAACATTAAATGAAAGTGCTGAGTCTTTAGACGAAGTAGTCGTTATCGGTTATGGAACTCAAAGAAAGGAATTAGTTTCTGGAGCATTTACTAGTCTAGATGCTGAAAAAATCACAGAAAGAAATCCTGGCAGAATAGAAGAAGCGCTTCAAGGTACCGCTGCAGGTGTTCAAGTTAATGCTAATTCTGGTTCACCTGGATCTTCATTGAATATTAGAATTAGAGGTATAACTACTAATGGAGATAACAGTCCACTTGTTATAGTTGACGGCGTTAATATTGGAACAGATTTAAGTATTATAGATCCCAACGATATAGAAACAATGGACATTATTAAAGATGCCAGTTCTGCTATTTATGGAGTTCAAGCTGCTAATGGGGTCATTTTAATAACAACCAAAACCGGTAAAAAAGGTAGGGCTACAAAGTTTTCATACAATTCATATTTTTCATTTCAAGAAGCTGCAAATCAATTGGACTTAATGAATGCTACTGAATATGCAGTTTATAATAATGAAGCAGAAATAGCAGATGGTAATACTTTACCATATACAAATATTCAATCTCTAGGAAATGGAACAGATTGGCAAGATGAATTATTTGTTACAGCTCCTTTGTTTAGTCATAACATTAGTGCTACAGGTGGTTCAGAAAAATTAACTTATGGTATAAGCGGATCATATTTTGGTCAAGAAGGTGTTATTGCTAGCGACAAATCAAATTTTAATAGATGGACCATAAAAAACAATTTAGGTATAGATTTAACTGAAAAATTAAAACTAAACACCTTTCTTTTATATACAAATACTAAACGTAGAACCATCCCTGAAGGAAATAGAGGCTCAGTTTTGTATTATGCACTTAATGCATCTCCTTTAACTCCAATTTATGACGGTACAGATGGATCAGGTCCATCAAATGGTTTTTCTTATATCGGAACAGAACAGGGAAATGAAATCATTAATCCTTTTGCTCTAATATATAATACATATAACGAAACAAAAGTTAATAGGTTTACTGGTAAGTTGGAACTAGAATATGATGTAATTGAAAATTTAAAGGCAACAACTCGATTTAATTTTAATTATGCAGATGTTGTTTATAGAGGTTATTCTCCATTACAGTATTATGGGTTAAATAAAGTAGTAAACAATGTAGGCTTAGTAAATGGAGAATTCAATGTTGATAGAAATGATGATGGCGACAGAGATTTATATAGTACAGTGAGCGAAAATACTCAAACATTTTTTGACTACACATGGGAAAGCTTTTTAGATTATAAAAAGTCTTTTGGAGATCATAATTTTAACACATTAATTGGAGGTTCAATACGAAGTGAACAGTATGATGGTTTTTTTGCAACAGGATACTTGGTTAGTGGTCCAGATAGTTGGAGCAATGCTTATTTGAGTAATACACAATCTTTTGTAATTGATGATGATGACACACCAAATGGTGATCCTAATGATATTCAAGAAACTCAAAGCGCTACAACTGGAATTAATGAAGATAGATGGTATTCTGTTTTTGGAAGGTTGCAGTACGATTATCAAGGGAAATATCTATTTTCAGGAATGTTAAGACGAGATGCATCAACTAGATTTGGTCCAAACAATAGAGTAGGTTATTTTCCATCAGTTTCTGCAGGTTGGGTAGTTACAAACGAGGATTTCTTTAATATTGATGTGATAAATAGACTTAAATTTAGAGGAAGCTGGGGAATAACAGGAAATGATAAAATAGGAAGTTTCAGATGGTTAGGGTTTTTACAAGGAGCAGGAGCAGAAGCTACCTATCCTTTTGAAGGCACACTATCTTATGGTAATGCAATTGGCGCATTGGCAAACCCAGATTTAAAATGGGAAACAAATTACCAAACTAATGTTGGTTTTGATATAAGTTTATTGAATAATAAATTTGATATAACTATAGACTATTATAATAAGAGAACCGAAGATTTACTTTTAGTTCCAGAAGTTTCTGGTGTAATTGGAGGCTCAGCAGGTGGAAGTTCTCCTCCTGTTGTCAATGCTGGTACTATTGAAAACAAAGGTATTGACTTAAGTGTAAACTTTAACCACGAATTCTCAGAAGACTTTAGAATAGGTATTGGTTATAACTTAACAACAATAAAAAACAAAGCAACCGAGGTAAATAATTCAGCAGGATTTATATCAGGTGGACTATTTGGGTTGAATCAAAGCACTTCAAGATTCCAAACAGGATTGCCAATAGGTGTGTTTTATGGATTGCAAACTGATGGTGTCTTTCAAAATCAAGCAGAAGTAGATGCTCATGCATCACAGTTAGGTGCCCAACCTGGAGACATAAGATATGTAGATATAGATGGGGACGGTGTTGTTGAATTTGGAAGTAGTGACGATCAAACTGTAATAGGTAATCCAATCCCAGATGTAACTATGGGACTAAGTTTAAATTTAGATTATAAAGGGTTTGATTTTTCTACATCACTTTACGCATCAATAGGGAATGATATTGTTAGAAGTTATGAACGCTTTTCGCCATATAATAATAAATCAACATTATATCTAGATCGTTGGACAGGAGAAGGGACATCAAATTCAGTACCTAGAGCTTCTGCAAGTGCTTCAAATAATTATTTGTTTTCAGATTTTTTTGTTGAAGATGGATCATATTTAAGAATTCAAAATATACAACTAGGCTATTCGCTTCCACAATCAGTTCTGAAAAAAACGGGATTAGATAAGTTAAGACTGTATATAGCTGTTAATAATGCTTATACTTTTACTAAGTACAAAGGTTATAATCCAGATGTTTCCAACTCAAGTCCTTTGGGAGCTGGTGTAGATTTAGGGCAATATCCGCAAACACGAGCGTTTACGACAGGAATTAATGTATCATTTTAAACAAATAAACCATGTATAATAAAATAAAAAATATAGCTATAGTTTTAACATTGGTTTTTAGTATTCAGTCTTGTGATGATTATTTAGATGTTTTACCTCCAGGACAAGAAAACTCGGAAAACTATTTTAACAGCGGTCAAGATTACCAAGATGCTTTAATAGGTGTTTATGATTTACTTTCAACAACTTATCTTAATAATATTTTAGGTGAGATAGCTTCAGATAATAGCCTATGTGGAGGTGGGGATGCAACAGATGTTTTAGATTGGCAGCAAATTGATGATATGATACATACACCAGATAATGGTGCGCTGAGAAGTCTTTTTCAATGGATGTATGCGGGTATAAGTAGAGCAAATTATATTGTGGAATTTCAAGATAAAACAGATTTTGAAGGAAAAGAGCAAATACTTGCTGAAAACTTGTTCTTAAGATCGTATTTCTATTTTGAATTAATTAAGTTCTTTGGAGATGTACCATTATATGTAGATGGAAGAATAACCATTGAAGAATCACAATCTATAGAGCGTACTCCAAAATCAGTAGTCTATGCACAAATAGAACAAGATTTAATAAGTGCTATAAATAATTTGCCATGGCAACAATCTCAAGGAGGTAGAGCTACAAAAGGTGCTGCGTATGCACTATTGGGTAAAATATATTTATACCAAAATAAGTTCTCAGAATCGGCCCAAGCTCTTAATGAAGTAATAAATTCAGGTCAATATCAATTAGTTCAAGATTTCGGAACAGTTTTTCTTAATAGTAACGAAAATAATTCAGAGTCAGTTTTTGAAGTGCAATATTTTGGCGGAGAAGGTGCTAGTTTTGAATGTTTTCAATGTGTAGAAGGTAATATAGCGGTTGGTTTCATGGGACCACGTTTTAGTGGTGGTAATTATGCCCCTTACGCTGATGGCTTTAGTTTCAATGTTCCTGTTCAAGAGCTTGTTGATTTGTATGAAACAGATGACACAAGGTTGGATGCAACTGTTTTTGAAATAGATGACTTTGTAGCTACTCATCCTGGAGTTACATATAATGAAGGAAATGAACATACTGGGTATTTTAATTTAAAATATATCCCATATGCTGAAGCCAACTTACAAGATGTTCACATCTCTCATAGTAATAATTATAGAGCTATACGTTATGCTGATGTTTTATTAATGGCTGCAGAAGCAAATCTTAGAGCAACTTCTCCAGTAAGAGATCCACAACCTTTACTGGATGAAGTTAGGGATAGAGCATTTGGAGATACAGATCATAGAATACTTGCAACTGTTGATAACGTTTGGAATGAAAGAAGGTTAGAACTTGCAGGTGAAGGACATAGATTCTTTGATCAGGTGAGAACAGGACAAACTAGTTCAATTCCAAATTTTGAAGATAATAAAAATGAATTATTTCCAATTCCTAGAATAGAAATTGAATTAGCGGGAAATACTTGGGCACAAAACCCAAATTATTAATTTAAAAAAATCTATAAAAATGAAAAATATAAAATACTTATTAAGCTTTGTTTTATTAGCTTTTGTAGTCTTTAGTTGTTCTGAAGACGATGATACTTCGGATTATGCTAATCAAATTGCAGCTCCAAAAAATGTTTCTGCCTTAGTTACAGTAACACAAGATAATACAGGGTTGGTTACTTTAACACCATTAGGTGAAGGCGTGGTTAGCTTTAAAATTAATTATGGAGATGGTTCTGATTTATCTGACGATTTAAGTCCAGGGGAAAGTACAGAACATACGTATGAAGAAGGTACTTACCAAGCTATTATTGTTGCAACAGGCTTAAATGGAAAAACAACATCTGTAACACAGCCTGTTATAGTGTCTTTTCAAGCGCCACAAAATTTAGTCGTAACCATAGAAAATGATGCTGCTATTTCTAAACAGGTCAATGTATTGGCAACGGCAGATTTTGCTACTTCTTATGAAGTGGATTTCGGTGAAGCAGGATCAACACCTATAATGTCTAATATAGATGAAACCATATCCTTTACTTATCAAGAAGCTGGTACTTATACTATTACAATTACAGCATTTAGTGCTGCAGTTGAAACCACAAGTTATTCTGAAGAATTTGAAGTAACAGCAATTCTTCAACCATTACAAGCTGCACCGGCACAACCAGCAAGAGCAGAAGGTGATGTTATATCAATTTATAGCGGGGCTTATATTAATATTGCAGGAACAGATTTTTTTCCAAATTGGGGGCAAGCAACAACATATGCTGAAATTGATATTGTTGGTAATCCAGTAATTCAATATGCTAATTTAAATTATCAAGGTATTCAATATGGTGAAACTATCGATGCTTCAGCAATGGAGTTTTTACATATTGATGTTTGGACTACAGATAATAATCAAATGGAACTTTATCCTATAAGTATTGCAACTGGAGAGCAACAAGTGACTCTAGATTTAGTTGGAAACCAATGGAATAGTTTTAATATACCTCTTTCAGATTTTACAGACCAAGGCTTGTCAATTGCAGATTTACATCAATTTAAATTTGTAGGTTCAGGCACTGTTTTTATAGATAACCTATATTATTATAGAGCTGCCTCAGGAGTTGTTACATCAATGATTCAAGATTTTGAAGGTACACCTCCAGTATTTACAACATTTGGAAATATAGCAGATACACAAGTGGTTGCTAATCCAGACCCAACAGGAATAAATACAAGCGCAAATGTAGCGCAATTAACAAAAACTGCTGCTTCTGAAGTTTGGGCAGGAACTTTTTTCGAAACAGCTACACCAATAGACTTAGCTTCTTATGGTAAAATAAATGTAAAAACTTGGTCGCCAATTGCTGGTGCTATAGTTAAGTTAAAATTAGAAAATGCAGATTCAAGTATTGTTTATGAGGTAGATGTAAATAGTACAGTAACAAATCAATGGGAGAATTTATTATACGATTTCAGTTCAGCACCAACGGCAGATTATGTTCGTATTGTTATTTTCTTTGATTTTGGTAATGCTGGAGATGGATCAAATTATTATTATGATGATATAGAGTTAGTCAATAATAGTGGTTCGACAACACCTTTAGAATTTCAAGATTTTGAAGGTGCACCTCCAACTTTTACAACATTTGGAAATATAGCAGATACGCAAGTGGTCTCTAATCCTAATCCTACAGGAATCAACATAACAGCAAATGTTGCTCAGCTAACCAAAACTGCTGGTTCTGAAGTATGGGCAGGTTCTTATTTCGAAGTTGCTACCGCTTTAGATTTTTCTAATTATAGTAAAATTAGTGTAAAAACATGGTCACCAAATGCAGGAGTTATTATAAAATTAAAATTAGAGAATGCAGACTCAAGTATCGTTTATGAAGTAGATTTAAATAACATAACGGCAAACGCTTGGGAAGAATTGGTATACGATTTTAGTGGAGCACCAACAGCAGATTATGTTCGTGTTGTAATGTTCTTTGATTTTGATAATCCAGGTGATGACTCAGTGTACTACTTTGATGAATTTGCACTTACTAATTAATTAAAAGTTTAAAAAAAATTATAATGAAAACAGAAAAAAATATAACTCGTATTCTACTTTTTCTTGCAATTATATTTATTGGTTGTCAAGACGATGATCCAACTTTAGGAGAATTTACAACACCAACCAATTTACAAGTTACAGCAGAAATAGTTGGTCAAGATGCTAATAACCCTAATGGGGACGGTTCAGGTGAAGTCATTTTCACAGCTATTGCAAATAATGCAATTACATATAAGTTTGTTTATCCTAACGGAGGTGCTCAAGTTGCACCATCGGGAGTAGATTCTCCTATAGGTCCAAATTCATTTTCTACTTTAGGAGTTAATACTTATGTTGTTACGGTTTTAGCTTATGGAACTGGTGGTAATTCTACATCTACAACAATATCTGTTGATGTTTTAGCAACATATGCTCCTCCATCTGAATTGTTGGATTTATTAGTTGGAGACGGAACTAAAACATGGAGAGTTAAGTCTGAGGCCAATAAGCATTTTGGTTTAGGCCCAGTTGGAGGCCTTGTACCTTGTGAATGGTATGGAGCTGGCCCTGGTGAAAAAGCATCAACAGGTATGTATGACGATCGTTATGTATTTAATATAGATGGAACTTTTACACATATTACTAATAGCATAAATGATGATCCTAATACAGATGTTACAGGAACTGTATTTGGACGAGATCCATATATAGTAAATGATTTAGGACCAACAACAGAAGTTCCAAATGGAGCAGATATAGAAAATTATAGTTATAACGATTATTCTGGTGAATGGGTTTTAATTGCTCCAGGTGGTGTTGAAACAATTTCATTGTCTGATTTAAGTTTTCTGGGGTACTACACAGGTGGTTCTCACAGTTATGAAATATTTGACCGTTCTGTTCCTAATGAAATGACTATAAAAACTACAGATGCAAACAGCGAGTTCGATTGGTGGTTCGTTATTACTTCTGAAGAAGAAGGAAATGAAGATTTTGAGTCTATCTATAATAATTTAGTATGGGCTGATGAGTTTGATGTAGATGGTGCGCCAAATGCAGCAAACTGGACTTACGACCTTGGAGCAGGTGGTTGGGGAAATGCCGAAGAGCAAACTTATACCAATAACCTTGAAAATGCAGAAATTAGTGATGGTACACTCAAAATAACAGCAATTGCAAATGGAGGCTCTTATACATCTGCTAGATTAAAATCTGAAAATTTATTTGAATTCACTTACGGTAGAATTGAAGCTAGAGCTAAACTTCCAGCTTCGGCAGGAAGTTGGTCTGCTATGTGGATGTTGGGCGAAGATTGTGCAACAAACCCTTGGCCTGCTTGCGGTGAAATAGATATGATGGAACATATAGGTAACAATTTAAATATAGTTTATGGTACGTTACATTATCCAGGTAATTCAGGAGGTAATGCAGATGGAAGCACAATAGCAGTTGGAACAGCTACAACAGAATTTCATGATTACACAGTAGAATGGACACCAGATACTATTAAAATACTTGTAGATAACACGGTTTATCATACAACCGCAAACTCAACCGCATTACCTTATAATAGTGACTTCTTTTTAATACTTAATGTAGCTATGGGAGGAACTTTAGGAGGGACTATTGATCCTGCCTTTACAGAAGACACTTTAGAAATTGATTATATAAGAGTTTACCAATAAAATGAAAAAAACACGAATCTACATAATTGCTTTTCTAACAGTTTTTGTTTTTTCTTGTAAAAAGGAAAAGACTAATGATTTGGCAATGAACAATGCTAAATCTTACAAAGCATTTTCAAATATTGAAGATAAAGTCTCCGCGCTTCTAAAAGAGATGACTTTAGAAGAAAAGATAGGGCAAATGAATCAGTATAATGGTTTTTGGGACTTAACTGGCCCAACACCTACAAATGGAGATGCTGCAAAAAAGTATGAGCATTTAAGAAAAGGCTATGTTGGCTCAATGTTAAATGTTAGAGGTGTTAAGGATGTAAAAGCTGTTCAGAAAATTGCAGTTGAAGAATCTCGCTTAGGTATTCCATTAATTATTGGATTTGATGTCATTCACGGTTATAAAACAATCAGTCCAATTCCTTTGGCAGAAGCTGCTAGTTGGGATTTAGAAGCTATTAAAAAATCAGCTGAAGTTGCAGCAAACGAAGCATCGGCAGCTGGAATAAATTGGACTTTTGCGCCAATGGTAGACATTTCTAGAGACGCACGTTGGGGTCGAGTAATGGAAGGAGCAGGTGAAGATCCTTACCTGGGCTCTAAAATAGGAGTTGCAAGAGTAGAAGGCTTTCAAGGTGAAGACTTATCAGCTTCTAACACTATTGCAGCTTGCGCAAAGCATTTTGCAGGATATGGTTTTGCGGAATCTGGTAGAGATTACAATACGGTAGATGTTGGTACTTCAACATTAAACAACATAATATTCCCTCCTTTTAAAGCCATTTCAGATGCTGGTGTAAGAACGTTTATGAATTCGTTTAATGAGCTAAATGGGATCCCTGCAACTGGTAATAAATTTCTTCAAAGAGATATTTTAAAAGAAAAATGGAATTTTGATGGGTTTGTGGTTTCAGATTGGGGTTCTATTAAGGAAATGATTGCTCATGGTCATGCAAAAAATGGGAATTCAGCTGCCGAATTAGCTATTAATGCAGGTTCAGATATGGATATGGAATCGTATTTATATGTAAATGAATTAGCAAAATTGGTAAAAGAAGGAAAAGTAGAAGAAGCTTTAATTGAAGATGCGGCAAGACGTATTTTAAGGGTGAAGTTTGAATTGGGGCTATTTGATGATCCTTACAAATATTGTAATGAAACAAGAGAAAAAGAAGTAACAGGAAGTGATGCTATTAAAAATGCTGTATTAGATATGGCTAAGAAATCTATAGTGCTTCTTAAAAATGAAAACAATTTACTTCCGCTTAAGAAGAAAGGTCAAAAAATTGCAGTGATAGGTGCATTGGCTAATGATAAAACAAGCCCATTAGGAAGTTGGCGAATTGGAGCAGATGACGAAACAGCTGTTTCTGTTTTAGAAGGGCTAAAGCTTTATAAAGACAATACTATATCTTATGCAAAAGGAGCAGATCTTACTATTGGTAAAACACAATTTCCTTCAGAATTAAATATCAATACAACTGATAAGAGTGGCTTTAAAGAAGCTGTAAATACTGCTAAAAATGCAGATGTTGTTATTATGGTTTTAGGAGAGCATGGTTTACAAAGTGGTGAAGGTAGAAGTAGAGTAGATCTTGGTTTACCAGGTGTGCAACAAGAGTTATTAGAAGAGATATACAAAGTGAATAAAAACATTGTTTTAGTTTTAAACAACGGTAGACCTTTAATAATTAATTGGGCAGACAAAAATATTCCAGCAATAATAGAGGCTTGGCATTTAGGGACACAAAGTGGTAATGCTATTGCACAAGTGCTTTATGGTGATTATAATCCAAGTGGGAAATTACCAATGTCTTTTCCGAGAAATGTAGGTCAGGTTCCTTTGTACTATAATTATAAGAATACAGGTAGACCAAATAATCCAGGAGGAGATTCTGTGTTTTGGTCACATTTTACAGACGAGATGAACGTGCCTCTATATCCTTTTGGTTACGGATTAAGTTATTCAACTTTTGAGTATAAAGACTTGAAAATAAATAATACATTTTCAGACAATGGAGCAGTTAAGGTTACTGTTCAGGTAACAAATACAGGAAAAATAAAAGGTAAAGAAGTTGTTCAATTGTACATAAGGGATTTATACGCAAGTGTTACACGACCAGTTAAAGAACTTAAAGGTTTTGAATTGGTAGAGTTAAAGCCAAATGAAACTAAAACAATTCAATTTATTTTAACTAAAGAAGAATTAGGGTTTTACGATAATCAAGGTGATTTCATTATCGAAAAAGGTGATTTTGAAGTATTTATAGGAGGAAGTTCAGAAACTGATTTAGACTCTAAATTCGAATTAAAATAATGAAAAACCCGCTGTACATAATATTTTTGTCTTTCATTTTTACAGCATGTAATAAGCCAAAAGAATTAATTTTTATTGAAGATTTTGATGGTAATGAATTAAATACTGAGTTTTGGAATTATGAGCTAGGTAATGGGTGTCCTAATATATGTGGTTGGGGAAACAATGAAAGGCAATCTTATACTAAAGAAAACGCAAAGCTTAGAGGTGGACATCTTATAATTACCGCTACAAAAGATTCAACAGGATATTACTCTAGTCGAATTACAACAAAAAATAAAGTTGAATTCACTTATGGTTCGGTAGAAGTTAGAGCAAAACTAGCAAAAGGCTATGGCATTTGGCCAGCTATTTGGATGTTGAGCAGCGACATTGAAACTAAAGGTTGGCCTGCCGCTGGCGAGATTGATATTATGGAATATGTTGGAAAACAACCCCATAATATTCATGCAACATTACATACGTCTGATAGTTTCGGGCAGTCAAAAAACACAAAGATAACAGTTGATGAAACCATTGAAGATGGTTTTCATATTTATAAAGCCAATTGGACTAAAGATAAAATTGAATTTTTTATTGACGAAAATTTAGTTTACACATTTTCCCCAGAAGTTAAAAACGAAAAAACCTGGCCATTTAATAAACCCTTTTTCATTATACTAAATGTTGCTGTTGGCGGCAATTTTGGTGGGCCAGAAGTTGATGATTCTATTT
>ERZ1027208.744-NODE-744-length-11355-cov-21.161150_pt1 | contig 11355 bp, 11 predicted proteins | sample MGYA00520867_ERZ1027208 | MGnify/ENA primary metagenome ERZ1027208 (study PRJEB33311, sample SAMEA4378413) | marine metagenome | biome: Marine biome; feature: Fjord; material: Water | collected 2014-07-20T08:00:00Z/2014-07-... | depth 75 m ...
ATTTAAAGGAGCTTTTTAAACCATATGTTTTGTGTTTTAGCGTTTAGTTAACGCTTTTTGAATCTTATTTTTTTAGCTTTGTTAAGCGACAAAAAACTAAAATTATGAAAAAAATAATCCCAATTTTACTGTTATTTCTCACTTTTTTGACTGCTAAAGCTCAAGAAAATATAGACGATTTATTAGCAGCTGGTATTAACGATGCAAAGCGATTTTCAACAAATTATATAAAGCCAGCAAATGATGGCTTGGCTTATGGTATTAACAATGGATGGTTTAATAATGCTAAAACACCTAAGCGATTTGGTTTTGAATTATCTCTAATAGGAAATGCGACCTTTATCAATGATGAAGACAAATCATTTATAATGAATACTGCCGATTATGAAAATATAACTTTTCAAGACGGTAGCTCGTCAAAAGCAGTAGCGACAGCTTTAGGTCATAATGATCCAGATATAATTGTTATTGTAACCTATGATGATCCCATTTTCGGAAATCAGACTACAGAATTAACTTTACCAACAGGTATTGGTTCAGCAAATATAAATTTAATCCCAACTGTTTTTCTTCAAGGTAGTTTTTCGCCTTTTAAAGGGACGCAGGTAAAAGCAAGGTACTTCCCAAAAGTAAATACAGAAGATGCAAAAGTCGGTTTGTATGGTTTTGGTCTGCAACAAGATTTCACTTCTTTTCTACCTGCAGATAATGCGTTACCAGTAGCTATTTCTGGTTTAATAGCATATACCCATTTAGATGGTAGTTACGATTTTACAGACCAGGATATTGTTGCAGGAGAAAACCAACAAGTGCAAACTGAAACAAATACAATGTTATATCAATTAATTGTGGGTACTAAATTAAAGGTTATCAATTTTTATGGTGCATTAGGTTATTTAAATGGTAAAAATAAAACCGATCTTTTAGGTACTTACATAGTGTCTGATGGTGTTTTGTTTTCACAAGAAATTGTAGACCCATATTCTATAGAATCTGAAACGAATGGAATGACGACTACAATTGGTGCAGACCTAAGATTAGGTTTCTTTGGTTTAAATGCAGCCTATACCATTTCAGATTTTAGCAGTGCCTCATTAGGAATGAATTTTAGCTTTTAGAAACCACAAAAATTTGAGTTGTTCTTAGTATTAAATTGTTAAATTTGTACTGCTTAAAATAAACACAAACTAAAAATATAAATTAAAACAAAACAAATGAAAATAACAGTAGTTGGAGCAGGAGCAGTAGGTGCCAGTTGTGCGGAATACATTGCAATTAAAAATTTTGCTAGTGAAGTTGTAATTCTTGACATAAAAGAAGGCTTTGCTGAAGGTAAAGCAATGGATTTAATGCAAACAGCGTCATTAAATGGTTTCGATACAAAAATAACAGGAAGTACAAACGATTATTCTAAAACTGCAAATAGTGATATTTGTGTAATTACATCTGGAATTCCAAGAAAACCAGGAATGACTCGTGAAGAGCTAATTGGAATAAACGCTGGTATTGTAAAAACAGTATCTTCAAGTTTAATACAGCATTCTCCAAATACAATAATAATAGTTGTTAGTAACCCAATGGATACAATGACTTATTTAGTACATAAAACAACAGGTTTACCAAAACACAGAATTATTGGAATGGGCGGCGCTTTAGACTCAGCACGTTTCAAATACAGATTAGCTGAAGCTTTAAATGCTCCAATTAGTGATGTAGATGGAATGGTAATCGGTGGTCATAGTGATACAGGTATGGTGCCTTTAACACGTTTAGCTACTAGAAACAGTGTGCCAGTTTCAGAATTTATTTCAGAAGATAGATTAAATCAAGTAAAAGAAGATACTAAAGTTGGTGGCGCAACATTAACAAAATTATTAGGAACTTCAGCTTGGTATGCTCCAGGTGCTGCAGTTAGCGGATTAGTTCAAGCTATTGCTTGTGACCAGAAGAAAATTTTCCCTTGTTCAGTGTTATTAGAAGGTGAATATGGTTTAAACGATATCTGTATTGGAGCTCCAGTGGTATTAGGAAGCAAAGGAATAGAGAAAATAGTAGAAATAAGTTTAAGTGATGCTGAAAAAGCACATTTAACAGAAAGTGCAGCAGGAGTTAATAAAACAAATGCTTTATTAGAATTGTAATATTCAGCAATTTAAAATAGATATTTATATAAAGACTGTAGAGATACAGTCTTTATTTTTTTATATTTGGCGCATGAAAGCGAAGTGGTACTTCAGTGTTATAATTATATTCTTGACCTTATTAGGGATTCATCAAGAACAAACCACTGTGCCTAATCAAGAAATTGTATTACAATTTGTTGATGATGAAGTAACGAATGAAGAAGCTCAAAATGCAATTGTGATTATCAAAGAACAATTGCAAGCAATAGGGATTAATAATATTCAGGTTGGAGAGCAAGAAAATGGGAAATTAAAGATAATCTATTATAGTGATGCCAATGTTGAAAGTATTAAACGAATACTTTCAAAAGGTAAAAAAATAGAAATAGGTTATACATCCTTTAATAAAGATGATACTGATTTTCCTTCTGATAAAAATCAAAACGAATATGAGTTTGATGTCTATGAAATTCAAAGTGCTGATACTTCATTCGACTTTGACGGTAAATATGCATTAGAACTAAAACAAGAATATGATAGGTTTTCAAATCCAAACATATATACATTTGCTGCGGTAGTAAACATTAGTGAAAAATGTAGAATTGTTAAAACCGCATGTAAAATACATAAAAGCATTACCTTCTTTACAGGTAATACACTGCATAATATTCCCGAAGTTAGAGCAGGACCAAGCTGCTAATGGGGTTTTAAGTTATATACTTCCTAAATTATCACATAAACTTTATAATAATGAGAGATTAAAAAGCTATCATATTAAAGTATGCTTTTATCTCGGATAAAGGCTAATTAATACCATAATAATCATAAAAACAATTGTTGAATCATACAGTAAATTTTATATTTGCTCGTTTTAAAAAATTTGACACTAAACAACAGAAAAATGCAAAATAAAGGATTAGTAAAACTATTTGCGGTTTTATTCGGATTGGTAAGTATTTACCAACTCTCTTTCACATTTAAAAACAATGCGATAGAGAAAGAAGCAAGTGAATTAGCAGCCAGTAAGTTTGATACTTCAGCTGAAGATTATGCTCAAAATGTAAAAGAATATGAAGTTAACTATTTAGATTCGCTAGCTTCATCAAAAGAAAAAGTGTTCTTAGGGAATACGTATACAGAAGTTAAGGAAAACTCAATGAAGTTAGGTCTTGACTTAAAAGGAGGTCTTGAAGCTATCTTACAAGTATCTGTAAAAGATATCTTAATAGGATTGGCAAACAATAGTAAAGATCCTGTGTTTAACAAAGCTTTAGATGACGCAGCAGAATTACAGAAAAACAGTCAAAACGATTTTATCGACGATTTTTACACAGCTTTTGATGCTATAAAAGGAGATAAAAAATTAGCATCTCCAGATATCTTTGCGACACGTTCTTTAGAAGAAGAGATTAAAATTGGGATGTCTGATGATGAGGTTAAAACTGTAATCTCTAGAAAGATTAATGAATCTATAAATTCAGCATTACAAGTATTACGTACACGTATTGATCAATTTGGTGTAGCATCTCCAAACATTCAGCGTTTAGGAACTTCAGGACGTATCTTAGTAGAATTACCAGGTGTAAAAGATGTAGAGCGTGCTAAAGATTTAATTACAAGTACAGCACAATTAGAATTTTGGTATGCTTATAAAGGAGAGCAATTTTACCAATATTTTAATGATGTAAATACAATGTTGAAAAGCAAGCAAGAAGCTGAAACAACAGAAGAAGGTGAAGTAACTGAAGAGGTAGTTGTAGAAGACGAAACTAATTCAGTAATTGACGATCTTACAGGTCAAGAAGATGTAACTACAGAAGAAGTAAACCCTTTATTTGATTTAGTAAAAGGTCCAGGTTATCAAGGTGGTCCAATCGTATACCAATTTGATGTTGCAGATAAGCAAAAAGTATTGGATATACTTGAAACACGTGAAGCTAAAGCATTGCTTCCAGCAGAACTTAAAAATGTAAAATTTGTTTTTGGTAAGCCAGAAGATGCAAATAGTGAAATAGCTGCATTGTATGTTTTAGAAGGAAATAGAGATAATATTCCACCATTAAGTGGAGGTGTTGTAGATGATGCACGTCAATCTTACAGTCCAACAAATAAGCCTACAGTATCAATGCAAATGAATACTAAAGGAGCTAAAATTTGGGAAGAAATGACGACACGAGCATTTAAAGAAGGTAGCCAAATTGCTATTGTTTTAGATAACTTAGTGTACTCTGCTCCAGGAATTAATAATGGGCCAATTGCAGGTGGTAATTCAGAAATCTCTGGAAGTTTCACACTTAATGAAGCAACCGATTTAGCAAACGTATTACGTGCAGGTCGTTTACCAGCCAAAGCAGAAATCATTCAGTCTGATGAGATAGGACCAACATTAGGTCAAGAAGCAATAGATAGTGGTACAATGTCATTTTTAATCGCATTGGCATTAGTGTTATTATGGATGGTGTTTTACTACGGTAAAGCAGGTTTATTTGCAGATATTGCAATGTTATTGAACATTCTTTTAATCTTCGGAATCCTTTCAGGAATTGCAGTGCTAACATTGCCTGGTATTGCCGGTATTGTATTAACAATTGGTATGTCTGTGGATGCAAACGTACTTATTTTTGAGCGTATTAGGGAAGAATTAGGAAAAGGTAAAGATCAGAAAACAGCTATTAAAGAAGGTTTTGGTAATGCATTATCATCTATTTTAGATGCAAACATTACTACAGGTTTAACTGCTTTAATTTTATTCATTTTTGGAACAGGACCAATTAAAGGTTTTGCAACGACATTATTAATAGGTATTCTTACTTCGTTATTTACAGCAATTTTCATCACAAGATTATTGGTAGATTGGTATGTAAATAGAGGTGGTAAATTAGATTTCTCAACTGGGATCACTAAAAATTTATTTAGAGATATTGATGTTAAATTCCTTAAAAAACGTAAACTAGCTTATATCATTTCAGGTGTAGCTATTTTAATCAGTTTAGGATCATTATTTACTAATGGATTAGATCAAGGTGTAGATTTTGTTGGTGGTAGAACTTACCAAGTACGTTTTGCTCAAGAAGTGAATGCAGCAGAAATTACAGATGTTTTAGCACAACCAGAAGTATTTGGTAGTGCACAAGCAAAAACATTTGGAGATTCTAACCAATTAAAAATAACGACTAAGTTTAGAATTGATGAAGCTTCAGAAGAAGCAGATGAAGCTATGAGAAAATCTTTATTTTCAGCTTTACAACCTTACTTAAACGGAATGGAATATGCTGGTTTTATCAGTAATTCAGATACTAAAGAAGTAGGTTTAATGAAGTATTATAAAGTAAGTCCAACAATTGCAGATGATATTAAATCGGCTTCTATCTGGGCTGTTTTGGGATCTTTAGTAGTTGTGTTTTTATATATCTTATTACGTTTTAAAAGATGGCAATTCTCTTTAGGTGCTGTTGTAGCAGTATTTCACGATGTATTAATCGTGTTAGGAGTTTTCTCTTTAACTTGGAGATTTATGCCATTCTCATTAGAAATAGACCAAGCATTTATTGCGGCTATATTAACCGTAATTGGTTACTCTTTAAATGATACGGTTGTCGTGTTCGATAGAATTCGTGAGTACTTTAACGAGCATACAAGCTGGCCTTTTAATAAAGTAATAGATAGTTCTTTAAGTAGTACATTAAGTAGAACATTAAATACCTCTTTAACAACGTTAGTTGTATTGTTAGCTATCTTCATATTTGGTGGGGATTCTATTAGAGGATTTATGTTTGCATTAATAGTAGGTGTTGTTGTTGGTACATACTCATCTTTATTTATTGCAACTCCAATCATGTACGATTCAGTTAAAAAAGGAGATGCTACAGATGCGCTTAAAAACAAAGTAAAAGAAGAAGTTGAAGAGCTAAAAGCTTAGATGTTTTAATTCTTAATAATAAAAGCCTTTCTATTAATTTAGAAAGGCTTTTTTATTTAAAGGTATTTTTTTTAATCCATTCATCTGTTGATTTCCAAAGCGAGCCTTTAAATTTAGATCTAAAAAAACCGAAATGTTTTACATCTTCAATATTTAATTTTTCAGGAATAATATGTTTCCTCTCTACTTGAGCATTTTTAAATTGATTGCTTAACCAATCTACGGCTTGTTTAGGAGCATAACTGTCACGAGGAAAGCTAAGTGATAATACATTGCCTTTAACCGATTCGAAATATAATGTTTCGAATTCACTAAAAAGATATTGTGGATGAATTCCCCATCGTCGCCATTGGTAAACCACATTCTTAGGTATGTTTTCAAATAGGCCTAGTTTTTTTGCTGGAAAAAAACCGAATAAAGGTGTTGCAACAGGTATAAGCACATACCAAAAAGATAGCATTCTTAAACGATTATAGCCTTTAAAATATTTCCAATATCCTGTTTGAGATGCAACAGTTATTATAGAATCAGCTAATAGTATTTTTGAATTTAAACCAATAAGTTGTCCGCCAATGCTGTGGGTTAGTAATGTGATTTTATAATTTGGGTTAGATTCTTTGGCTAAATTTAAAACAGAAGCTTGATCCTTAGCCCAATCACTTAGGTTTACATTGTTTTCTTTTATTTTTTCAGAGTTGGATGCACCAATGCCAAAATAATCAAACGTGTAAACAGTATAGCCTAAAACAGAGAAATGTTGAGCGAATTTTGAGTAATAATGCTGTAAAACTCCTGTCGCTGAAGAGATAACAATACTCCTAAGATTAGAGGTTTCGGGGTTGTATTTTGTAACTGAGATAGAATGCTTTGAATAAGTTTCTAAATCAATAACTTGGGGTTTCATAATAGAAATTTATTCAACAATTTTATATTCAAAATAGTCCATTTTATCACCAACTTCCAATAACCATTCTTCAGCTAAACCAGCGTTTACTTCCAATACAAATTGAGCCAATGCATTTGAAGGTAAAGAAGATTCGTCTAAAGGGTGTGCGTTTTCTTGAAAACTAACAACTGTTTTGTTGTGGTCCAGGAATATTAAGTCTAAAGGAAAACGTGTGTTTTTCATATAAAAGTGACGTTCACGGATTTCAGGAAAAACAAATAGCATACCTTGATTACGCTTCATAGATTCTCTATACATTAATCCCGTTTGGATTTCGAAATCATTTTTAGCAAGTTCAATATCCAGTTTAGCAATAATAGTATCTGTAGTGCTTTTGTAAAGTGTTAGTTGGTCTTCTTTTTTGAAGCCAACTTCAACTTGTTTGATTTCCTTTTTCTCTTCTTTACATGATTGACTTGAAAGGAGACCAAAGGCTAAGAACGAAAATAATAATATTTTAAAAAGTGGTTTCATTACTTAACTTCGGTTTTTGGTTTGAAAAAAAACATAAAGTACAATCCAATTAAAATAAAAGGAATACTTAACCATTGTCCAGTATTTAAAGCCCAATCTGCTCTTTCAACATTCTGTGCCTCTTTAATAAATTCAACAAAGAAACGTACAGTCCATAGCAATGTTAAGAACAATCCAAATAAGAAACCAGTTTGCTCACTTTTGTTAGTCTTTAAATAGAAATATAGTAAGATTAAGAATACAAAAATATAGCAGAATGACTCATACAATTGAGCAGGATGTCTATATGGAACAGCTTCCAGTAAATCTTTAAACTGAGGATTATCAGTTACTGCTTGATAAGCTTGTTTTACATTTTTTATACCTGTTTTCTGAACAATTTCATATTTATTGTAATACTCTTGAATAAAACGAACGCCTAAAGGGAAATCTTGAGGTTCAGTTATTTTTCCTATAATTTCTGAGTTGATAAAATTTCCTATTCTAATAAAAACAGCTCCGGAAGCTACAGGGATTACAATGCGGTCTAAAATCCACATTAATGATTTATAGTTGTATTTTTTTCTATATAAATACATTCCTATAATAATACCAATCGCAGCGCCATGACTTGCTAAGCCTGAAAAACCCGTGAATTCAAACTCTGGCTTAAATCTAAATGGAAGAAATACACTAAAGAAATCTTGAGAGAACAATTCCGATTGGTAAAAAATCACATGACCTAATCGCGCACCAAGCATAGTTGCTAATACGGTATATATGAAAAGAGGATCTAAATATTCGATGTTTATTTTCTCTCTTATAAAGATGCGTTTCATTATTTGCCATCCTAAAATAAAGGCAATAACCCACATTAAACTGTAAAAATGAATTTTGAAATTTCCAACGATGTCGATTCCTGTTAAAGGATTCCAATCGAATTGCAATAAGTACATATTTTTGATTTTATGATTGTAAATATAGTACTTATGATGAATTTATTTAAGTATCTGTAAAAGGATTAACTATAATTTATTATTCTTTCTTCTCTGGAACAGGATCGTAACCAGATCCACCCCAAGGCGACGAAGTGAAAAAAAAATGTACAGTGTACATTTTTAGCGAACGTGCGAGCTGGCGCAGAGGGCTTTTTAGTTGTCATCCTTTTCGGGAACAGGATCGTAACCAGATCCACCCCAAGGATGACAACTAAAAATTCTTTTAATGCTAAGTTTGCCTCCTTTTAACAAACCGTGCTTTAACAATGCTTCTTTTGTATAATGAGAACAAGTAGGTTGATATCTACAAGTAGCAGGTGTAAAAGGTGAAATAAAAGTTTGGTATACCTTGATTATAAATAAAAAAGGAGCAATTAAAAAACGTTTCACAATTAGCTGTTTAAATTGAGTTAAGAACTTTATATACTAATTAGTAGAGAAAGTTGTTCCTTCCTTACCATCATTTAATTGTATACCAGTATTTGCCAACTCATCACGAATTTTATCAGATAAAGCAAAATCTTTATTAGCTCTTGCTTCTTGCCTTAATTTAATTAGCAACTCAACAGCTCCAGATAATTTTTCAGTTCCAGAAGCATCTTCATTCGCTGTATCTTTTAAGCCTAAAATATCAAAAACAAAAGTCTGTATTGTTGTTTTAAGTATCTCTAAATCTTCAGTAGAAATAGTTGTGGTCCCTTCTTTTATTTGATTGATTTGTTTAACAGCTTCAAATAAATTAGCAATTAAAATAGGTGAGTTAAAGTCATCATTCATTGCATCATAACATTTTTGTTTCCATTCTGAAACATTAAATGAAGATGAAGCTGAAGGCTTTAAAACCTCTAGATCATTAACAGCATCCATTAAACGATAAAATCCTTTTTCACTAGCCAATAAACCATTGTTCGTAAAGTCTAAGACACTTCTATAATGTGCTTGTAACATAAAAAAGCGTGCTACGCTTGGTGAAAAAGCTTTAGTGATATGTTGGTTGTTCCCAGAAAAAATCTCGGTTGGTAAAATAAAGTTACCAGTAGATTTAGCCATTTTCTTACCATTCATAATAAGCATATTGGCGTGCATCCAATAGTTTACAGGAGTTTTGCCTTTTGCCGCTTGGTTTTGTGCAATTTCACATTCGTGGTGTGGGAATTTTAAATCCATTCCGCCGCCATGAATATCAAAATGCTCGCCAAGATATTTGGTACTCATAGCCGTACATTCTAAATGCCAACCAGGAAAACCATCGCTCCAAGGCGAAGGCCAACGCATAATATGTTGTGGTTCGGCTTTTTTCCAAAGTGCGAAATCTTGCGGATTTTTTTTGTCGCTTTGCCCATCTAATTCACGCGTATTGTGTATTAGATCTTCAAGCTTACGCTTACTTAAAATGCCGTAGTTATTTGTTTTATTGTATTTATGAACATCAAAATATACTGAGCCATTGACTTCATAGCCAAAACCATTATCTATAATGGTTTTAATCAGTTCAATTTGTTCAATGATATGACCTGTTGCAGTAGGTTCTATACTTGGTGGTAAAAAATTGAATGTATTTAAAATATTATGAAAATCTACAGTGTAGCGTTGCACAACTTCCATTGGTTCAATTTCTTCTAAACGGGCTTTTTTTGCAATACGGTCTTCACCAACATCAGCATCATTTTCCAAATGTCCTGCATCTGTAATATTACGAACATAACGCACTTTGTAGCCTAAGTGTTTTAAATAACGAAAAACCATATCAAAAGACATAAAAGTCCTTACGTTGCCTAAATGCACGTTACTGTAAACGGTTGGTCCACAAACATACATACCAACATAGCCGTCGTTTATAGGTTTGAATGTTTCTTTTTGCCCGCTTAAGGAGTTGTATATTTGTATTTTCTGATTTTGAAAAAGTTGCATTTGATATGTGTTTCAGACTAGAATTTAGTGTCTAATTTAATATAATCTAAAAACTCTCTTTTGGTTTCTTTTTCTTTGAATTTTCCTCCAAATTCTGAAGTAACCGTACTACTTTCTATATCTCTAATGCCTCTCGAGTTAACACATAAATGTTTTGCATCTATAACGCAAGCAACATCTTCGGTTCCCAAAACGTCTTGAAGCTCTTTAACAACCTGTATAGTCAAACGTTCCTGTACTTGTGGGCGTTTAGCATAATAATCTACAATACGATTCATTTTAGATAAGCCTACAACTGTACCATTAGAAATATATGCAATATGTGCTCTTCCAACTATAGGCAATAAATGGTGTTCACAAGTTGAATAAACAGTGATGTTTTTTTCAACAAGCATTTCTCCATATTTGTATTTATTATCAAAAGTTGAAGCGCTAGGTTTTCTTTCAGGATCCAATCCACCAAAAATTTCGTTTACAAACATTTTTGCAACTCTGTTTGGAGTACCGTTTAAACTATCGTCTGTTAAATCCAAACCTAAAGTTTCCATTATATGACGAACATCATCTTTAATAATTTCTATTTTTTCTTTACTGGAAAGCTTAAAAGCGTCATTGCGTAAAGGAGTGTTTGCAGAAGCTCCAATATGATCATCTCCAATAGCATCAAAATTGCTAAAGTCTTTTTCTATTTTCATTCTCTATTCTGAATAAACTAATTTTTTACAAGGCACAAAGATAATCAATTCATCTCTTTCTTTCAGTTGTTTTAATTGATATAAATTATTGTGATATGTCTTTAATAAATAGCTAATAACAGTTAATAATAAAAAATCTTTATTTACAGGTAGGAGATTGATGACTAGAGTTGTTATATAATTGAAATATTTAAGACTGATTTTCATTGTTGTATTTAACAGTATGTTTATGAAAATTTTCTTAAATTTCCGCCAAATTCCTTAAAAATTAAAGCAATGAGATTAAATATACTATATGTATTTATAATAC
>ERZ1027208.745-NODE-745-length-11349-cov-30.461927_pt1 | contig 11349 bp, 8 predicted proteins | sample MGYA00520867_ERZ1027208 | MGnify/ENA primary metagenome ERZ1027208 (study PRJEB33311, sample SAMEA4378413) | marine metagenome | biome: Marine biome; feature: Fjord; material: Water | collected 2014-07-20T08:00:00Z/2014-07-... | depth 75 m ...
CCTGGTGCTGATAATGATGGTGTGCTTAATTGCTGGACACTGGCTGATGCAAGAGCGATTCTTAAGACAATGAAACCAGGTTCCAAAGTTGCGTTACTCGGAGCAGGTTTTGTTGCCTCTATCATCATCGAAGCAATGGTTAAAAAAGGTGTTGAGTTAACCGTTATGATGGGTCGAACTGGTCGTATGGTTAGCCGTATGATGGATGAACCCGCTGGTGACATGATTAAATCATGGTGCGAGAGTAAAGGGGTAACAACCATCTTACCGAGCAGCATAAAATCCATCGAAGCTGGGCCTGCTTTGAAACGGGATGATGACAGTTTGACACCGTATGATTTAATCGTTGTCGCAACAGGGGTTTACTCAAACATTGAGTTCCTTGAAGGCTCAGGCATTAAAACAGATAATGGTATTTTAGTTGATGCAGGTTTACATACCAATATTGACGATATCTATGCAGCAGGTGATGTGGCTCAAGGTCTAGATTTCTCTACAGGTGGCCAGTCAGTGCACGCTATTCAACCAACTGCAGTTGACCACGGACGAATTGCAGCGATCAATATGATGGGTGGAGACTCAACCTATAAAGGAAGTCTGAGTATGAATGTATTGGATACAGCCGGTTTGGTGTCTAGTTCATTTGGTAGTTGGGGTGGTGTTGAAGGTGGTGAATCAGCCTGTTTACTGGATGTTGATGGCTATAAATATATTCGACTAAACTTTAAAGACGATTTACTGGTGGGTGCTGTCACGGTAGGGCGCACAGAAAATATTGGTGTTATTCGTGGTTTAATCCAATCAGAAGTGCGCTTAGGTGACTGGAAAAATAAATTAAAAGAAGACCCAAGCTTAATTATGAGTGCTTATTTAGCCCGGTCGATGGATGTCGCAAGGTAAATAACAAAATATGCTCGTGTTACATTGGACAAAAAGGTAGTAAATCCAGTAAAATCCACGTCATATACATATTAACAATCAAAACGGGTAGTGCCAGCTAGGTTCTTCCCGTTTTGCATATCTAAAGGTGGTGTAATTTGACTGATATAGCGATATTAGTTCTTGAAGACGGCAGTGTTTTTCAAGGTATCTCCATTGGGGCTCAAGGGCTTACAACGGGCGAAGTAGTTTTTAATACCGCTATGACGGGTTATCAGGAGATTCTCACTGACCCCTCATACTCCCATCAAATTGTCACCTTGACCTATCCACATATTGGTAGTGTTGGGGTGAATCCTGAGGATGAAGAGTCAACGGCAGTACATGCTCGAGGTTTAGTGATTCGTGACCTGCCATTGTTACATAGCAACTGGCGTTCGCAAGAGTCACTATCTGATTATTTAAAGCGACACAGTATTGTTGCTATTGCCGACATTGATACCCGTAAGTTAACTCGAATTTTACGTGAGAAAGGTGCTCAACGCGGTTGTATTATTGCTGGGCCAGATGTAGATGAAGCACTCGCCTTACAAGAAGCTAAAGAAGCTAGCTCATTAAAAGGGCTGGACTTGGCGCAACAAGTAAGTAGTCAGGTCGCCTATGATTGGACAGACTCTACTTGGCAATTAGACCCTAATGCAGAGATTGACAAGCCAGAAGCAAACTACAAAGTAGTTGCTTATGACTTTGGCGTTAAACACAATATCCTTAACTTGTTGGTTAAAGCAGGTTGTAGTGTTCATGTCGTACCTGCTAAAACACCTGCAGCTGATGTGTTGGCGATGGCACCCGATGGGGTGTTTTTATCAAACGGCCCCGGTGACCCAGAGCCGTGTGATTATGCGATTAGCGCCATTCAGCAAATTTTAGAGGCGAAAGTACCGGTATTTGGTATTTGCCTTGGGCACCAATTATTGGCTTTAGCCAGTGGTGCTAAAACGGTCAAAATGAAATTTGGTCACCATGGTGCTAACCACCCTGTGCAAGACCTTAAAACACAACGTGTCATGATTACTAGTCAGAACCATGGGTTTGCCGTGAATGCTGACACCTTACCAGATAACCTTAAAGCGACACATGTATCACTGTTTGATCAAAGCCTTCAGGGTATTGAACGTACAGACTGCCCAGCCTTTAGTTTTCAAGGGCATCCTGAAGCGAGTCCAGGCCCACAAGATATCCTATACCTATTTGATCAATTTACCGCGATGATGCAATCGCATAAAAACGTATAAAAGACGACTATGCCAAAAAGAACCGACATAAAATCAGTTTTATTATTGGGCGCGGGCCCTATTGTTATTGGTCAGGCTTGTGAGTTTGACTACTCAGGTACCCAAGCGTGTAAGGCGCTGCGAGAAGAAGGCTATCGCGTTATTCTAGTGAACTCTAACCCAGCCACTATTATGACTGACCCTGAAACCGCCGATGCTATTTATATTGAGCCGGTGGACTGGCAAACAGTTGAAAAGATTATTGAGAAAGAAAAACCAGATGTGTTGCTACCAACGATGGGTGGGCAAACAGCGCTAAACTGTGCGTTGGATTTGGATCGTCATGGTGTGCTGGCTAAGCACAATGTTGAAATGATTGGTGCATCTAAAGAAGCCATTGATAAGGCAGAAGATAGAGACTTGTTTAAAAAGGCGATGACGAAAATCGGCTTAAACACACCACGCTCCTTTGTTGCTCATAGTATGGATGAGGCATTTGAAGCGCTTGATTCAATCGGTTTTCCAACGATTATCCGCCCCTCATTTACCATGGGTGGTAGTGGCGGTGGTATTTCGTACAACCGCGAAGAATTCATTGAAATATGTACACGTGGCTTAGATTTATCGCCTACCAATGAGCTGTTAATCGAAGAGTCTGTGCTCGGATGGAAAGAGTACGAGATGGAAGTGGTGCGTGACCATAAAGATAACTGCATTATTATTTGTTCGATTGAAAATTTTGACCCTATGGGTGTGCATACCGGCGACTCGATTACCGTTGCACCCGCACAAACCCTTACTGACAAAGAATACCAAATACTGCGTAACGCATCGGTTGATGTGCTGCGTGAAATTGGTGTTGATACAGGTGGTTCAAACGTACAATTTGCGATCAACCCGGACAATGGAGAAATGATTGTTATTGAGATGAACCCGCGTGTGTCACGTTCATCAGCATTGGCTTCAAAAGCAACCGGTTTTCCAATTGCTAAAGTGGCGGCCAAGCTGGCTATTGGCTACACATTAGATGAGCTTAGCAATGAAATTACAGGCGGGACAACACCTGCTTCATTTGAACCGTCTATTGATTACGTTGTCACCAAAATACCTCGGTTTACTTTTGAAAAGTTCCCGATGGCAGATGATCGCCTAACGACTCAAATGAAGTCAGTTGGTGAAGTAATGGCAGTGGGTCGTACATTTCAAGAATCTCTACAAAAAGCGCTTCGCGGCCTTGAAACGGGTATGAGTGGCCTTGATCCAATTGTTAACTTGGATGATGCTGACGTAGACGCGGTCTTGCGACATGAAATTCAACAACCAGGTGCAGATCGTATTTGGTACGTGGCCGATGCGTTTAGAAAAGGCTATGGCTTAGAAAGTATCTTTAACCAAACTAAAATTGACCGTTGGTTCTTGGTGCAAATTGAAGACTTATTAAATGAAGAAGCGGCACTTGAAGGTGTTTCTTTAGCAGCGATTGATTTTAAAACGATGTGGCGTCTTAAACGCAAAGGTTTCTCCGATGAGCGTTTAGCGACATTATTGAAGGTTGATGAGTCAGCGCTTAGAGCGCATCGACATGGCTTAGATATTCGTCCTGTGTATAAGCGAATTGATTCCTGTGCGGGTGAGTTTTCCTCACCAACAGCTTATATGTATTCAACCTATGAGGAAGAGTGCGAATCTAACCCAACCGACCGCGATAAAATAATGGTATTGGGTGGCGGGCCAAACCGTATTGGTCAAGGCATTGAGTTTGATTACTGCTGTGTGCATGCGGCTTTAGCGATGCGTGAAGATGGTTATGAAACGATCATGGTTAACTGTAACCCAGAAACGGTATCAACCGATTTTGACACATCAGATCGCTTGTATTTTGAATCGTTAACACTTGAAGATGTACTTGAAGTGGTTAATATTGAAAAACCAAAAGGCGTTATTGTGCAGTATGGTGGTCAAACACCATTAAAACTGGCAGAAGCCTTGGAAGCTGCAGGTGTGCCCATCATTGGTACCTCACCTAAGGCGATTGATTTGGCAGAAGATCGTGAATTATTCCAGCAATTAGTTGAACGCTTGGGTTTGTTACAACCACCTAATAGAACTGCGCGTGACCCAGAAAAAGCTGTTTTATTAGCGGAAGAAATTGGCTACCCACTGGTGGTTAGGCCTTCCTATGTACTCGGCGGTCGTGCAATGGAAATTGTTTATGATGAATCTGAATTGCGCACTTATATGCGTGAGGCTGTTAGCGTGTCGAATGACTCGCCGGTATTATTAGATCGTTTCCTTGATGATGCGGTTGAAGTGGATGTTGATGCGGTTTTTGATGGTAAAGATTTGTTGATTGGCGGCATCATGGAACATATTGAACAAGCGGGTGTACACTCAGGTGATTCGGCCTGTTCATTGCCTCCTTTTGATTTGAGCCAAGATATTCAAGACAGAATGCGTGTACAAACTAAGCAATTGGCACAAGGGCTTGGTGTGTTAGGTTTAATGAATATTCAGTTCGCGATTAAAGGCGATGATGTTTATATTTTAGAAGTTAATCCACGGGCGTCACGTTCGGTTCCATTTGTTTCAAAAGTAACGGGTTATCCGTTGGCTAAAATTGCTGCACGCTGCATGGCAGGGCAATCATTGGCTGAGCAGGGCGCGACGGTAGAAATTATTCCTGATTATTTCTCAGTTAAAGAATCTGTATTCCCGTTTGTGAAATTCCCAAATGTTGACCCATTGCTTGGCCCAGAAATGAAATCAACCGGTGAAGTAATGGGCGTTGGTGATACCTTTGGCGAAGCCTTTGGTAAATCTCAACGTGCGGCTGGTATTGAGTTATGTGATAAAGAGAAAGTGTTGTTCAGTGTTCGTGATGCCGATAAAGAAAAAGCGATAGAGGTAGCAAAAACACTACAATCACGTGGCAAAGAAATTCTAGCGACTGGTGGTACCGCGGTTGCATTTAAAGCAGTGGGTATTAAATGCACAGTCGTGAACAAGGTGAATGAAGGGCGACCACATATTGTAGATGTTATTAAGAATGAAAGTATTCAATTGGTCGTGAATACCACAGAAGGTAAACAAGCCATTGTCGACTCATTTCCAATTCGTCGTGAGTCCTTACAAAATAAAGCAACTTACTGCACCACCATTGCAGGCGCTAAAGCTACTGTTGATGCCCTAGCTGATATCAGTGTTAAGGAAGTAAGAGAGCTACACGCACTGCAAGCGCGTCATTAATCGTTAGGACTATAGAATGAATAAAACACCGTTAACGTTAAAAGGTGCTCAGAACTTAAAAGATGAGCTAGATGAACTTAAGAATGTGAAGCGCCCTAGAATAACCGAGGCTATAGCTGATGCTCGTGCACATGGTGATTTGAAGGAAAATGCAGAGTATCACGCGGCACGTGAGGAACAGGGTTTAGTTGAAGCGCGCGTGCGTGATATTGAAAGTAAACTGGGTAATGCGCAAGTTATTGATGTTGCTAGCTTAAATGCTAATGGTAAAGTGGTTTTTGGTTGTACTGTGGAGCTAGAAAACATTGAAACTGAAGCAATGATCACTTATACGATTGTTGGTGAAGATGAAGCCGATATTAAAAATAATTTAATATCTTATGCATCTCCTTTTGCAAAGGCGCTTATTGGCAAAGAAGAAGGTGATGTTGCCGAAGTTAAAGCGCCTGCAGGTATTACGGAATATGAGGTTATCGCAGTTCGTTACGAATAAACTTTTTTATCAGAATTTTCACGGTAAAAAATAGCCATAAAACCGATTGCTTGAACGAGGTCAGATTGGGTTTTTTCAGCAATTTCTTGGATAAGCGCTTTCTTTTCGTCACGGTCGGCAGCCGATATTTTTACTTTAATTAACTCGTGATGCTCAATCGCCTGTTCAATTTCGTCAAGTACAGTTTCACTCAGCCCTGCTTGTCCAAGTCGTACAACTGGTTTTAAGCTATGAGCATGAGATTTAAGTTTTTTCTTTTGTTGTGTGGACAGTGCCATAATGTTTATTGGTAGGTGTTGAAGTGGGGTGTGCATTTTACACCTAAACGTTTAGCTTGGCGTGGTTTTCCATGTTAATGCACGCTGTAATTTTAGCGATTCGATGAATTTAGGTGGTTCAAAATGACAAAGCATAAAAATAAACAGCAATGGCTTGATGAGCACTTTAGTGATGAGTATGTCAAAAAAGCTCAATTACTAGGCTTACGTTCAAGAGCTGTTTTCAAATTAGAAGAGATTGATAAAAAAGACAAGCTTATCAGGGCGAATCAAATAATCGTAGATTTAGGAGCGGCACCTGGAGGTTGGTCGGAATACGCGGTCAAAAGAGTTGGATCCAAGGGGCACGTTATAGCATTGGATTTGCTAGACATTGAACCGATAAATGGGGTTGATTTTATCAAGGGTGACTTTAGTGAAGACTCAACTTTTGAACAACTTCAAACGATCATTGATGCAAAGCCTATAGATTTAGTGATGTCTGATATCGCGCCTAATATGAGTGGAAGCAAAGCAGTTGATCAGCCCAAGTCAATGTATTTGGCAGACTTAGCATTGGATTTTGCAATTAATAGTTTAGCGCCTAAAGGCGTTTTTCTAATAAAGCTTTTTCAAGGTGAAGGCTTCGATCAATATGTAAAGGAAGCAAAGAAATCATTTCTAAGTGTAGTGATTCGTAAACCTAAAGCTTCACGTGCGCGTAGCCGTGAAGTATACCTTTTGGCAAAAGGCTTGAAATTGTAGTAACCTAGCCCCATATAAGGTCAGCAGGCACACCACGATTATCTGAAACATAATGACCGCCTGCTTTAATTGAAATTTAGGGAGTATTGCTTTGAACGAAATGGTTAAGAATATTGTAATGTGGGTTGTTATCGCCTTCGTTTTAATGACTGTATTTAATAACTTTGGTGGTGCTGATAAAAATGATGGCAGTACATTAAGCTATTCACAATTTATAAGCTCTGTTAATGCGGGGCAAATCAGTAAAGTGTCTATTGATGGGCCAAATATTATAGGTCAGACCGCTGCAGGTGAACGATTCAAAACTCGAAGCCCTGGCGATGCTCATTTAGTGGATGATTTACTGAAAAATGGTGTTGAAATTGTTGCTAAAGAACCTGAAAAGCAATCGTTTTTAATGTCCATTCTTATTTCCTGGTTCCCTATGCTACTACTCATTGGTGTATGGATTTTCTTTATGCGTCAAATGCAAGGTGGCGGCGGTGCGGGTGGTCGTGGTGCGATGTCCTTTGGTAAAAGTAAGGCGAAACTTCTATCCGAAGATGAAATAAAAGTGACGTTTGCTGATGTAGCCGGTGTCCAAGAAGCGAAGGAAGAAGTATCAGAGGTGGTTGAGTTTTTAAAGGAACCAGCTAAATTCCAAAAGCTAGGTGGGATGATACCGCGTGGAATCCTTATGTCTGGTGCGCCAGGAACAGGGAAAACGTTGCTTGCTAAGGCCATTGCTGGTGAAGCAAAAGTTCCTTTCTTTAGCATTTCAGGGTCCGACTTTGTTGAAATGTTTGTTGGTGTCGGTGCCTCACGTGTACGTGACATGTTTGAACAAGCTAAAAAGAATGCCCCATGTATTATCTTCATTGATGAAATTGACGCTGTTGGTCGCCACCGAGGTATTGGTATGGGCGGTGGGAATGATGAGCGTGAGCAAACACTTAACCAGCTATTGGTTGAAATGGATGGTTTTTCTGGAAATGAAGGGGTGATTGTTATAGCCGCTACTAACCGACCTGATGTGCTTGACCCTGCTCTTTTACGCCCAGGGCGTTTTGATAGGCAAGTTGTTGTACCGTTACCAGATATTCGTGGTCGTGAGCAAATATTAAGCGTCCACCTTAAAAAAGTACCTATGGGCGACAGTGTTAAACCAGGGGTAATAGCTAGAGGCACACCTGGTTTTTCCGGTGCTGACCTAGCTAATCTGGTCAATGAAGCCGCTTTGTTTGCCGCTAGAGGTAACAAGAAGCTGGTTGATATGAGTGATATGGAAAACGCCAAAGATAAGGTGCTGATGGGTGCGGAGCGTCGTTCGTTGGTAATGACTGACGAAGAAAAAAGATGTACAGCATATCATGAGTCTGGACATGCGATTATTGGGCGTCTAGTCCCAGAACATGACCCAGTCTACAAGGTGACGATCATCCCAAGAGGCCGTGCCTTGGGGGTTACGATGTTTTTACCGGAACGTGATCAACTTAGCATTAGTAAGCAAAAACTTGAAAGCCAATTATCTAGCTTATACGGTGGCCGATTAGCAGAAGAAATTATTTTTGGGAAAGAAGCCGTCACCACGGGTGCATCTAATGATATTGAAAGGGCGTCTGCAATTGCTCGTAATATGATCACGCAATGGGGTTTCTCGGATAAGTTAGGGCCACTTAATTATGCTGAGGATGAAAATGCCATGGGCCATACAGGCGGTTCTGCGAAAATGGTTTCCAACGAAACGACTGAGCTTATTAACCAAGAGGTACGTGAGTTAATCAACAGGAACTTTGTGCGCGCTAAGACATTGTTAAATGACAACATAGATATTCTCCACACTATGACTGATGCGCTAATGAAGTACGAAACCCTTGATAGTGATCAACTGGATCAATTAATGGCTCGTGAAGATGTTAAGCCTCCCCAAGATTGGGATGATATTGATGGTTCAAGCCAAGGTGACGCGAATGTCGAAAAAGACACAGAGACAACCGTAGAAACAAAGACTAACCTTGGTGGGACTGCTGAGCAACCATAGCCAGGTATAATCAGAGGTGCTATCGTTGAATTTTGAACGCCCCCAAGTGATGGGCATACTGAATGTAACGCCCGACTCATTTTCCGATGGAGGGCGTTACGCAAACATCTCTTCGGCTGTTGAAAAAGCCATGAACATGGAGGCGGCAGGTGCTTCTATCATAGATGTTGGAGGTGAATCAACCCGACCTGGCTCACAGCCTATTTCTCTCGAAGAAGAATTAGTAAGGGTGCTGCCTGTCATAGAAGAAATCCGTCGTCACTCTAATGTCGCCATTTCAATTGATACAAGTAAAGCTGAAGTGATGGAGGCAGCCGTTAAGTCCGGTGCTAATATGGTGAATGATGTCTGGGCTCTTCGACAGCCCAATGCCCTCAACATGGTTTCATCACTTGGTGTTCCAGTATGCCTTATGCATATGCAGGCGAATCCAGAAACAATGCAAAACGACCCCAATTATGGTCATGTTGTGGATGAGGTTAAGCAGTTCTTTAACCAACGAATAAATGCTTGTGTAAAAGCTGGAATAGGGATCGATAATATAATCATTGACCCAGGTTTTGGTTTTGGAAAAAGTCTGGAAAACAACCTGTCCTTATTAAAAAACCTCGATCAGTTTGAAACGGCTGGTTGTCCAATTCTGGTCGGCCTGTCAAGAAAATCAATGTTAGGGCAGATACTTAACAAAAAGGTTGATGAACGCACTGAAGCTAGCGTCGCTACGTCGCTGTTAGCCGTTACAAAAGGTGCATCAATCGTTCGTGTTCATGACGTTTCAGAAACAGTTGACGCATTAACTATTTATAACGCATTACAGGATGTAGGTTAAATAATGGCAACAAAAAAGTATTTTGGAACTGATGGGATTCGTGGCGAAGTTGGAAAAGGCGTTATTACTCCTGAATTCATGCTAAAACTTGGCTGGGCAGCGGGAAAGGTTTTTGAGGAACAAGGGCACTGTCGAATAATTATTGGTAAAGATACACGGGTCTCTGGCTACATGTTTGAGTCAGCCTTGGAGGCTGGGCTAGTTGCTGCGGGTGCAGATGTTCAGTTATTAGGACCGATGCCGACACCTGGAATTGCATATTTAACACGAACATTACGTGCGCAAGCGGGCATTGTGATCAGTGCATCACATAATCCACACTATGATAATGGGATAAAGTTTTTTTCCTCTGAGGGTAAAAAACTGGCAGATGATCTAGAGCATGCTATTGAACAGAAAATAGATGAACCTTTAATGGTTGTAGAGTCATCGCTAATAGGTAAAGCCAGTCGGATTAATGATGCTGCGGGTCGATATATTGAGTTTTGTAAAAGCAGTATATCTTCTTCATTGGACTTGTCTGGTCTAACAATGGTTGTTGATTGCGCGCACGGGTCTACTTACCATGTTGCACCGTTTGTTTTTGAAGAACTGGGTGCAAAGGTTATTAAAATAGGCACTAACCCGAATGGTTTAAATATTAATGAGGGTTGTGGCGCCACTGATATGAAGGCGATACAAAAAGCGGTTGTTGATAATGGCGCAGACTTTGGAGTATCACTTGATGGAGATGGTGACCGACTAATGATGGTTGATCACCTTGGAGAGGTACTTGACGGGGATGATATCGTCTATATTCTTGCAAAAGCTCATTTGAGAAGGGGAGACTCCACAACACAGGTTGTTGGTACACTAATGACTAACCTGGGCGTTGAGCATGCTTTAAATCGTTTGGGTGTTGAGTTACTTCGCTCAGCGGTTGGAGATAGGCATGTCCTACAATTAATGCAGCAATCAGGTGCGATTCTTGGAGGTGAAGGCTCGGGACATATTATTTGTGCTGATAAAACAACGACAGGGGATGGTATTATTTCTGCGTTACAGGTGATTGAATCATTGGTGCGTGAATCGAAACCCCTGAGTGAATTAAAAAAAGATATTCAAAAATACCCTCAAAAAATGATTAATGTGCGTTTAAAATCAGGTGAAGCGTTTGTAAGTGATGAACGGATAAACCAGGCAGTAAACCTTGTAGAGAAAAAACTTAATGGTAAAGGTCGTGTGTTGTTAAGACCGTCAGGGACAGAGCCTCTAGTGAGAGTGATGGTGGAAGGTGAAGATACAGCCTTAGTTAATTTACTTGCTATGGAACTAAGTCAAACAGTTGAGCAACTTTTAAGTGAAAAAGTTAGCCATCAAGTATCGTAAACAGTTGATTAATTACTGAATAGCCGCTAATCTTTCCTGTTTTTTATGAAGAGACATATAATGCGTCAACCATTGGTTGTTGGTAATTGGAAAATGAATGGCTCACGGAAGCTAACTGTTGATCTTTTAGATTCAATAAGTAACGGAATTGATGCTAAAATAGCGAGCGAAGTCGCGGTTTGTATTCCTAATGTATTCATATCGCTAGCAACTGAAGC
>ERZ1027208.750-NODE-750-length-11286-cov-7.950227_pt1 | contig 11286 bp, 11 predicted proteins | sample MGYA00520867_ERZ1027208 | MGnify/ENA primary metagenome ERZ1027208 (study PRJEB33311, sample SAMEA4378413) | marine metagenome | biome: Marine biome; feature: Fjord; material: Water | collected 2014-07-20T08:00:00Z/2014-07-... | depth 75 m ...
TTAAAAGAAAGCATGAGCCTTGGGCGGGGTTGTGGCAGTTCGGGCAGATCAGGAATAAACTGCCAATTCCAAAAGGCCCGTGCGTTATCGGTGCTTTGACCAAACACCTGAACCTTTACACCCGCTTTTGCAGCATTTGCAGCAAAGGCGCAGATGGTAGCCTCCTCGAGGCCCGTGAGGTTGAATTGGATTGAGTCTGGCGCGCGAATTTCTGGCGGCAAAGGTGCAGGGACTTCGATGTGAGGGGACGTCGCAAGTTTGGCAGCGACCAGATCGTGATTACGTAGCCCATCCGTAGTGCGGCGGGTTAGTTCGGGCAGCTGGGCGCGGGCCACAGCAGCAGAAAGGTTGCTAAGGCGCAGATTATAGAGCGGCAGTTTGTTTTGGTGGGTTTCAAATGCCTCTTGCAGGACGGGATGTTTTTTCCAGTTATGCTCGTAAGCGCCGGACATAATGATGGCGCGGGCGACCAGATCAGCATCATCCGTGATTAAAATGCCGCCTTCACCTGCATTGATCATCTTGTAGCTTTGGAAAGAAAAACACCCGATCCGTCCAAGCGTCCCGATCTTGCGGCCGTGCCATGTGGTTCCAAGGCTGTGCGCGGCGTCTTCGATCATGGGGAGGTCTGCAGCGTCACACAGGGCCATGATAGCATCCATATCAGATGTGTGGCCCCGCATATGGCTGATGATCACAGCATCAACAGTTGGTATTTTGGCCGCAAAATCAACCAGATCAACACGGTAGTTGTCGCCCACTTCACACAGCACAGGAAGGCAATCGGCATGGATGACAGCGGAAGGCACTGCCGCAAACGTAAAGCCGGGAATCAAAACCCGCGCCTGAGCAGGTAGATCAAGCGCCTTTAGCGACAGGAACAGCGCGGCGGAGCAGGAGGATACCGCCAATGCAAAACAGCTTCCCATCATGTGCGCAAATTCGGTTTCTAACAACGTGGCGGGGGCATCTTTGTCTGCCGTGTATCGAAACAGATCTCCACTGGCCATCAGGCGGTCAATTTCAACCCGCAGGCTTTCTGGTAGAGGTTCGGCGGCATGCATGTCGAGTAGCATATATTTCACTTTTCCAAAACTTAGTTTCGTAAAACGTAAAACAATGCGAAGCCCAAGCAAAGTTAATTGTTGCGTTCGTTTTGCGAATTCAGCGGTTAAATGCCGAGTCGGTCGCGCAAGGAGTACCAACTCATCGCCAGAACCAACAGGGGAGATCGCATGGCCGGGCCGCCCGGGAAAGGTGTGTTGGGCACAGCAGAAAGGGTGTCAAATCCGTCACTGTCACCTTGGATCGCGCGCGCCATGAGTTGTCCTGCATGTGTTGCCGTCCCTAGACCATGGCCAGAATAACCCGAAGCAGACAGGATGTTTTTACCAGGTCGTGCAAGGTAGGGCATGCGCTTCATCGTGATGCCAAGGGTTCCGCCCCATGCGTAGTCGATTTGCACGCCTTTGAGCTGGGGAAAGACAACCGACATAGGCTTGCGGACCTTTGCAGCGATGTCTGTGGGAAAGCGGTAGCCGTAACTTTCGCCACCGCCGAACAGCAGCCTTCCATCGTGGCTAAGGCGGAAATAGTTCACCACAAACCGACTGTCAGCCACGGCAACGTCACGCGGTAGAACATCAGTAACGCGATCGCCCAAGGGTTCGGTTGCAGCGATGAAGTTGTTGATGGGCATCACCCGCGCGGCGACTTTTCGGTTTAAACCACCAAGATATCCGTTGCAGGCAAGGATCACATGATCAGCCACGATATGACCTGCGTCAGTACGCACGGTTGCTGGTATGCCTTCTTCGATATCGTGGACTGCGCTTCCCTCGTGAATGCGCACACCCGCTGCGACTGCAGCCTTCGCCAGACCCAACGCATAACTCAATGGGTGCAGATGCGCGGCGCCCATGTCCAAAATGCCGCCACGATAATCGGGGGAGGGGCACACGGATTGAAGGGCTGCATGATCTAGTGTTTCAATGTCGGAGTAGCCATACTTTTGGGCCAGCAGATCGGCATAGCTATGCAGGTGTTTGACGTCCGTATCATTTGATCCGGTCCATGCAACGCCAGGTTTGAGGTGGCACTCGATCTGATGTTCTGTGATCAGTGACTTTACCAATGCTTTTGCATCTTCACCAAGGTCCCACAGCTTGGCGGCCTCTGGTTCGCCCATGAGCTGTTCTAGATCGTCCTGCTCCATACGCTGTCCAGACCCAAGCTGGCCGCCGTTCCGCCCAGATGCGCCAAATCCAACCCGCTGTGCATCAAGCAAGACAACATCACGGCCTGCTTGTGCCAGATGCAACGCCGCCGACAGGCCTGTATAGCCTGCGCCAACCACACAAACATCGGCCTTTTGTGCACCCTTTAAGGGGGCAAAAGGCGCAAGAGGAGTTGCTGTAGCTGCGTACCAGCTTGGTGGATAGGCACCGCGTCTATCGTTGGAGTAGAGTAAGTTCATAGCAGTGGCTCAAACGTTGAGCAGCAGGTGCTCACGCTCCCAGGGTGAAATGACTTGCAAGAACTCGTCGTATTCCGCTTCCTTCACGATGGCATATACACGCGCAAAGTCGGGGCCTAGAATTTCGTGTAGCGCTTGTGCCTCGCCAAACACCCGCAAAGCCTCGCCCATTGTTCGAGGGATGTCGCCATCCCCGTCATAGGCGTCACCTTTGAACTCGGGCATTGGGTTTTTAGCGGCTTTGAGGCCGAGATAGCCACAGGCAAGGGATGCGGCAATACCGAGATAGGGATTGCAATCCATCCCCGCCAGACGGTTTTCGACCCGCCGAGCGGCTGGGCTGGACAGTGGTACGCGGATGCCCGTGGTACGGTTGTCGCGGCCCCATTCCAAGTTGATGGGCGCAGCGTGGTCTTTCACGTAACGGCGGTAACTGTTCACATAAGGCGCGATCACGGCAAGCGCCTCTGGCATGTGGTTTTGCAGGCCAGCGATGAAGTGCATGAATGGCTCTGTTTCTGTACCGTCATCATTGGAAAAGATGTTCTTGCCCGTGGCTTGGTCCAAAACCGAGTGGTGGATATGCATCGCTGAGCCCGGCTCATCGGCGATGGGTTTGGCCATGAACGTGGCGTAACAATCATGGCGCAATGCAGCTTCGCGGATGAGGCGTTTGAAGTAGAACACTTCATCCGCCAATTTGACTGGATCGCCGTGCAACAGGTTGATTTCTAGCTGACCTGCACCGCCTTCTTGGGTGATGCCGTCGATCTCAAAACCCTGTGCTTCGGCAAAATCATAGATGTCATCGATAACTGGGCCGAACTCATCCACGGCAGTCATCGAGTATGCTTGACGCGCTGCAGCTGGGCGGCCAGAACGGCCAATCATTGGCTTGATTTCCTGTGCTGGGTCCAGGTTTCGGGCAGTCAGATAGAATTCCATTTCCGGTGCAACAACGGGTTCCCACCCTTCCGCATGATAAAGGGCGACAACACGCTTCAAAACATTACGCGGGCTGAATTCTACGACATTGCCATCACGGTCATACGCATCGTGGATCACCTGCAATGTCCAGTCTGCAGTCCACGGTGCTGCGGTAGCAGTGGACATGTCGGGGCGCAGGATCATGTCCTTTTCGATGAACCCCTCATCGCCAGCGGCTTCGCCCCAGTTGCCCGTGATGGTTTGGTAAAAGATACTGTCGGGCAAATGAAAGCTGTCTTGGCGGGCGAATTTTGATGCAGGAACAGCCTTACCGCGCGCAATGCCGGGCAAGTCGGGGATAACACATTCCACCTCATCCAAGCGGCGGCCTGCCAGATATTCTGCAGCCGCCGGCGGCAGGTTGTCTTTCCAATCAGCCATGAGGCCCTCGCTTTGCTTTGAAAAATTGCGCCATTTGGTCGGCGACTTCAGCGTTGTCTATCGGTAGCGGCAACGCTGCGGTTGCGGCTTTTAGATGTTCATCGGGTACGACACCTTTGCCACGTGTATTCACTAAGCCGTCGATGAATTCGGCTTCGAATTCTGGGTGGGGCTGAATGGTCCAGATGGTATCGCCATAGGCCAGCATGGCATTGGCGCAAAAGTCAGACGCGCCCACAACACGAGCACCTTTGGGCAGCTCAACAACCTGATCCTGATGCCACGCGTTCAGAGTGATCGATTTACCGTCCAAGGTATATTCCGTGCGCCCAACAGACCAACCGCCATCAAATTTCTCGACCCTGCCACCCAATGCTTGTGCAATAATCTGATGTCCGAAACAGACACCAATCATCGGCTTGCCAGTTAAATTGATCTCACGGATGAGCTCTTCGAGTGGCGGTATCCATGCGTGATTTTCATAGGCACCGTGTTTTGATCCGGTAATCAGCCAGCCGTCTGCATCTTGTGGACCCCTAGGGAATACACCATCCAGTACCGAGAACGTCTCGAAGGTGAAATCATTGCCGTCCAGAAGGCGTTCAAACATGGCGTCATATGTGCCAAGTGTTTCAACCAGTTCATCGGGTGAGTGGCCTGTGCGTAGAATGCCAATTTTCATGTTTTACACCGTATCCAAATATATCTCGACCCGCTCGGCAGGGCTAAGTTCTTCCATACACTCTAGTTCTTGCCGTTTGGTCAGGACAAGGTTTTGGATCAACTCGGGCGTAAATATCCGCGCGATGTTTGGGTCGCTCTCAAAGGCATCAATTGCTGCTCCCCATGTGTTCGGGATTTGGGGCAGATCGGCGGCATAGGCATTGCCCGTGATAGGAGCAGGCGGTTCAATCTCGTCTTCAATGCCGTTGATGGCAGCCCCCAGAACAGCGGCCAACATCAGATAGGGGTTCACATCACCACCAGAGACACGGTGTTCGATCCGCCGGGCGGCTGTTGATCCTGATGGAATGCGAATGGACGAAGTGCGGTTTTCATAGGCCCAGCTAACGCCAGTGGGGGCGTGACTACCCGGCACCATGCGATCAAAGCTATTGGCATGAGGTGCAAACACCAGCGCCGATCCGGGCATTGCTTGCATGCAACCTGCTACTGCATGGCGCATCATGGGGGTGCCTTCAGGGCCGCCGTTGTCAAAGACATTGTTGCCGTCAGTATCAAGAACAGAGAAATGTGTATGAAGGCCGGAGCCCGGATAATCGGCGTAGGGTTTCGCCATAAAGCTGGCCGCAAACCCGTGACGGCGCGCAAGGCCGCGCACCAGCATTTTGAATAACCATGCATCATCAGCGGCGCGCAGGGCATCATCGCAATGCATCATGTTGATTTCAAATTGACCCAGACCCGCCTCAGAGATGGCGGTGTCGGCTGGAATATCCATTTCCTCGCAGGCATCATACAGATCGGTAAAGAACTGGTCGAACTGGTCAAGCGCGCGAATGCTCAGCGTTTCGGCCCCTTTGCGGCGTTTGCCTGAGCGCTCTGACGGAGGAATTTGCAGCTTGCGCCCACTGTCGTCAATCAGGAAAAACTCCAGCTCGACAGCGCAGACAGGGGTGAGGCCACGCGCGCTGAACCGATCCAAGACCGCCCGCAATGCATGACGCGGATCGCCCGCGTAGGGGGTGCCATCCTCGTGAAACATCCAGATCGGCAATAGCGCACTGGGCGCGTCTAGCCATGGCATGGGCATAAAACCACGCTCGGTTGGCATTAGCACGCCATCACGATCGCCGCTGTCAAACACCAGCGGGCTATTTTCGATGTCTTCACCCCAGATGTCCAAGTTCAGAACAGAAAAGGGAAAGCGCGTGCCTTCTTGGACGACCTTGTCAGCAAAGCGGGTTGGGATGCGTTTGCCGCGCGGCACGCCGTTGAGGTCGGCAGCAGCAACGCGAATTGTGCGGACGGTTGGGTTTTTTCGTAGCCAGTTGTGCATAGGTCACCGTTTGGCGCGCTGGTGCATACCGGAGAATCCGATCGCTTGTGACCAGCGCCACATAATTTGATCAAATTATTTCTACTACCGGATCAGATTAAGACGCAAGCGTATTTTTTGCCGCTTCGCTTCGGGCAAGTGCCGATTGAGGCGGCGATTCACAAGGCCATAAAGCGAGATAACAACAAGCGTAAGCGCGATGAAGTAGCCGGCAAGGATCGGGTAGGGGATAAACGGATTGAACGTTTTATCCGCAAAATAGCTGGCGTAGTACAAGGCATCGCCGCGCTGCTGCCACGCAGGAAAACCTGAGATGTAGACCAGCGTTGTTGCGTGAAATAGGAAGATTGCCTCATTCGTGTAAGCGGGCCACGCCAAGCGCAACATCGTCGGCCAGATCACTCGTTTGAACCTGCTCCATCCGGTTAGGCCATAGGCGTCTGCAGCTTCTACATCGCCTTTTGGGATGGACCGCAATGCACCATAAAAAATCTCGGCTGAGTAGGCAGAGGTGTTTAGGAACAGAACAATTAGTGCGCCCAGCCATGCGGATGTGAAAGGATCAAAAAATTGGGAGTAGGATTTGAGGCTTAGGAAAACGAAGTAACCAAAGAAGAATTGGATAAACAGCGGCGAGCCGCGAAAGACAAAGACGAACCACTCGGCCGGTTTGCGAAATATTGCGCGTGGGCTTGCCTTGCCAAGGGCTAGGGTGGTTGCAAAGAAAAAACCCAGAACAAGTGCTGTTAAGCCAAAGTAAACATTCCAGATCATGCCTGATCCGATCAGTGTAAACTGCTCACACAACGTGAAATCTTCACGTGGGAGTAAACGTTCGCCAAAGCCAATGGCGCGCAGGCCATAATCTTGTACAGTTTGAAGACAACTCACGCGGCTTTCCTTTGCGCTTCACCGCCAGTGGTGGCTTGTCCACGGGTCAGGCGCATCATCAGCCGTTCCAGAACGATCTCGGAGAGGCGTGTGAAAATAAGATAGAACACCAAAAGTCCAAGGAAGTACCACATGCGCCAATCCGGATGCGGGTAATCCGTGAAGCGCGTTGTTTTGGAACCACCCAGTTCGCGCGCCCAATATACGATGTCTTCTACACCCAGCAGGAACAATAGAGGCGTCGCTTTGATCAGGACCATCCACAGGTTACCAAGGCCGGGCAGGGCATAAACCCACATCTGCGGTACTAACACGCGCCAAAATGTTTGGCGTTGGGTCATGCCGTAGGCCTCGGCGGTTTCAATTTGGGCACGTGGAACTGTCCGCATGGCACCAAATAGAATGTTTGCCGCAAAAGCCCCGAAAACGATCGCAAATGTAAGAACCGCGAGGGCGAAACCGTAGGTCTCATGAACCCACTGCGGAGAGCTACCGAGCGGCATTTTAGCGGCTTGGCAGACAATGAAGTCATTGCCTTGGCGGATCGGTTCATCCCAATCCGAGCACAGCGTTTTATGGCGCAGATATTCAATGCCCTGATCCAGTGCGATCACGAAGAATAGGAAAAACGCAATGTCGGGCACGCCGCGAACAATAGCGATATAGGTTTTGCCAATCCAGCGCAGCGGCGCAATGCGCGACCGTGCAGCAGACGCACCTCCAAAGCCAAACGCAAGCGCGGCTGGGGCAGTGATTGCAAGCAAAGTGAGCACAGTAAGCAGCGACCAATACAGGTTCATGTGCTTACCTGTCGTCAGATAGCAGCTGAGCCATTTCAGGCCCTCAAGTTGGGAGGGGTCGGAACAATAACTGAAAATGGGAGTGCTCGCTGAAATATGTGGATGAATGTCTGAAAAAAGTGAGGGGCGGTTTAAACCCGCCCCTCGCTCTGACTTATTCGTATACGACTGCGTCTTCGCCGAACCACTTTATGAGGGCGGCGTTAAGTGTGCCATCCTCTTTCATGGAGGTGATCGCCGCGTCGAATTTGGCTTTCAGATCTGTGTCGCTTTCGCGCAGGCCCATGCCAACACCACCGCCGAGCTGAACGTCAGCGCCTGCGAATACCAAATCACTACCATCTTCTTCTACTGCAGGAACTAGCGCGTCCTTGTCAGCAAAAACAGCATCTGCTTCGCCGTTACGTACGGCTGCAACTGTTTCGTCGTATGTTGCGAATTCCAGTAGGGTTGCGCCGCTTTCAGCGACATAGCCAGCCTGGATGGTGCTAGTTTGTGCAGCAATAACGCCGCCTGTCAGATCAGCATCTGCAGACATTGCAACATATGCAGATTGGGCAGGTGGAATGTAGTTTTGTGTGAAATCAATGACTTCTTCGCGCTCATCCGTGATGCTCATGCCGGCGATGATTGTATCATAGTTGCCGGATGTGAGGTTAGGGATGATGCTGTCCCACTCGTTGGTGACCCATTCGCAGGTCAGTTCGGCGCGCAGGCACAGCTCGTCGCCAACTTCGCGCTCATAGCCGTCTACTTCGCCAGCGTCATTGATGAAGTTGTAGGGGGGGTAGGCGCCTTCGGTGCCCATGCGGATTGTTTTTCCGTTGCCGTCGGCAAATGCCATTCCGGCTGTCAGTGCCAATGCGCTTGTCGCAAGGATGAGGTTTTTCATTTGATATCTCCCAGGTGTTTTTGTTTTTGGTCTTAAGTTGCGTGAGTTGCTGACAGGAACCCACGCAGTCGTTCTGATTTGGGCGCGCCGAATAGTGTCTCGGGCGGCCCCTGTTCTTCGATCAGGCCTTGGTGCAGGAACACAACTGTGTCCGACACATCAGCGGCCAGTTTCATGTCATGCGTCACGATCATCATCGTACGCCCTTCTGCTGCAAGATCTTTGATAACCTTGACGACTTCTTGTTCCAGTTCGGGGTCAAGCGCTGAAGTCGGCTCGTCAAACAGCAGCGCCTCAGGCTCCATGCACAATGCGCGTGCAATTGCAGCGCGCTGTTGTTGGCCACCAGATAGCTGAGCGGGGTACACATCGCATTTGTCGCCGATCCCAACCTTGTCGAGATAGGCGCGCGCTGATTTCTCAACCTCGCCGCGATCGCGGCCAAGGACGGTCAACGGTGCTTCCATCACGTTTTGTAGGATGGTCATATGGGCCCAAAGATTGAATTGCTGGAACACCATCGACAGGTTTGTACGGATGCGTATCACTTGCTGAGCGTCCGACGGACAGCGCCTGTGAGCCGTCCCACGCCATGTTACAGGTTCGCCTTTGAACACCACATCGCCTTGCTGACTATCTTCGAGCAAGTTGCAGCACCGCAGTAATGTAGATTTGCCTGACCCTGATGATCCGATAAGCGAGATCACATGGCCCTTGGGGGCAGCGATGCTAACGCCTTTAATAACCTCCAACTCGCCATAGGCTTTGTGCAGGTTGCGGATTTCGATAACAGGGGTGTCTGATGTCACGTGCAGGCCATTTATCCAGTTGCGCCAATCATAAGATGCGAGAATCGTATCATATGCAATGTGCAAAGAATGGGATCTAGACGTTCTTGCCCTTAAGTCAGCCTAATAATTCACCGCTGGATACGCTTGCGTGCTTTGGCGCTTTCCATATCGGTAATGCCCAACAGATTGGCAACCAACCGCAGTAATGCGTCTTCTTCTTGGGCGCGTTCACCGTCGGCCAAAACAACCTGCCACAAGGCTTCAACCACAGCGAGACGATCCTCGTAGGCAACCGCCTCTTTGATCGAACGGGTAAAACGGACTGTATCCGGGGCTTCGGATTCTAACACTTCGGCGTCAGCCAGCAGAGCGTCACGTGCATCATCATCAAGGCCATAGCGCGCGCTGATGATGCTTTGAATGCGTGTACGTTCGGCAGTGCTGTAGTCATTGTCTGACCGCGCGACGCGGACCAACAAAGCAGTAAGGGCCAGACGGGCATCGGAATCAGGCAGTTGGGTGGGGGCCGGATCGGTCAGCCGTTTTAGAAAGTCTGCAAACATGGTGTATTACCTAGCCAAAGTAAGGGAGTTTATGATCCACCTAACGCAGTTTTGCGCGCGGTTTCGATGTCTTCATCGCTCAGGCCTAGGGCTGTCTCGATGGCGAGCAGTTGCTGCTCTTCGTCATTATCGCGGTGCCCGTCGGCCATGGCGACCGACCACATCGCCTCAGCCAGCGCGAAGCGTTCGCTGTAGGGGACTTCTTGGCGCAGGATTTCTGTGAATTCCGGTGTGCCGGGCGCGTGACGCTCTAGCGCTTCACATTCAGCACGCAATTTTGCCGCATCAAGCGGTTTGATCGCAAAGGTGGTGGCCAATATTCGGTCAATCTGCGCAACTTCTGAAGCAAGGTACTGACGATTGGCCAATGCCACCCGCACCAATAACGCACCAAGCGCAAGTTGCGCGTTGGGTTGTGGTAGCGGATTTGGCGTGGGCGCGCGGCGCGGAAAAAGACGTTCTAACATTATGGCTGATTATCCCAAAATAAGCGCTTTGCCAAACCTAATTGTATCAATGGCGACACCTTGTGGGTCGGTATTGTTTAGAACAATGCCTGCGATGTCAGATCCACCCTGCGCCTGCAAAAAACCTAAGGAGAACTCTCCCAATGGCTGAACAGGCACGCGGGCAAGTAGCGAACCATCGCGCCGCAGGAATAACACCTCGCCTGTGCCTGCTTCGCCTCCCCGCAGGGCAAGGGCCACCGCAGATTGGTCTTGGTCAAACAAGATCGCGATTGCGCCTTCGCCCTGGGCTTCGCGTTTGGGAAATCCCGCCTGACCATATCCATTCAGGACAGTGATCCCCATAAAGGTGACCACAGACAGGTTTTGCCCTGTGTCGCCTGCAAGCAAGGTCAACGGCCCAAATGCAGCGCCTGCTACGACGTCATGTGTTCCTTGAGTGAAGAGTGTTTGCCCAGCAAACCGCTCTCCAAAACGCGCGCCGTCCAGTGCCAGCACATCATCTATCAGATACCCAGGGCCAGAGCCGGCGCGGGTTTCGTCAAATGTGATGACGTTGGGTAGTGAGAGGCTATCTGGATCAACAAGGCAAACAGCTACGCCGCAGGCCAATGCAGGCAGCGGCAAAACTAAAAAAAGTAACGCAGCAAAATATCTCATTCCGCCAAGTTAGCACAGATTAGCCGTCATAGCCCTCAATAATTATCAAGCTACCGTCAGAAACTGTCATGCGAATGTCTTTCGCGGACTGGTAGGCTGGGCTTTCATAGCAAGCGACGGCTTCGGCATAGCTGTGAAACTCGATGACGACTGTTCGCGAGTTTGCATTGCGTCCACGTACTTGCTGTGTGCGGTCGCGCGGTAGAAACTTCGCACCAAAAACGGCATAGGGCTTTGCCTTTGCAGCGCGGTCTTTTTCATAAACGTTCGCATCCCGACCTTCCCTTGTTCCCAACCAATAACCCATTTTCCAAATGCCACGATACGCCCGGAGCCCCGGCACCACGACCGCAATATA
>ERZ1027208.751-NODE-751-length-11254-cov-36.829896_pt1 | contig 11254 bp, 8 predicted proteins | sample MGYA00520867_ERZ1027208 | MGnify/ENA primary metagenome ERZ1027208 (study PRJEB33311, sample SAMEA4378413) | marine metagenome | biome: Marine biome; feature: Fjord; material: Water | collected 2014-07-20T08:00:00Z/2014-07-... | depth 75 m ...
TATTGTGCGGTATCATACCGACTCTTGAAACATTTTTGCACTAATTTTTAGACAATTTATTTAATTTTCCTTGATCCCTATGAAAGCATTCGTTTTTTTTGTGTTTTATTTTTTACTTGCTTCACTTATTGCCGCAGTCATTTCCTATCCATTGTTTTCTTTTTTTGACAATGGAAGCTATCGTTTTGAACGCTGGGTCACCCGTGCTGCCTTATTATCCCTTTTTTTAGGTCTATTTGTTTGTTTTAAACTTTTTGGCCTATCATTCCACTCCCTAGGCTATAACACTCAATTTCGCTATTTTTTAAAGAAAACCTTCATTGGTTTTTTATTCGGTCTTGCTCCTCTCTTATTAATTACATCTATTTTATTTCTTTTAGACATTCGACTGATTTCCCCTGATAACGAACTGTCTATTTTATTTTTTACTAAAGTATTACTAGCAGGCATCACCGTTGCCCTAATTGAAGAGACACTCTTTCGTGGTTTATTTTTTAAAATTACAATGCAATGGCATAAGCCAGCCATTGCTATTTTTATTAGTAGCTTTTTCTATAGCTCTCTTCATTTTATCAAGCCTTCAATCTCTATCGACCCTCACACATTAAACCTATTTAGCGGCATTGAAGTAATGTCTAGTGCCTTCTTTGCCCTGTCTGAGCTTCGGCCTGATGACTTCTTGGCGTTATTCTCAGTTGGTGTTCTTTTGGCGCTTGTAAGGCATAGGACTAAGACGCTAGCTTATTGTATTGGCATGCATGCCAGCTGGGTTTTTCTTCTTAAAACGACTAAGGAATTTTCCTCCTCCAACTCTGCATCCAACTTTTCTATTTTAGTCGGTGAGTATGATGGTATTATTGGTTGGTTAAGCTTTTCTGCCTTAACCTTAACTACGATCATTTATTACCTTTACTCCTCGCGCGTAAAATTACCTTTAAAGAGCGTCACTTAAATGCGTTGACATTTGATCCGCCCTTTATCTAAAATAAGAATCATTATCATTTGGCGACTTGCACTATGAATCAACCTCTTTCTTCTACCCTCTTGTCACTCGCTAATATTGAGGTTGGCCAACAAGCGATGCTTTGTAAAAATACGATGCCACAACCCTTAGAAAAAAAACTATTAGCACTTGGGTTTTCCAAACTTATCCCTTTACGTGTTACACAAAAAAGGAAAGGCGGACTGGTTGTCAGCGTAGGAAATGCTCGAATCGCATTAGATGAAGCTTTAGCGCAACAAGTATTCCTTCAAAAATTATGAGCAAACAATGCTGTAACACCGACTCACTTTCTTCACCAACTAATACACCTACAATTGCGATTATAGGTAATCCAAACTGTGGAAAATCTACGTTATTCAATGCCATAACAGGGGTTAAGCAGAAAACTGGTAATTGGCCGGGTGTGACGGTTGAACGACGTGAGGGCTCTTGCCTTATCCAGCAACAAACCGCTACCTTAGTCGACTTACCCGGCGTCTATTCACTGGATAGCGACCGAGAAGCATTGGATGAACAAATTGCTAGGCGATATATTTTATCAGGCGAGGCTGACGCACTGGTTATCGTTGTTGACGCTGCTAATTTAGAGCGAAGCTTGTTTTTAGCCACTCAATTATTGGAAACGGGCATCCCCGCAGTGCTTGCCCTTAATATGATGGATGTTGCCCAGACTAGGGGTATGAACATTGACTTAACTACCCTGTCAAAACAGCTTAACGTGCCCGTTGTTACCATCATGGCTCGACAAAAAAAAGGAGTTCACACCTTACTTGCCGAGCTCAGCAGTGTTATTAAGGAACAACAGCCCCCCCTTCATATCAAGTACCCCGAAGTTATAACGTCAGCCATTCAACAAATCATTCCCAGTTTAAATAACACCCAACAATCTGCCTTTCTTCAACAATGGCATGCATTACAGTGCCTAGAGGGCCATTTTTCCTCGGCTACGACTTCGCAAACTCAAGACCTTTGTAGGCACTTACAAACCGCTATCAAACAATCCTCAGGTGAAGATGCCGACACGCTTATAGCGGCGACACGCTATGAGCTTGCTCATGAAGTCACTGGGTTATCGGTTACTCAAGTTCAACGCAGCGATAAAACTTGGTCCGACTGGGTTGACAAGGCTGTTTTGAATGATTACCTCGGTTTTCCAATTTTCTTTGCGGCCATCTATTTAATGTTTAGCATTACCATTAATTTTGGCGGTGCCCTGATTGATTTTTTCGATATTCTGGCTGGTGCCATTTTCATTGATGGCTTAAAGCTTCAACTTCAATCGTTAGGCTTTCCTTTATGGTTTCAGGCTCTGTTAGCCGATGGCCTAGGTGGTGGCATTCAAGTCGTTGCAACTTTTATACCTATAATAGCCACCTTGTATTTTTGCCTCTCTATTCTTGAAGACTCCGGCTATATGGCTCGTGCTGCTTTTGTAATGGACCGTTTTATGCGTAAGTTGGGTCTACCTGGTAAGGCATTTGTTCCGCTTATTGTTGGTTTTGGTTGCAATGTTCCTTCCATTATGGCGGCACGCACCTTGGATAAACCAAGAGATAGAACCTTAACTGTCATGATGGCCCCCTTTATGTCTTGCGGTGCTCGTTTATCAGTTTACGCACTGTTCGCTGCTGCTTTTTTTCCACAATCAGGTCAAAACATCGTTTTCCTGCTCTACATTATTGGCATTTTAGCGGCCATGCTAACGGCTTTGTTGCTTAAAAAAACCATTCTTCAAGGAGAGTCAGACAGCTTTCTTATTGAACTACCTCCTTATCATCGACCTGCCCTTAGAAATTTAATCCTTCACACATGGGATCGCCTTAAAGGTTTTATGGTTGATGCTGGTAAGATCATTATCGTCATGGTTATGCTGATTAACCTCTTAAACTCTTTAGGCACAGATGGGAGCTTTGGGAATGAGAGCAGTCCTAAGTCGGTATTAAGCACCATTAGTAAGACATTTACACCTGTTTTCAAACCCATGGGTATTGAGTCGGATAATTGGCCCGCCATTGTGGGGATTTTTAGTGGCTTATTAGCTAAAGAAGTAGTTGTCGGTACATTAGATGCTGTGTATTCAAATTTGGATGGGGCTGCACAGGAAGACGAGGCAGCACTTAGCCTGCGAGAAACGTTTAATCATGCGCTTGAGGTGACAAAGAATAACCTTAACGATGCTGCTCAGAATATGGGAGATCCGTTAGGACTCCGAGCATTAGATTCCAGTGACAACACACTTGATGCAGCTGAAGAGCATAGTGTTAATAAGACCATATTTGGTACATTGGTCAAATATTTTGACGGGAAAATTGGTGCCTTTAGCTACCTATTATTTATACTCTTATACACCCCTTGCGTTGCTGCTCTAGCAGCCATTAAGCGCGAAACTGGTACACGATGGGCTGTATTCGCCGCTTCCTGGTCTCTCTTTCTAGCCTACAGCATGGCCACTATTTTTTATCAAGTCGCTACACTCAACCAGCACCCTATGCAAACGGCAGGATGGTTAGCTGCCTTTGCTTGTAGCTTTTTTATTATTTGGTTTTATTTACACCAATTGGCTAAAAGAAATACAGTGGCGGCCGCTGTCATGGGGAAGTAACCTGATGCTTTTATTGGATATAAGAGATCGTGTCAAGTCAGCAGGGCGCATCGCTGTACACGATCTCGCTATTGATTTAAATATCTCTCCAGCCGACACCCGCTCCATGCTGGATCATTGGGTAATAAAAGGCTGCCTTCGGAAACTACCTGCCGGCTCAATTTGCAAGGGTAGCTGCAGAAGCTGCGCACCAAATAGCATTGAACTGTATGAGTGGATACTAGCCCCACGGTAAATCAACAGGCCATTTGTTATAAGGCACTCACTTGCTTGTGACTCTTATACTGTATCACCCCTCTTTCTTGTCCCCTCCTAATGCTCGTACCTCAGAAGCAGATACACCCCTGACACTGCCTTTGGCTGGCGCCATTAATTCTGAAAAAAAGCTGGTACATAAGTAAAAACTGATGTTTAATCATTAACATAATGTCTCAGGCAACTGTGTAACGGTACCGGCCTAAGGCTGATAAAAAAACATCCAATTGGAGGAAAGAAATGAGCACCCCACTCTCTACCGAGACTAACAATATTGACCAATTATTTGATGCTGAAAAAGGCTTAATGAGCCCAAGCATCTTTTCTGACGAGGGCATTTATCAACAGGAATTAGAGCGTGTTTTTGCTCGCAGCTGGTTATTTTTAGCCCATGAAAGCCAAATACCTAATTACGGTGATTATTTTGCGACTTACATGGGTGAGGACCCTGTCTTGGTCGTTCGTCAAAAAGATGGCTCCATCGTTTCATTCATGAACCAGTGCCGCCACCGTGGTATGCGCTTATGCAGAAGTGACTCGGGAAACTCTAAGGCATTCACTTGTAGCTACCATGGCTGGGCATATAATACAGCCGGTACTCTTGTTGATGTTCCTTTCGAGGAACGCGCTTATGGCAGCGTAGATAAAGAAGAATGGAGCCCGACCAAAGTTACAAAAATAGACACTTATAAGGGTTTGATATTTGGCTGTTGGGATGAAAACGTACCACCGTTAGATGACTACTTAGGTGGCATGAAATGGTATATGGATTTGATGTTTGACCGAGCTGAGGGTGGTACCGAAGCCATTCCTGGCATTCATAAATGGGTTATTGATTGTAACTGGAAGTTTGCTGCCGAACAATTCTGTAGCGACATGTACCACCTACCTGTTAGTCATATTTCACCCGTTATTGCTGGCTTACCGCCAGGGGTTGATCCAAGCATGATCCAAATGCCCATGGAGGGTCGCCAATACACTGACCCAAATGGTCATGGCACCGGTTTTTTTATTCAAGCTCCAGGGTTCCTTACCTCGTTGCTCGGTGAAGAAGTTGGCACCTATTACGATGAAACTAGTCGCCCTGAAGCCATTGAACGACTTGGCGAGATGAGAGGGAAGGAAATGAGTGGGGCTCACATGACCGTTTTCCCTAGTTTATCTTTCCTACCTGGCGTTAATACACTTCGGGTTTGGCACCCACGGGGCCCTAATAAAATTGAAGTTTGGGCTATCGGTATTGTTGATAAAAAAGCCCCGCTTGCCATTAAAGAAGCTTATAGAAAAGCTATCCTTAGAACCTTCAGTGGCTGTGGAATTCTGGAACAAGACGATGGTGAAAACTGGGTAGAAATCCAACCGATCCTTCGCGGGCATATTGCAAAACAAAGGCCATTTAATATCCAAATGGGCATGGGCAATGACAAAGTTGATGCTGGTGGCTTACCGGGCACAACGGCCTATGTGTATGCAGAAACTGCAGCTCGAGGATTTTACGGTCGATGGAAACAAATGATGATGGCCGACAGCTGGTCCGATATTAACAATACTGAGGAGTCTAGTCGTGCTTAAATTACTACCAAGCGTTGCCTCTGCCAACCAAATAATCACAACACCTGAGCTGCAGCAAGAAATTGAGCAATTTATGTACGCTGAAGGAATGATGCTGGATAATCGTGAGTTTAATGATTGGTATGATTTATTAGCCGATGACATTCATTATTACTTACCTATTCGTTACACCACTAACCGTCGTGAAGCCAACAAGGAAATATCTAAATTTGACGAAGCGGCTCTTTTTGATGAAGACAAAGCCAGCATGGGACTTAGAGTTCGTCGTTTAGGAACGGGTGTCGCATGGGCCGAAGAACCCGCCTCCAGAACACGTCACATTGTCAGTAATGTAAGTATTAAGAATACCGATATCGATGGTGAATATGAGGTGGAGTGCTGCTTTATTGTTTACCGGAATAGGTTAGAAAAGCAAACGGATATTTTTGTTGGGGCTCGACGAGATTTAATTCGTCGAAGTGACAACACCTTAGGCTGGGTGATTGCTAAACGCCATATGATGCTTGACCAAGCCATGCTGTTGGCCAACAACGTGAGTATTTTCTTTTAGGCCGCCACTACTTTATACCTGATACTGCACTATAAGCCGATCGTTTAAAAACATCGGTTTATAGTGCCTCTTTTAACCACTATAAACCCCTTAAACTCGCACCCGATACCTTATATCGCTGCGACTTAAACTCATGCTCACCTTAAGGGCAAGGCCAGTGGTAAAGCCCCCCCCCTTTCAATACTAATGACATGCCCAGCATTAACCAGTTACGATAAATAACCCAGTTAAATTTGCTAAATTAAACTAATCTATACCTTATGTTTAGCTTAACCTTCCCAAACGTTACCCTGCTTCTTTTAGCTTCACTTTTTTTGTCAAGCTGCTCAGAGCCCCCCAGCGCCTTGAAACGTGTCATTGACCGCGGAGAATTGATCGTTCTAACACAAGTCGACCCAGTGCAAAGCGCAATAGGAAAATCTGGCGCAAATGAGTTTGAATACGAATTAATTAATCGGTTTTCCAAACAGCTAGGTGTTAGTACTCGTTTTTTACCGGCTAAAAGCTTCCAGCATATTCTTAAAATAACATCTGAACATGAGGCCGACTTTTCGGCCGCTAGTTTAACCGTGACTCAGGAACGTCAAAAACTTCTAATGTTTACCCCACCTTATTATGAAACTACTCAGCAACTTATCTATCACTACAGAACACGCCGGCCTAGAAACATAGCACAATTAAACAGTGGCTTTTTTGAGGTAATAAAGGGTTCTAGCCATGCTGAAAACCTTCGGTTATTAAAACCTTTAAACCCTTCACTAAGCTGGCAAGAGAGTGAAACAGCTGATGTTTTTGAGCTCTTAAGCTTAGTCAATGAAGGCATTTTAGACTATACCATTACCGATTCTAATCAGTTTGAGGGGTATCGAGGCCAGTTTCCCGAATTAAACACAGCCTTTGATATTTCATCACCGGAGCCTATTGCATGGGCTTTCCCAAAGAGTAATGACACCAGTTTATATGACGAAGCAGTTCTATTTCTAAATGAGATAAAACAGGATGGGACATTGGAGCAGCTTAAGGACAAACACTTTGGTTATGCTAAGTCCCTTGATTACGTGAGCCTCTGTACGTTTAGACAGCACTTAAAACTTAGGCTTCCAGCCTTAAAACCCTTTTTTAAACTGGCTGCTAAAGAATATCAAATGGACTGGATGTTACTCGCAGCTGTTGCCTATCAAGAATCTCACTGGAGTGCTCAAGCGGTATCTCCTACGGGTGTAAAAGGCATTATGATGCTGACTAAAGCAACGGCCCGCCAAATGGGTGTTTCTAATCGGTTAGACCCTCAGCAAAGCATTGATGGCGGCGGGCATTATTTAAGGACACGCATTAATAAAGTTCCTGCACGTATTATAGAGCCAGACAAGACTTGGATGGCTCTAGCATCCTACAATATTGGCTTCGGGCACTTAGAAGATGCACGAGTTTTAACTCAGCTACAGGGTGCAGACCCTGATAAATGGCTTGATGTTGAAAAGCGCCTACCACTGTTAACCAAGGAAGCATGGTATAAAAAAACTCGGTATGGGTATGCACGCGGGGATGAGGCCGTTACTTATGTTCGCAATATTAGGCAGTATCATCAATTGCTTCTTCAGCTCCTCGCACTTCAGCCGAGCCTAGATGATAGTGTTGAAGACACCTTTAAACTCAATCTACCAGCCCTTTAATGACATATTGCTGATTCAGTTGCGCTCTAGGTATTGTAAATTCCTGGCACCAGCGTAAACACTTTCTTAACGGCGTTTTTTAAAAAACTGAGATAAGAGCATCGAGCACTCTGTCTCTAAAACGCCACCCGTCCACTCAATGTGGTGATTCGAATAATCTGCACTTGCTAAGGAAAGCGCGCTACAAACTGCTCCCCTTTTTTTATCAAAAGCGCCAAAAACCACTCGTTTAATACGCGCATGTTGAATCGCTCCCATGCACATGACACAAGGTTCAAGTGTCACATATAACGTGCAACCGACTAAACGGTAGTTATTTATCTGCTGACTGGCCGCTCGCATAGCGACTATTTCAGCATGTGCCGTTGGATCACTATTTTTTATTGGTAGGTTATAGCCTTCCGCTAGACAGGTACCATCTTTAACAATAAGTGCACCAACCGGCACTTCTCCATAAGATTCAGCTTCATGTGCCATTGCTATAGCACGGCGCATCCACTCTTCATCCTCTATAACACTGGGGGACGAAGTTACTCCCATTCGATAGTGGCTGGTGGCTTTCCAGATATATCATAGGTGACACGAGAAATACCTGATATTTCATTAATGATACGATTCGATACATGCCCTAAAAAGTCATACGGCAAATGGGCCCAACGTGCTGTCATGAAGTCAATTGTTTCTACCGCTCTTAAAGCGATCACATACTCATAGCGACGACCATCTCCGGTAACACCTACCGATTTGATCGGTAAAAACACGGCAAATGCTTGGCTAGTTTTTTGGTATAAATCGTGTTTGTATAACTCACTAATAAAGATATTATCTGCAAGGCGGAGCAAATCAGCGTATTGCTTTTTCACTTCACCTAAAATACGCACGCCCAAACCTGGGCCTGGAAATGGGTGCCGATAAACCATATCAGCCGGCAAGCCCAGCTCCATTCCAATTTGACGAACTTCATCCTTAAATAACTCACGCAGAGGCTCAACCAGCTTAAGCTTCATGTCCTTCGGTAAACCACCTACATTATGGTGTGATTTTATAAGGTGCGCTTTTCCTGTTTTCGAACCAGCAGACTCAATGACATCTGGGTAAATTGTTCCCTGCGCCAACCACTTTGCACTGCTAAGTTTTGCTGACTCTTCATCAAAAATTTCTATGAATAAATTGCCAATGATTTTACGTTTTCTTTCTGGGTCAGAGATGCCTTCAAGCGCATCAAGGTAGCGTTGCTCTGCATTAACACGAATAACATTCACCCCCATATGCTCAGCAAACATTGCCATGACCTGATCACCTTCGTTCAAACGCAACAGGCCCGTGTCAACAAATACACAGATCAGTTGTTCACCAATGGCTTTATGAAGCATCGCGGCAACAACGGATGAGTCAACTCCACCCGATAGGCCCAGAATAACTTGCTCCTCACCGACTTGTTCTCTAACCACTGAAATACTACTGTCAATAATGTTTTTTGATGTCCAGCGAGCCTCACATTGGCAAATATCGAGTACAAAGCGACTTAAAATTCGTCCGCCTTGTTTAGTATGTGTCACTTCGGGGTGGAACTGTAGACCATAAAAATGCTTTTCTTCATTAGCTATTCCAGCGATAGGGGCGCTGTCTGTGCTGGCCATTAATTTAAAGCCTTCTGGTAATTCAACCACCTTATCACCATGGCTCATCCATACATCAAGAATGCCGTAACCTTCTTCGGTAATATGATCTTCAATATCAGTTAATAATTGACTATGCCCTCGCGCACGAATGCTCGCATAGCCAAATTCTTTATGCTCAGACGCCTCAACTCGCCCCCCCATCTGTGCGGCCATGGTTTGCATCCCATAACAAATACCTAAAACGGGTATGCCTAATTGAAATACAAGATTTGGAGCTAGTGGAGACCCTCCTTCTGTGACCGTTTCTGGCCCACCGGATAAAACAATCCCGTTTGGCTTAAAGTCAGCAATCGCTTGCTCTTCAACATCGTATGGGTATATTTCACAATAAACACCTATTTCTCTTACACGCCTAGCGATTAACTGAGTGTATTGCGAGCCAAAATCTAGAATTAGGATTTTATGTGTATGGATGTCTTCGTGTGTTTGTGTATTCAAACTAAATCTCTCTATTTTTGGGCTATTAAAAGATACATGCTAGGTGCTGCTCAAGGCTGTTAGGTACTAGCTAAACGGAACCAGTCGCTGTGGCTACTTTTTAGTGGCCACAGCGTTATATTGCTAAAGGGTTTTAAAGCTAGCGTTCAATACGGTAATTAGGCGCTTCCTTAGTTATAGTGACATCATGCACATGGCTTTCGCGCATGCCTGCACTGGTCACCCGAACAAACTTTGCTTTGTGACGCATCACTTCAATGCTTTCGCAACCGGTATACCCCATGCTTGAACGAAGCCCACCGATTAATTGGTGAATGATACTAATCATTGTCCCTTTATAAGCGACACGACCTTCTATGCCCTCGGGAACTAACTTCTCGGTATCACTGCTTTCTTGGAAATAACGATCACTTGAACCTTCCTGTTGAGACATGGCCCCTAATGAGCCCATTCCTCGGTAACTTTTGTATGAGCGACCCTGAAACAGTTCAACCTCACCCGGTGCTTCTTCGGTACCAGCTAGTAGACTGCCTAACATCACAGAGCTTGCACCTGCAGCAATCACTTTTGCAACATCACCTGAAAAACGAACGCCCCCATCTGAAATAACTGGGACACCTGTTCCTTTAAGGGCTTGCACTGCATTATCCACTGCTGTGATCTGAGGCACCCCAACACCAGCAATAATACGCGTGGTGCAAATTGATCCCGGTCCAATGCCCACTTTAACAGCATCAGCACCTGCTTCAACTAAGGCTAGCGCAGCCTCAGCCGTTGCAATATTTCCACCAATAACTTGAAGGTCAGGGTATGTTTCTTTCACCCATTTAACCCGGTCCAGCACGCCTTGAGAGTGCCCGTGAGCTGTGTCAACAATAACCACATCCACTCCTGCCGCTACCAGTTTAGCAACACGCTCCTCAGTACCAACACCCGTGCCAACCGCTGCACCAACCCTAAGTCGTTCTTGATCATCTTTACAAGCTTGTGGATAGTCTTTTGCTTTTTGAATATCTTTAACGGTAATCATGCCGCACAGTTCAAATGCTTTATTAACGACAAGAACTTTTTCAATACGGTGCTCATGTAATAAGCCGATGACTTCTTCCTTACTCGCGCCTTCCATCACGGTAACTAAGTTTTCTTTAGTGGTCATGGCCGTTTCGATAGGTGCGTCTAAATGGGTCTCAAAACGCAAATCTCTACTCGTCACAATCCCCACTAAATCATTGCCATCAACAACGGGAACACCTGAAATATTATGTAACTGTGTTAAGCCCATCACTTCTCGAATAGTAACACCAGGGGAAACGGTAATAGGGTCTTTAATAACACCACTTTCAAATCGTTTTACTTTAGAGACTTCCATGGCTTGCTCTTCAGCGGTCATATTCTTATGAATAATACCGATACCACCTTCTTGAGCCAAGGCAATCGCAAGGCGTGCTTCAGTCACCGTATCCATCGCTGCAGAAAGAA
>ERZ1027208.752-NODE-752-length-11248-cov-16.960154_pt1 | contig 11248 bp, 9 predicted proteins | sample MGYA00520867_ERZ1027208 | MGnify/ENA primary metagenome ERZ1027208 (study PRJEB33311, sample SAMEA4378413) | marine metagenome | biome: Marine biome; feature: Fjord; material: Water | collected 2014-07-20T08:00:00Z/2014-07-... | depth 75 m ...
TAGTCTTAGGTTATCTACCTTATCAAGTTCTTCATTAGTTGATTTATTTTCTGGGTGTGGAGGTTTAGTAATTGTAAGAATTCAACACCAAAAACAGTGCTTCAAAATACTTTTTTGAGCATAAATGGTTAGTTTAGGTAATAAATGTAAGTAAAAATTTACAATACAACCTTAACAACTGTATCTACAATTGTTTTTATAATTTTATTTTTAAGATGCCCTAAACGTCTTTTTGATGCTCCTGCTTTATACAGTGCTTTTAACACCAAAATATCTTTTTGGCTTTTTAATAACCATTCATAATCTTTAACAGTTAAATCTTTTGAAACCAATAGTTTTGTCCAACGTTCTAGTTTCACTTTAGATGCTTCTAAGAAAGCTTCAATGTCTTCTTTAGATTCTTCTTTATATTCTGAAAAGCTTTCTCCTAAAACGTTTAATAGTTCTTCTTTTAATAGCTTTAATAATTCTTCAAAATCCATAATAAAAGGTATTATATTTTACTTTAAGTATTGAAATTTAATTTCCTAAAAACTCAAGAATATTGGTTTCGTTAGTCTTGTTTTTATCTGCTTCGTATTTTATAATTAAATCGAAAGCTTCCATTATTTGGAACTTGGCTTCAGTTGTAAAAACGCCTGATAATTGTTGCTCTTCTTCCCAACGCTTTAAAAAACCAGCTAAAAGATTTTTATTTTCGTCTGCCAACAATTTTAGCATCGCATACGAAATTTCATTATTGGGTTTGTTTTTTTCATATTCCACTAGTTTTTTTAAATCTAAAAGTAATGTTTCAACTTCTTCAGAATGATTCATAAAAGGTTCGGTGGCATAATCCAATAAATGATCACTTTCAACTTTTAATGAAATGGCTTGTTGGTATGAATACTGGTCGTAGACTGCTGTTTTTAAACTTTGACAGGAAACAAAAAGGTTAACCACAAAAAACAGTATGATGTATTTTGGTTTTAATAGTTTCATATTATTCATTTTTATAGAGTTGTAATTTTACTTTTAATATGGCTTTTACGTGATAATCTACAATACGTTGTCTTCCATCTCTTGTATTTAGAATGGTTTTGAATTCGTCAAGATTATCCATAAAAAAGTTCTCGGTTAAAATGGCTGGCATTTTTGTTTTGGTCAAAACATAAAAGCGGCGTTCTTTGTCTAAATCACCGTCAGAAAAATCTGTTCGCAATGTTTTGTTCGGGAATTCATCTTTAAAAGCTTCACCAAAAACAGTCGCTATCTTATCACTAAATGTGTCTCCTGGTGTTGTGTATATTTCACTGCCATTTCCGCCACCAGCATTAGAATGGACGCTTAAAAAAAAAGTGTTTTTTAGATTGTATTTATTAGCGCGACTAACACGTGTTTCTAATCTTACGTCCCAATATTCTGGAGCAATAGTTACATAAGATATTTTTAAAGCCGTTAATTGTTCTACAATACCGTTTACTATGGCTCGATTGAATTCGCCTTCATAAAAGATTCCATTTTCTTTCCAATCTTTTTGCTTACCTGCAGTTTGGTACATACCATTTATGAGTCCGCCGTGGCCGTTATCTAAAAGTACTAACATTTATAAAAACCTGTATTGACTTGGTTTTTATAAAGTTAGTAAAATTTTAATGTGATTGAATAAACTCTAAAGTTCTTTTTTCGCTGTAGTAACAATTTTTCTTATCGTAAAAACCAACGTGCCCGCCATAATCTGGCATTTCTAAATATAAATTCGGGTTGGATTTTGCCTCTTTTACAGGGTAGCATTCTGGTGATAAAAAGGAATCGTTTAACGCGTTTAAAATAAGTGTAGGAATTGAAATATTGTTTAAAAACTGAAGGCTACTGGCTTCCGCATAATAATCGTAAGCATCTTTAAAACCATGAGCTTTAGATGTATAAACATCATCAAAATCTTTTAATGTTTTGACGCTTTGTATGGTTTCATCTGTAATTAAATCTGGGAAGAAGTCTTGTTTTCGTTTTAATTTGTTAACCAAATCTGTTTTAAACTTTTTAGCATACAACACATTTTTAAACGTATGCAATTGCAACATAGAACCTTTTAACCAAACAGGAACTGAAACAACCACTGCTGCTTTTATTTCTTTGGGAAGTATTTCTCGTTCACCTAAGTATTTCAAAACGACATTGCCTCCTAAACTGAAACCATTAAGATAGATTTCATCATAGTTTTTATGTTGAAGAATAAAAGCTATCACTTCTTCCAAATCTTCAGTTACACCAGAATTATAGGATCGATATAATTTGTTTTCTTCGCCACTGCAACCTCTAAAATTCACACAAACTGCATCACTATTATTTTCATTAAAAAGCTTTGCCGTTCCTAGCATATAATGGCGTTGTGCATCGCCTTCTAAACCGTGGAGTATAATAATAAGCTTGTTTGTTTTTTCTTTGCAGAAACTCCAATCTAAATCTATAAAATCACCATCGTTTAAAGTAATGCGCTCTCGCTTTTGCTCAATGCCATTTACTTTTCTAATCAACCCAGAATATATGGTAGAAAAATGGCCTTTTTTAAAAAGATGTGGTGGTTTATATTTGGATTGGATTATTGGCATTTTAGTTTACTTCTAAACTAGTAAATTTAAAGTCTTTCCCGTTAAAAAGACCTTTATCGCTTAATTTAAGTGCAGGAATTACTAATAACGCCATAAAAGAAAGTGTCATGTATGGTGCGTTTAACGTGCAACCCATTTGTTTTGCCATTTTATCTAACTCAGCATATTGTTTACCAATGGTATAACCATCTTTATCACTCATAATGCCTGCAACTGGCAGTGATACTGTTTTTTCTTTGGAAGCATTTACGGCACAAATACCACCTTTTGCTTCAATAATGGCATTTACAGCTTTGCAAATGGCTTCATCATCTACTCCAACTGCAATAATATTATGCGAATCGTGACCAACAGAACTGGCGATTGCGCCTTCTTTTAATCCGAAATTTTTAATGAATGCAATAGCTGGTTTATCATTTTTATAACGATTAACAACCGTCATTTTTAAAACATCTGATTTTGTATTAGAGACTAAGTTTCCGTTTTCAATTAAAGCTTCTGCAATAATTTCGTTGGTTACCAATTCACCATCTAAACATTCAATAACCCTTATTTTTTCAGTTGAAGATTCATACCTAAAGTCTGAAACTTCTTTTTTATTGGTGTTGAAATTATTTAAATTTTCAAAAGCAACATCTTCTATTAACGCCTTTCCGTTTGCAAAAACCAATTCACCATTTATATAAGTTTCAAGCGTTTTAAAGTCTTTTAAATCTTCAACAACAATACAATCTGCATCATCTCCAACAGTTAATAAACCAACGTCAAGATTATAATGTTTCACTGGGTTTACACAAGCTGTTTGTAACACTTTAAATACATCTATGTTTTTAGCAACAGCACGAGCGCACAATTTATTAATGTGATTAATTATTAAATCGTCTGGATGTTTATCGTCACTGCAAAACATCATATTTTCATAATGTTCTGGCAATAAATCTATGAGTGCTTCAAAGTTTTTTGCAGCGCTACCTTCACGAATAATGACCTTCATTCCTTTTTGAAGCTTTTCTAAAGCTTCATCATAAGTAAAACACTCGTGGTCTGTAGAAATGCCTGCTGAGATATATTTTGTAATATCATCACCTCGTAATCCTGGTGCGTGACCATCAACTGGTTTATTGTTATGTTTTGCCCAAGCTATTTTTTTAAGCACTTCTTCATCATCAAATAAAACACCTGGATAATTCATCATTTCGGCAAGATATTTAATATCCGGATTTGTCATTAATGTTTTAATATCATCTGAATCTATAATTGCTCCAGCCGATTCAAAAGAAGTTGCAGGCACACAAGAAGGTGCACCAAAATTAAATTTAAACGGTGTTTTCTTTCCGTTTTCAATCATAAACTCAACACCTTTTACGCCTAAGACATTAGCTATTTCGTGTGGATCTGAAACAGTAGAAACAGTTCCGTGCGTCACTGCCAGTTTTGCAAACTCGCTTGGTACCAACATTGAACTTTCTATATGAATATGAGCATCTACAAAACCTGGTAAGATATAGTGGTTTACATCGTGTTCTTTTTCTTCTATGGATGCTATTTTACCAGCTTCAATTGTGATTTCTCCTTTGTAAATCCTTTTGTTTTTAATATCGACTATTTGTCCTTGTAATTTTTTCATAAGCATACACTTAGACAAGCTAGTGCGTTTCTATTTAAAATTGATTTCTGGTTGTAAAGGAATAACTTTAGTTTCGTTGTAATTATCAAGGCCTTTTTTTAACCAATTATAATATTCATCTGCATTTGGTGTATATGCTGTAGTATGGTTTAACAATTCCATTTCATGGTTTAATAACACATAAAATGGTTGTGAGTTGTTTTCAAAATTAAGAGTTTGGAGGGTTGCCCACTTATCGCCAATGGTTCTAATGTTTTTTAAATTTCCATTAGATTTAATAAATTGAAATTGCTCACTTTCTGGTAATTGCTTTCTATCGTCAACATATAGAGAAATGATGATGTATTCATTTTTAAGCATTTCATAAATTTTGTCTTGACTCCAAACCTGCTCTTCCATTTTACGACAATTTACACAAGCCCAACCAGTAAAATCTAACATTATTGGTTTGTTTTCTGCTTTTGCAGCAGCAATACCTTCATCTATATCTTTATAACAATTTAAGCCTAAAGGGCATTCTGAATCCTTTTCATAAATACTATAAGGCAATGGTGGTGGAAAACCGCTTAGCAATTTTAAATTAGCATATTTAGTATTGGTTAAGCCTGGGATTAAATACACAATAAAAGAAAATATAAGAAATATAAACCCCCATTTACTAACACTAATCTTTTTAAAAGGTCCATCGTGAGGAAATTTTATTTTACCTAATAAATACAACAATAGACTTATTCCTATTAAAACCCATAGACCAATAAACACTTCTCTTTTTAACAAACCCCAATGTTTTACTAAATCTGCATTAGACAAGAATTTTAAAGCAAAAGCAAATTCTGCGTGCGCTAAAACCACTTTTACAGTATTTAGCCAACCACCAGATTTTGGTAGTTTATTTAAAAGTTTTGGAAACATTGCAAACAGAGTAAAAGGCAACGCTAAAGCTAAACCAAAACCACTCATTCCCATTGTTAATTGCATTGCGCCACCATCACTAGTTAAAGAGCCTGCCAATAATGATCCTAAAATTGGACCTGTACAAGAAAATGAAACAATCGCTAAAGTTAAGGCCATGAAAAAGATGCCAATTATTCCACCAGCACGTGAAGATGCTGAATCCATTTTATTTCCCCAAGATGCTGGCAACGTCAATTCATAATATCCTAAAAATGAAAAGGCGAAAAACACTAGAATCACAAAGAAAAATAGGTTTAGCCAAACGTTTGTTGAAATGGTATTTAATATTTCTGGATTTAAGGAATCTAAAAAATGAAATGGTAAACTTAAGAGCACGTAGATTAATAATATGAAAAAACCATAAAGAATGGCATTTGCCAATCCTTTTTGGGAATTAGCTGCGCTTTTAGTAAAAAATGTAACTGTAAGCGGAATCATAGGAAATACGCAAGGTGTTAACAATGCTAATAAACCACCTAGAAAACCAAGAATAAAAATCCCAATGTTCGTTTTTTCTTTTACTTCCTCTTTTTTATATTTTTCCCAACCAGTAACTTCCAAATTTAAAGCTTCAGATTTTGCTTGACTATCTGCATCCACACCAATAACATCATGTGTTATGGCTTCACCACTTAATGAGGTTCGAAATGTAAAAGCTTCTGGCTGCAAACATCTTTCATCATCGCAAGCTTGGTAAAACACTTCGGCTTCTACTATTTTTGCTTCTGGGTTTAAAAGTTTTATTTTTTGTTTAAAAACTGCTTCGTTTTCAAAATACCTAACATCCATTTGAAAAGCATTCTCATAGACTTCTTTAGTTTTAGATTCTGATGTGTTACCTACTAATTCAAAATCATTGCTTTCATTTATAAACGAAAATTCTGTTGCTATTGGTCCAACGTCTTCTTCTGCTATTTGTGAATAAAAATGCCAATGCTCATCAATTAAAGCTGTGTAAACTATTTCGTACTCTGTATCTGAAATTTTTTCAGCTTTAGATGTCCATTTTACTGGTTCTAAAATATTAGCTTTTTTAGTGGATTTTGGAAGCGAAAAATTTAACACTTCACTTTCAAAAATACATTTTGAATCATCACAAGCTTGAAAATTAACTTCACTTTCAATATTTGTAATATTAGGGTTTAGAACCTCAATGCGTTGTGTAAATGTTGCTTGACCATCAAAGTAAGTTAAATCCATTCCAAATACTTTATCGTATTCTGTAATGCTTTCACTTTCTGTGGCTTTTCCTATTAATTTAAAACCTGAATTAATTTCTTTTTCATCATACAAAAACTCTGTTGCAATAGCGCCACCTTCTGGCAAGGTTTGCGAATACAAATGCCAATGCTCTTCTATTTCAGCATTATAAATAAGATTATATTCTGTATCGGACACTTTCTCTACTTCAGTAGTCCATTTTACAGGTTCCAATTGTGCTTTTACGGTAAATATTGAGAAAAAAACGAATAAAAAAGCTAAAAGTTGCTTCATTGTAATAGTGTAATTTTTAAAATTGATTTTGTTTGTTCTGTAATCTTAAAACGGTTGTCTGCGCGATAATTTATAACCCAAACAACTTTGTCTTTAGAACACAAAATCAAACATTTTTCTTTATCAAGCAAAGATAGTTTTTCATCTTTAAAGAACTTACTTAGTTTCTTTTTTCCTTGCATTCCTAAAGGGTAAAAATAGTCGCCTTCTTGCCAAGTTCTTACAGATAACGGAGATTTTAACAAATCTTTATCAATGTAAATACTATTAGCTGTTTTTGATTCGACTGTATCAACTTCTTCAAAAAGCAAAGTCCCTAAATTGGTTGCTATCCTTTTATCTTCTGTAGTAAATTCTATTTGCTGTGGCTTTTCTTCTGAAGTTATTTCACTTAAAATCAAACAGTCTCTATCTTTTAAGAGTTTGTGGGTTTTAGAAAATACTTGTTTTCCGCTTTGCGCTTCTAAAAGGTTTAAAACATCATTCCATTCTGTAAATCCGTACTCTTTAAAAATTTCAAATACATATGCTTTTGGGTTATTTACTTTCTGAAATTCTGAAATGTGATAAGAGATTTGATTTTCATCTATACTTTTAATGGCTCGTTTTAAAACTGCATTTACGCTTTCTTCAACAATATCTGCTGTGTCGCCTAAATGTTTTAAAGTCTTCTGAAAATTGTTTAAAAACTCCGGATTTATTACTTTTAACTGCGGAATAACATCGTGACGCAATTTATTACGTAAATATTTGGTTGATGCATTGCTACTGTCTTCTCTCCATTCTATTTTTGCTTCTGTTGCATACGATTCAATTGCTGTACGAGAAAAAGATAACAAAGGTCTAATTATATTATTGTTTATTTCAGGAATACCCGTTAAGCCTTCTAATCCGGTTCCTCGAGATAAATTAATAAGAAACGTCTCTAAAACATCGTCTGCGTGATGTGCTGTTAAAATGTAATCGAAGTGCAATTGTTCAGACAACTCTTCAAACCAATTATAACGCAGTTCGCGCGCTGCCATTTGTGTGGATAACTTGTGCTCTTTAGCATAGGTTTCTGTTTCAAAACTTTCAATAAAAACTTCTAAATCTAAATCTTCAGCTAATTGTAATACAAAATCTTCATCAGCATCACTTTCACTTCCTCTTAAATTAAAATTACAATGTGCAAGCGCTATTTTTAATTTAGTTTGATTGCATAAATGTGTTAAAACAACACTATCTAAACCGCCAGAAATAGCAATTAGAATCTTACTATGCTTTAAAAACGGTAAGTTATTTTCAATATGGTTTTTAAATGTATTTATCACGTTGTAAATATACAATTTTGGTTAAATGATAAATATCATATGCTACTATTTTTGTATCTTATAATTTTAAACTTATAATTAATTCTTCAAGTTATGAGCACTATACAAAACCTTAGAGATAAATCGCCTCAAACCAGTTTTGACAAAAAAGTACTTTCTGCAACACAACATCTTCACCCTTATGTTAAGCACAGGCTTTATATTGCAGAGTCTACAGGAATAATACCAAAAAACATGTACTGTTCTAATGGCATTATAGATGATAGCATTGTTAAATTATATGAAAATGGATTTAATGTAGATACTGATGCAATGGAAATTAAATTAAAGCTTTTTAAATATGTTGACACCGATTTGGATGAATTGCTAAAAAAAGAAGCGTTTCATAAAAATACAGTGAGCACAAATTCAATTTTAAAAGAAGAATTAGATGGGTTGGAAGAAAATTACACAATTGATGCCGACTTGGATTATGTAATGAATGAAGAATTAAATGACATTTCTTACCAACAAGATAATGTGCACAAGCATTTATTTTTATACGATGACAATGATTCTTCTGTTTTAAAAGCTTTTGAAATTGAAAATCTTTCTAGTTTAGAATCAAAAAAACTGCTTGGTAATTTCTATAGCTGGCTTCCTTTAAAGGTTTCTAACATTATTGATCTTTATGTGTTTGGAAAGCTTGATTTTGAAGAGATTTCAAGGCTAAAAAAAATTGAAACCAAAAGAATAGATCGCATATTTAATGCCGTTAAGAAAAGCTTTAGGAAGAATTTAGGTTAATTCTCGAGAACGTCTCGCATCGCTTTTGCTTTAATCAAACATTCTTCATATTCTTTTAAGGGATCACTTTTTGCTGTAATAGCTCCACCAACAGAATAGGATACATATTGTTTGGTTTCATTATATAAAATACTTCTAATAACCACATTGAAATCGAAATCTCCTATTGGTGATATGTAACCTACAGTACCAGAATACAGTCCGCGTTTGGTTTCTTCAAGGTCTTCAATAATTTGCATTGCTGAAATTTTTGGAGCGCCTGTCATACTTCCCATTGGGAAAGTTGTTTTTATAACATCAACAGGATTAGTACTTTCATCTACATTAGAAACCACTGTAGAAATCATTTGGTGAACTTGATCAAAAGTATAGACTTTACAAAGCTCTTCAACTTTTACGCTGCCTTTTAATGCAGTGTGTGATAAATCGTTTCGAACCAAGTCTACAATCATTATATTTTCGCTTCTCTCCTTTTCGTCTTGAGACAACTGCAATTTTAAATCATTATCTTCCACTCTATCTTCAGAACGCTTTGATGTCCCTTTTATGGGTTGAGAAATAATTTTATCGCCTTGTTTTTTAATGTAACGCTCAGGCGAAGCCGACATTAAATACTTATCTCCTATTTTTAAAAATGTGGCAAAAGGTGGTTTTGAAATGGTATTTAATTTATTGTAAGTCTCTAAAGGATTTATGGTAGTGTTTTCAGCATAAAATTCTTGGCAGAAATTGGTTTCATAAATATCACCACGATGAATATGTTCTAAAACCTTACCTACTTTTTCAAAATATTCGTCTTTATGTATGCGAAGCTTTATTTTTATATCGCTTTTGTCGCTTTCTTCTTTTTCTGCTTTATCAAACTCCTTAATTTCAATTAAATCGCTTTCTAACTCATCATCAACAGCGTTTATATATTGTATTTCTAATTGATTTCCTTTAATTAGAAAAAGTTTTTTAGGTTGAAAAAAGTATAACTCTGGAAATTCCAATCCGTCATAATTATTAGATTTTAAAGCCTCAACATCGTTCTTTACATCGTAAGTAAGGTACCCAAAAATCCAATCTTCAGTTATGGTTTGGTATTCCTTTAATTTTTCGAAAGCATTTGTATAATCCGTTTGGATTGCTGTAAAAGCATCTACAGCCAAAATAGCATCGTAACTAGAATATTTTTGGGAATAATTATTAGAATCTAACCAAACGACTTCATCAAACTGCGAACTCCAATCTAAAAGTTTTTGCTTAAAGGTTTCTATATTTTTAACTATATCGGTTTGATGCGTTCTCAATAAAATTCTTTTTATATAAGTGCCAAATTTATTAAGAATCTACCTATTTTCGTATAAAATGCCTAACTAAAATCCTTAACGACTTAACCTATTCGTAAATGTACACTCCTAAAAAACGCATCGCAAAGTTTAATTTAGCTTTTATTATCATTCTTTTTATTTCTTTTGGTTTAAACGCACAAAAAGAAAGTAATTATTCACTACTATGGAAAATTGAAGGCAATAATTTAAAGGCACCTTCTTACCTATTTGGAACCATGCACATTGATGATGAAAGAGCCTTTAATTTTAGTGATGCTGTATTACCAGCCATAAAAAGCTGTAGTAAATTTGCTTTAGAAGTGCAACCAGACTCATTAATAATGAAAATGATTCATAAAAAGTCTGAAGAAAAAGCTTACCTAACCTATAAAAAATTACTTACAGATAAAGAGTTTAAAAAACTATCTAAACGTTTTCTTGAAGTAAATGGTTATCCAATAGAAGAAAGTGAGGAATATGACCCAAACACTTTAGTAACACAGTTGCATCCTGAAGAAAACAAAGACACAGACAAGGCTACTTTTGTAGATTTACATCTATTAGGGCACGCAAAAACGATGCAAAAGGAAATAATTGGATTAGAGGACATTGACAGCCAATTAAATTATTTTGAAAACCTTACCAAAGAGGATAAAAGAGAATTTATACTCAGTCAGTTTAAGTATGATGTGAGTGATTATAAAAAAGAACTCGAAATGCTCACCAAGGTTTATTTAACTGGAGATTTAAATGAAATTAATAGGGTTTTAGAAAATTATGATGGTTATGATTTAGAATTAGAGCAACGTAATAAAGTAATGTGCAACAGTATTATAAACCAAATAAAAAGTGGCTCATTGTTTTCTGCAGTGGGTGCTGCCCATTTACCTGGTAGCATTGGCTTGATAAATATGCTGAAAGAAAAAGGATACAAAGTAACTGCGGTAGAAGCTAATTTTACCGGCGTTGCAGACAATTACCAAATTGACGATTCAAAAATGAAGTGGTTTAACAATTATTTTGAAAATCTTGGTTACGCTGTTGAAACCCCAGGTGTTATTAGTAGAGATAGTTCTAATACTGATTTTAACGTAAATACATATGTAGATTTTTCATCTTATAAAACCTATTCATTCTTTGCAATAGACTTAAGAGGTCAGTTAACTAATG
>ERZ1027208.753-NODE-753-length-11221-cov-22.440534_pt1 | contig 11221 bp, 12 predicted proteins | sample MGYA00520867_ERZ1027208 | MGnify/ENA primary metagenome ERZ1027208 (study PRJEB33311, sample SAMEA4378413) | marine metagenome | biome: Marine biome; feature: Fjord; material: Water | collected 2014-07-20T08:00:00Z/2014-07-... | depth 75 m ...
CGGCGCCCGTGGTTATGTACATTATCCGTGGTGTCGGTAGCTTCAGTGGTGTATTAGATTAAACACATTAACAAGTCTATTCTTCCATATCAAGAAGAATTGCTTCATCACTCGCTTTATAAGAAAATTAAATCTGTTGATGATTTACAAGTGTTTTTACAGCATCACGTTTTTGCTGTTTGGGACTTTATGTCTTTACTAAAAGCACTTCAGAACAAATTAACGTGTACAAAGACACCTTGGATACCTGTTGGGAATCCAGAAACCAGATACTTAATTAACGAAATTGTTTTAGCTGAAGAAACGGATATTGATAGTAATGGTAATAGAAATAGTCATTATGAGCTATATCTAGAAGCAATGCAAGATGCAAAAGCAAGTACACATTTAATAACATCGTTTTTAGAAAGCATTTCTGAAACAAAAAATGTCTTTGTAGCCATTAAAAACAGTGAGGTTAATGAAGCTGTAAAAGATTTTTTAAATTTTACATTTCAAATAATAGAAATTGGGGAATCACACCAAATTGCAGCAGCTTTCACCTTTGGGCGTGAAGATTTAATACCAAATATGTTTACCGAAATCCTGAAGAATTTTCAGAACAATCTTAAATCTGTAGACTTGTCAAAAATCATTTATTATTTTGAAAGACATATAGAATTAGATGCAGATGAACACGGACCAATGGCTATGAAAATGATAGTTGAGCTATGTGGAGAAGATGATAAAAAGTGGAAAGAAGTTGAAGACATTTCTATTATAGCATTACAAAAACGTATTGCTTTATGGGATGCTATTGAACGTTTAATTGAAGAAAAAACTTTAGTTCTACATTAAAATTGAAACTAAAAACCAACATATCATACTTATTCTTTTTTAGTTGTATCACTTTGTTATGCTGTAGTAACACAGATGATCTTACTCAAAATCCCGAAATAATCATAACAACTAATAATGACAATCCTGAAAACGATAACAATAGCGATGATGAAAACAATAACGAAGCTGAATTCAAAATTTTAGCTCTTGGAGATAGTTACACGATAGGACAAAGTGTGTGTGAGACTTGTCGGTTTCCAGAACAACTTAAAGACAGTTTAATTGCTAATACAGATCACACATATAACTTACAAGTAATTGCTCAAACAGGTTGGACAACAACTAATTTAAAAAATGCAATTAATAATCAAAACCCAAATAACAATAAAGATTTAGTTACTCTATTAATAGGTGTAAATAACCAATACCAGCACAAGCCATTTTCCCTTTATGAACAAGAATTTATTGAGTTATTAAACACTTCAATAGTTTTGGCTAAAGGAGATAAAGCTAATGTAATTGTTGTTTCCATTCCAGATTATGCCTACACGCCTTTTGGACAAAATGGTTCAAACCCTGCAGTTATTTCTGCCGAAATCGACCAATACAATGCATATGCAGAAAACTATTGTATGGCGAACGATATTACTTATGTCTATATTACAGATATTACCAGAGAAGGTTTAAACAACCCTAATTTAGTTGCTTCAGATGATTTACATCCTTCAAAATTAGCATACTCAAAATTTGTGGAATTAATTTTACCTTTTGCGCTTCAAAAGCTCAATTAAGTTCTATTTTATTTTTACTTTAGTTTAAACAAATTTTTATGTTTTCAGCTAAAAAACGATTAGACAAAGCTTACAGAGAAGCCAAAACAATTCCTTTTAATAACGATTCTAAATTCATTCTTTTTAGTGATTGTCACAGAGGTGACAATAGTTTTGCTGATGATTTCGCAAATAATCGTAACATTTATTTTCACGCTTTAAAATATTATTTTGCTGAAGGTTTTCAATATTGCGAGATTGGAGATGGCGATGAATTATGGGAAAACCTATCTTTCGAATCCATATTAAATGCACATAAAAACGTGTATATGCTTATGAAATTATTTCATAAGGAAAACAGATTGCATATGATTTGGGGTAACCATGATATGGTTTATCGAGATCCAGAATACGTTAAAAACCATTTATCTACTTATTTCGACCCAAAAACAGGTAATGATGAAGAGCTTTTTAAAGACATAAAATATCACGAAGGTATTATTTTAAAACACACAGAAACCAATCAAGAAGTGTTTTTAACGCACGGACATCAAGCCGATTGGTGGAACTTTTTATTTTGGAAGTGGAGTCGTTTTATGGTTAGAGTTTTATGGAAACCACTAAATGTAATGGGCATTGCAGATCCAACGAGTCCTGCAAAAAACTACAAAGAACTAATAAAAGTTGAACGCAGAACCAAGAAATGGATTACTGAAAACAATAATTTAATCACTATTGTTGGGCATACGCATAGACCCCGTTTTCCTGAACCAGGTGATATTGCTTTTTTTAATGATGGTAGTTGTGTTCACCCAAGAAGCATAACCGGGATTGAAATTGAAAATGGGAGCATCTCTCTAATAAAATGGCAAATTGCTACTACTGATGATGGGACACTTAAAATTGTAAAGGTTTTATTAGAAGGCCCTAGACAACTAATCGCTTATAAAACGGATTAACTTTATAATGAATTTATAAAGTTCAAAATATCTATCCTTTTTTGAGTTGTTAACGCTTTGAATTCGTTTTTAGATTGTAATGCTTCGCCACCGTGCCACAAAATAGCTTCAGTAATATTTTTTGCTCTACCATCATGCAACAAATCTGTATGACCATTAACGACTTGCGTTAAGCCAATACCCCAAAGCGGTCTTGTTTTCCATTCATTTCCGTTAGCTAGATAATCTGGTCTATTGTCTCCAAGATCATCTCCCATATCATGCAATAACATATCTGTATAGGCATAAAAACTTTGGTTAGATATAGCCGAAATATCACTTGTCCCTGTAACCATACTAGGAATATGGCATTTTGCACATGCTATGTCTTCGAAAATCTGAGCACCTCTTCTTACAGATTCATTATCTAAATTACGTGGTGCTGGAACACCTATTGTTTTACAATAAAACGCTACTTGATCTAGAATTTCCTCAGTGATTTCAGGATCATCTCCTAAACCATCATCTCCATTGGTTTGTCCGAAGCCAGGTTCTTGAGTAAACATATAATTTGTAATACCCATATCGCCTAAATAGGCTCCTGCGCATTGCTCTAATATTGTTGCTGTATTGGCTTTCCACCCAAAACGTCCCAATGCCATTTCACCAGAAACTGCATCAAAAACATAATTTGCTTTACCAGAAATACCATCGCCATTAGCATCATTTATATCCTCATTTAATAAAATTTCAGATTCTGGAATCGCCTCTAATAAACCTAGACCAAAAACTGGCGAGGCTAATCTTGGCGACAATAAAATAGAACTTGGCAATGCCTCATAAGTATTAACTAAAGTATAATCTGGCTTTTGTAGTGTAATTTGAGTACCATCAGACAATGTTTCAACTAGTGGTGTATAATTCACTTGAATTTGCGCTTCTGGTTCATAACCAAAAATAGCTTGGTTTTGAATTTGCAGTCCATAATTTGGAACTGGAACTGGACCACCATTTAAATCTTGGCCAGGAATACTTGCTCTCAAGAAAAAACCACTTAAGGCATTTATATTATTTGGAAAAGGAGACCTTCCATCTTTTGGATGACAAGACACACACGAGGTATTGTTAAAAATAGGTCCTATTCCACCATTCACATTTGCAGGCGCAGTAACAAAGGCTGCTTCGAATTGAAAATCCCCATCTAAATGTGTATCTAAATCGGTTCCTGATAAGTTTGGAGCAGGTGTACTAAATGCGTTACTAGAAGTTAAGAATACTGTTGTTTCACCACCAGCATACAATCTATTTTCTAATGTAGGAATTGCTTCATATTCTGAAGTTTCATCTTTTGAACAAGAAGAAAAAACAATTAGAAAACCAAGTAAGCTAAGATTAAAAATTTTACTTTTCACTGTAATTATTTTAAACACAAAAAAGAACATTCAATTAAGAATATCCTTTTTTGCGCTATTTATGGCAAAATTAAAGGTTTGAAACGAAAGGCACTAAATTCGATTCAAGTTTTACTAATAAATCTGCAACTTTACTCTGTGCATTTTGTACTGCAGGTCTGTTATTTACGATAGCATCTGTAAATGTTCCTGGTATAGCTTCAATTGCTGTAATAGCATCTGAAATTGCTACTTTTATTTCAGCATCTAAAGTTGTATTGTTTGCTGCTACTATGTTAGAAATTCCGCTTCCGTTGAAACCATTAAAATCTCCTAAATAAATATTTTGAATACTTCTAATGTTGTTCGCAAAGTCTAATTTTGAATTATTACTAAAACGAGACTCTTCAGCTTCTGGTTTTGCTCCACCATTATTTCCATTTAAAGGCTCTTCAATTTTACCATTTGCAACCTCATCTGCAATGATAGCTAAACCTTCAACTATTTCTTCTAAAGCTCCTTTTTGAGAAGTATAAATTGACCCTGAAACACCTGCATTAATAAAGTTTGAAGCAAAATCGCCTTCTGTTGTTAACCAACCGTAATATAAATCTTGTGTTTGTGCTTGAAGATTTATTGTTGCTGCTGTTAAATATTCTATTTCTCTAGCTGTTAAATCTGCTGCTGCTTTATTTCCATTAAGTCCCCATACAAAATATTCAATAGTATGAAACCCTCTTGCTTCGTTGTTACTTTCAAGCAATGTAGATGTGATATCGTTTCCACTATCTAGAATATTATTGATTGCATTTACATCAACAGGCCAAGAATCAATAGCTGGATCAATACCATCTGTATCTACTGGTCCATACAAAAACCCTTCCGACTTTTCCCAAGGCGCTCTAGTACTTTGCCAAGCATCTTTAACGGCTTGTAAAGCTGTTTCATCTCCAATTGTAAGACCTTCTACTGCTGTTTTCAACGTTGATGAATTAACATACAATTCATTGTATGTTTCTGTAATTACTTCTAATGACACATCAGTTAAAACTTCTGCATACAATCCAGAATTTGGGTTTACAATTTCTGAATTTGAATCATTATCACTACAACTAACAAAAACTGTTGTTGCCATTAAGCTTAAAAATAATATACCTTTTTTCATTTTTTATTGTATTTATGTTTGATTTAAAATTTGAATCCTATACCTGTTGAAAATGTTTTTTCATGTTGTTTTTTTCCTGTTAATTCTAATGTTGAAGGATTAAAGTTTTCTGAACCTAATCTTCTATCTGAATAATGTGCTTTGACAACAATTTGCGGATGAACAAACCAGTTAAAACCTCCAGTTATTGCACTGCGCTCCCAACGTGGATTATCAATTACGCTTCCTTCTACATCGTGCATTGTATCGTAATAATCGTAACGCATAAAAGGATATAACATCTGTTTGCTATCTGCCTTAATTAATGGCAAAATATTATAACCCGCTTCGATTGAAAATCCTAGCGCATTTTTACCAACTGGTGTTCTTTTTACACCTAAATTATTGGAAAGGTTAGCATTTCTTTGGGACACAATATTTGAGTTTTCAAGATTACCATAAAGCGCTATGGCATTAAATCTTAAATTCTTTTCGTTATAGGTAACGTGACCTTCGAATATGGTTACATAAGCACTTTCTTCCATATCGTTTTTTGGTCTGTTGGCTGCTGCATCATTAACATATGCTGCTAAACCAAAATAAGTATCTTTATGAGTACCAAATTTATAATCTAAACGTGCAGCAAAAGCAAATGATTCTGCATTAGACATTTCAAAACGTTGTTGGTAACCATCTTTTATCCAACCTCTAGAAGAAAACCCTGAAGCATCTAACCCACTTACTATATAGGCTTTATAATTAAATCGTTTTGCAAATGTTCCATAAAACTCAACTCCGTTTTCATACCATCCTAAAGGAAGTATTTCATTTTCCATTTCCTGTCTATGGGTTGTAAAATAACGTGTGGGCGTATCTAAGCTTTGGTGTAAACCAAAATACATTTTCATTCTACCTGCACGTACATTGAAATAAGGTGTGATCTGAAAGTTAATATGGGCTTGTTCTAGTTTTACAGAGCCACCTTTTTCAATTTCTTGTTCAAATTCACCAAATTCTTCTTGGGTATCTAAATCTATAGTTGAACCAGTCCCTCCGTGTTCAAACTCTATTTCTGATTTGAAGTTTATTTTATCTGTGAATTTATATTCTAGGTAAAGATTTAAACGTTCAGGATCGAACTTATCTTTTAATGTTTTATCTGTATCGTAATCGTAGTTATAATAATTTACAACACCATAACCTCTAAGACTAAAATTACTCCAATTTACTAACGCTTTATTCTGCGCTTCTTTTTCGTTTTGAAGTTCTTCTTTAATTTCTTTTTTAAGCTGTTCTTTTAAAGCTTGAATTGAAATGGAATCGTTTTCAATTTGAGAGAAAGCACTAACACTAAGTAGTGCAAAAAAAATAATAATTAGTTTCTTCATTATTGGGATAAATATGGGTGCAAATTTATCCTTATTTAGACTAAATACAAATAAAAAAAGTATTTTTTTTAATTAAATTTCAATAGCGATTTAATCAACTAATTATTAGATACTTAACTTTCAGGAGCTAATTCAACTTCCAGCCCTTCCAATTCTGGTGTTATATGAAGTTGGCATCCTAATCTGCTATTTTCTTTTACATAAAAAGCCTCAGCAAGCATAGCTTCTTCACCGTCTTGCATTTCAGGCAATGGCGTATCATTTAAAACATAACATTGGCAAGAAGCACACATTGCCATACCTCCACAAACACCAATGGTTCCTTCTGGTGCCAATTCATAAGAACGTACAACTTCCATAAGGTTCATTGCCATATCTGTTGGCGCTTGTACTTTATGAGAGACACCTTCTCTATCTATGATTGTTATGTTTATGTCTTGTTCCATTATTCTATTTTCTTAATCACTGCTTTTGGCGCCTCTTTACGTGTACCATCAAAACCATCTATACCACTTACTGTAGTATATTTTAACACGTATTTTTTACCTGGATTTATAATTTGATATGCAGCTTGACACATTAAAGTTGCCTCGTGAAAACCACATAATATTAATTTTAATTTCCCAGGATATGTATTAACATCGCCTATTGCAAATATGCCAGGTATATTTGTTTGATAGTCAAGAGCATTATTTACTACTATGGCATTTTTTTCTATTTCCAATCCCCAATTTGCTATTGGTCCTAACTTTGGAGATAGCCCAAATAAAGGAATAAAATGATCACATTCTATTTCAAATTCTTTTGCAATATGTTGTGATTGAGATACAACAACCGCTTTAACTTTATCGTCTCCAACAATTCCTATAACCTCTGCAGGTGTCACAAGGTTTATTTTACCTTTGTTCTTTAATTCCTGAACTTTTTCAACAGAATCTAAAGCGCCTCTAAACTCATTTCTACGGTGAATTAGTGTTACCTCTGAGGCAACATCACTTAAAAAAACGCTCCAATCTAAAGCAGAATCTCCTCCACCAGCAATTACTACTTTCTTATTTCTATATAATTCTGGTTCTTTAATAATATACTCTACACCTTTATCCTCAAAGCTTTTAATATTGTGAATTAAGGGTTTACGCGGTTCAAAACTTCCTAAACCACCTGCAATAGCTACTACTGGAGCATGGTGTTTTGTTCCTTTATTGGTAGTTACAACAAATGTACCATCTTCTTGTTTTTCAATGGTTTCAGCGCGTTCACCAAGTGTGAAACCAGGTTCAAACTGTTTGCATTGTTCTAATAAATTGGTTGTTAAATCGCCAGCTAGAATTTCTGGAAAACCAGGAATATCATAGATTGGTTTTTTTGGGTATATTTCTGAACATTGACCACCAGCTTGTGGTAATGCATCAATTAAATGACATTTAAGTTTTAATAAACCTGCTTCAAATACTGCAAATAAACCTGTTGGCCCAGCACCAATAATAAGTATATCTGTTTTAATCATAAAATCTAATTACGGAGATAAAATTAATGTTGTGTTTAATTTATTTCTATGATATAAATCATATTTCTAAATTTCAACATTAACAACTTGTTCTATTTGTGGCGCGTATTTTTTAATAGTCATTTCAACTCCAGATTTAAGTGTCATTTGATTGACACTACAACCTACACACGCCCCTTGTAATTGGACTTTTACTAAAGTATCGTTCTCTATAGACAACAATGAAATATCACCGCCATCACTCTGCAAAAACGGACGGATTTCGTCTAACGCTTTTTCTATATTCAATCTCAGTTCTTCTGTTGTCATTTATTATTTTTTAACTGCTGAACAACCAGCCATTGTTGTTATTTTTATTGCTTCAGTTGGTGGTAAATCTGTATTTCTATCTACTACTTCCTGTACAATGTTCTGAGTAATTTTTTCGAAAGCTTTTTCAAGTGGCGTCGCTGTTTGTAATGCTGCTGGACGACCAACATCTCCTGCTTCTCTGATGCTTTGAACTAAAGGAATTTCTCCTAAAAGTGGCACTTGTAAATCTTCAGCTAAGTATTTAGCTCCTTCTTTACCAAAAATATAATATTTATTATCTGGCAATTCTTCAGGTGTAAAGTAAGCCATATTTTCTATGATTCCTAAAACAGGCACATTAATACTTTCTTGCTGAAACATTGCAACACCTTTTTTAGCATCGGCTAGCGCTACATTTTGTGGTGTGCTAACCACAACAGCACCAGTTATTGGTAAAGATTGCATTATACTTAAATGTATATCTCCGGTTCCTGGCGGTAAATCGATTAACAAGAAATCCAATTCTCCCCAAGCAGCATCAAAGATCATTTGATTTAATGCTTTTGAAGCCATTGGTCCACGCCAGACAACTGCTTGATCAGGTTTTGTGAAAAAGCCTATAGACAATATTTTTACACCATAATTTTCAACAGGTTTCATTTTAGATTTCCCATCGACAGTTACAGACAAAGGACGTTCCATTTCTACATCGAACATTATTGGCATAGATGGACCATAAATATCAGCATCTAAAATACCAACTTTAAAACCCATTTTTGATAACGTAACCGCAAGGTTTGCTGTTACTGTAGATTTACCGACACCACCTTTACCAGAGGCAATGGCAACGATATTTTGAATACCAGGTATTGCCTTGCCTTTAATTTCGTTTGTTGGTTTAGTAGGCGCGTCTACTTTTATGTTCACTCTTATTTTCGCCTTATCGTAAACTTTTTCGTGAATGGTTTTAAGAATGTCTACTTCTGTTTTTTTACGTGCTTGTAATGCAGGGTTTTTTATTGTAATGTCTACTACAACCTCATCTGCAAAAGTTACCACATTTTTAACAGCTCCACTTTCTACCATATTTTGTCCTTCTCCGGGAACTGTAATGGTTTCTAAAGCTTTTAATATATCTTGTTTTTTCAAATTCATCTGCTTGAACTCATTTTATATTTAGTCTAATGAGATGCATTATGATATTTCAGATAACTGAAATTTTACTAATACATTTCATTCTTACAATTTAGATTAATTCTAAAGTGCAAATATACAGTGAATTGTTTAGAATTTGAAACGGTTTTATTGAAATGATTGATGTGTAGGTTAAGTTTTACTATAACTATTTCTAAAGCTCTTTTGAAGGATCCCAAAACACTTTATCAAAATCTTGGATTTGATTATCTATTACTTTAACACCTTCACTTTCCAGAAGTTGTTGCATTAAATTGGTTCCATCAAAATGAAACTTTCCGGTAAGTAATCCTTTTCTATTCACAACTCTGTGAGCAGGTACATCTTTTCCAGAAGAACCGTTCATTGCATAACCAACCATCCTTGCGCTACGTGCGGCGCCAAGATAGGTTGCTATTGCCCCATAACTGGTTACTTTACCAAAAGGAATTAAACGAGCAACATCATAAACTTTTTCAAAAAAATTTAGGGTCTTTTGCTGCATTACCACTCTTTTATAATGTTGACTAAAGTGAAAATAGAAATAATACCAGTAATTATTCCAATAATAAGATTCATATTTTTTTGAGACTTAATTTTTTTGCTCTTTATTTTTTCAAAGAAGAAAATATAAACATAAAGCATAACAAAAGTACCGGTAGCTGCACCAGCTACATAAGAAGTAATACTTGTTGGATCTAGAGTAAGCCAACCAAAAGAGGCTACTGTTAAACCCATATAAGCTTGGTATGGTATAGGGAATACGTTTAAAACAGACAAAAGCATTCCTTGAAAAACACGGCTTTTTTTGCTTTTTAAGTTTGGCTCTACATTCGGTTTTACTTCTTGTTTTGCTAGTAATAAGTAGTAGACTGTAATAAGTACAAAAATAACAAAGGCAACACGCTGCAATATATCTACAACATCTCGATGATTACTTAAATATTTGGCAAATATTAAAGCTATTGTGGTTTGAAAAACCACTATTATACAAACACCAATGGAAAACATTAAGCCTCTTGTATGCCCATCTTTAATGCTTATTTTAGCTGCTGTCATATTTAACAACCCTGGTGGAACTACTCCAACAAGTGCTATGATTAAACCTAAAGAAAAAGCAATTGTAATTTCCAATACTACTTGATTTTGAACCTAATATACGTAATTGGTTTGTTTTGCTCTAGGTAGATGCTTTCATAATGGGTTTGAATACTTGTTACTTCTTCTGGACTTCCTTCTTGTTTATATACGTTATGATTTGCATACAAAACCTCGTGTCCTTCACCGTGTAATAAACCTAATGTATAGCCGTGCATAAATTCGCTATCGGTTTTTAGGTTCATAATACCATCTGGTTTTAAGACCTTTTTATAACGCTTTAAAAATTCAGAATTTGTCATTCTGTGCTTAGTACGCTTGTACTTTATTTGTGGGTCTGGAAAAGTAATCCAAATTTCATCTACTTCATTCTCAGCAAAAGCATATTCTATAAGCTCTATTTGTGTTCGTAAAAAAGCAACATTTGGAATTCCTTCTTCAATTGCTGTTTTTGCTCCTCGCCAAAAACGAGCCCCTTTAATGTCTATTCCTATAAAATTTTTGTTGGGATATTTTTTTGCTAATTCTACTGAATATTCTCCTTTACCACAACCTAATTCCAAAACCAAAGGATTATTATTTTTGAAAAATTTTTCATTCCAAAACCCTTTTAAATGATAAACCTCATTTACAAGTTCATCTCTTTTTGGTTGAAATACATTTGTAAAGGTTTCGTTTTCATTAAATCTTTTGAGTTTATTC
>ERZ1027208.754-NODE-754-length-11209-cov-7.524207_pt1 | contig 11209 bp, 6 predicted proteins | sample MGYA00520867_ERZ1027208 | MGnify/ENA primary metagenome ERZ1027208 (study PRJEB33311, sample SAMEA4378413) | marine metagenome | biome: Marine biome; feature: Fjord; material: Water | collected 2014-07-20T08:00:00Z/2014-07-... | depth 75 m ...
TTGCGCTTTCTGGGCCTGCGACTGCAGTTGTCATGCCGGCCATGAATGTGTTTTACGCGTTATTCAAGAATTCAACTGTCACGCAACAGGAGTGTTAAGCGGTATTAGTGCGCAAAATTCACAAACCATCACCGCGGTTGAAGCTTCACGGAAGGAAACCTTTTTAGCGCAGCTCGATGCCCTACTGACTGATCTTCCGATTGCTGCGATAAAAACGGGTTTAATTTTATCCGTTGAGCAGTTCGATACGCTGATCGAAAAGTTGTCGTGCCGCAAGCTTCCTCTTATTATCGATCCGGTACTGTCGACCACAAGCGGTAGAACATTTGACTCGCCACAGATCACCGAACGGTATCGTCAACTTTTGTCGCTCACCGATTTATTCACGCCCAATATCCCCGAGGCTCAACAACTACTTAATGCTTCAATCATCAGCGACGATGACATTATTTCAGCCGCAGAGTCTTTTCGACAGCTGGGTGCTCAAGCGGTATTGATCAAGGGTGGTCATCGTGACACCGAAAATTTCGTCTATGACTATTTCGACGATGGTACGCATCAATTGTGGCTGCGACAGCAACGTCAACACTCGAACAATACTCGCGGAACCGGCTGTGCGCTGGCCTCGGCCGTGGCCAGTTTCATGGCTCAAAGCAAAGCAACGGTCGACGCGGTCATATTGGCTAGCGCCTACATTCAGCAAGGTATTCGTCACGGCTTCGCGCTCGGAAAAGGTAACGGCTTACTCAGTAACGAGGGCTGGCCGCAACAGCTACAAGACTACCCGCTGATCGCCAGTGCACGCGATCAATTCGATCGCTGTGAATTTCCCTCATGCGACACCAAGACGCTAGGCCTCTACCCCATCGTTGACTCAGTCGAGTGGCTTCAGCGTCTACTTAAGTTAGGCGTAACCACACTCCAACTGCGAGTCAAAAACCTAAGCGGTGATCAGCTTGAAACAGCTATTCGCGATTCAGTCGTTTTAGGTAACCGATATAAGGCGCGGGTGTTTATCAATGATCACTGGCAACTGGCCATCAAACATCAAGCCTATGGCGTTCATCTTGGACAGGAGGATATGAACCATGCATCGCTCGAAGCTATTCAGAACGCCGGGCTGCACTTAGGCCTCAGCTCACACAGTGAATACGAATGGATACGAGCGGCCAGCGTGCGGCCCAGCTACATCGCGATGGGATCAGTATTTACTACAAAAACCAAAACAGTGAAGACTATTGGACTGGACAACCTACAGCGCTGGACTCATGTATTAAACCAAGAATTTACCACAGTGGCGATTGGCGGTATCACCGAAGACAATATCGACAAAGTGATGAGTAGCGGGGTCGGATCTTGCGCGGTAATTAGTACGATAACCGCCAACGATGACTATCAAGCGGTGGCATTAAGACTGATGCAGAAGCTAGAAGCTAGAAGCTAGAAGCTAGAAAAGAATACTCGAAAGTTGAACGCTCTCAACCTTCGAGCACGAGACCATTAAGCCGCAGAAACTTTCACTGGCACACCGTTCAGAGCGGCGTTACCACTGATCACATCAATCAACTTCTCATCCGTCAAATCGTTACAGTTAACGCCCTGCTGCTCAGAGGCAATACTCAATTGAGCCCCGTTGCGCTTATGGCCCCAACCGTGAGGCAAACTAACAACACCTTTCATCACTTCATCACTGGCAACGACGGTGGTAGAAACCTCGCCGACGCGCGATGCAATAGTGACTTCGGTATTGTCGGCCAGACCGCGTTCAGCCAAATCCTCTGGGTGCATCAACAGCTGCCAGCGCGGCTTGCCTTTCACCAGGCGCTTAGAGTTATGCATCCATGAGTTATTACTGCGAACATGACGGCGACCAATCAATAACAGCTCATCTTTAGCCGGAGCCGATTGGGTGGCCCGCAGGCGCTCAACGTCGGCCAAGATAAAATCTATATCGAGATGTACTTGCCCCGAGTCGGTACACAAACGCTCAGCCATATTGGCCTCTAGCGGGCCCAAATCTAAGCCGTGTGGATACTCTTTGATTTTGTCCATGGTCAACGCCAATTCATGGCCTTCATGGGCGCTGTAATGATCGTACTGTATACCCATGTCGATGACTTTGTCGGGCGACGGCAGCGGCTTAAACTCGATACCTTTTAACTGCGCTATCTTGGCGGACAGTTCATTGAATATTTGCCAATCGTGACGAGTGTTTTGCTCTGGTTCAAAAACCGCTGGGTTGTAGCGAGTGGTATTGCGCACGGCTAAACGGTGAAAGGCTAGGTCGTAGTGATCGTGCTCTAAACCCGCTGTTGGCGGCAAAATAATATCCGCATGCGACGTAGTTTCGTTGATGTAAAAATCAACCGACACCATAAACTCGAGATCGCTCAGCGCCTTATCGATTTCATTGCCATTGGTCGAAGACAACACCGGATTACCGGCGATGGTGATCAAGCTTCTTAACTGCCCTTCACCCGGCGTCAAAATTTCTTCAGCTAAAACGACAGCGGGAAACTCTCCGGCGAACTCTGGTAAGTTGCTCACCCGACTGCGAAACAGATCAAAGTGCCCTGCACCACCAACACCCGGTTTCACATAACCGAAGGCCGGTGAACACACCATCATGCTACCTTCTACATCCAACGAATTGGTTAAGACGTTGATCACCTGAATCGCCCACTGACACAAGGTACCAAACACTTGCACTGATACACCCATACGACCGTAGCAGACGGCGCCTTCGGTGTTGGCCATTTCACGAGCGAGTTCGCGAATCGTATCGGCAGCGATACCGGTTTGCTGCTCGGCCATTTCTGGCGTAAAACCTTCGGCAGCTTTTTGCACGTCGTCAACACCGCGAACTTTGTCGCTAAAGTGCCCCAGATTAACCAAGCCTTCGTCAAACAAAGTGTGAATCATTGCCATCAACAAAAAGGCGTCGCTACCCGGACGTACAAAGTGATGCTCATCGGCAATCTCTGCCGTTTCGGTGCGGCGGGGGTCGATGACGACAAAACGGCCACCGCGCTTTTGAATGTCTTTTAAGCGCTTGGTGACATCGGGAACCGTCATGATACTGCCGTTTGAGGCCAGCGGATTACCGCCGATGATCATCATGAATTTGGTGCGATCGATATCGGGCACTGGCTGTAAAAACTGGTGACCGTACATCAACATTGACGTCAGGTGATGCGGCAATTGATCGAGCGAGGTGGCTGAATAATGGTTCTTGGTCTTCAGTACTTTTCGCAGCTGACCGCCGTGCGTCATGCTGCCGTAGTTGTGCACATTTGGATTGCCCGCATAAAACGCCACCGCATCTTTGCCGTGTCGCTCTTGTACGGCGATCAACTGCTCGGCAACGGTCTGGTAAGCCTCATCCCAGCTGATGGTTTCCCAACCACCGTCAACCTTCTTAACCGGCTGCTTAAGGCGGTCTGGATCTGTGTGTAAATCTTGTAGAGCGGTCGCTTTCGGGCAGATATGCCCGCGGCTAAAGGGGTCGGCTTTGTCGCCCTTGATGGATATGACTTGATCGCCTTGAGTTTTGATTTCGACGCCGCAAATGGCTTCGCATAAATGACAGGCACGATAATGAGTTTTGATCTCGTCGACCATGGGTTCTCTCTCCGAAATGTGGCTAGTGGTTTATTGCTTTTAAGTCATTGCTTAAAGCTATAGTTATAAGCTCAAGGCTATAAGGCCGTTCTAAATGACCGCAGTTATTAATCAGAGCTATCAATTAGAGCTGGTAGCGCCTGTCATTAACCACAGTAACTGTTCTTTGAGCTGAAATTATTACTGTCGAGGTAGCGCTTATATAAGCACAAAGAGAGATCAAGAGTGACTTTTTTTGGGTGATGCGCGGATATAAGTGGGGATGATGTCTAGTTAAATAAAGCACTAAGGCACTCCAGTGCGCCATATGGCGCGGGCTGGGTGCCTGTTCAGTTCAGCAGCGTGCTTAGCCTGCCAACATTGCCATTTGCGCCTTGCGGTCTGAGTCTATCGCGAGATCGAGAGCATCAAGCCACTGCGCGCGAGCCTTCAGCTTAGTCGCTGTATGCGCTGGCATGACCAAACCCGCCAGACGAGTCGCTTCCGCTTTGGCTGCATCCATCAACTGCTCCGCCGGCACGATCTTATCCAAGTAACCAGCCGTTACCGCTGTGGCAGGATCGTACATCTCGGCATTGATCACCGAGCGCTGAAAAAACGCAGGTGTGAGGCTGTATCGAGCCAGCTCAATACCCACATGGTGCATGGTCATGCCAATCTGCACTTCGTTCAAACCGAGCTGGAAAGGGCCATCAACACCAATGCGATAATCACACGCCATCAAGGTAAAACAACCTTGAGCGATCGCGTGACCGGTACAAACACCAACAATTGGCGTAGGGAAAGCCAACATACGACGACACAACTTAGACCCAGCGTGCACCATGTCTACGCCGTCTTTAGCGTCACGTTGAAAAACCTTTAAGTCGAAGCCGCCAGAGAAAATGCCTGGTTGACCGACCAACATAACCACCGCGCCAGCCTCTTCAGCTTTATCCAAAGCACCATTCAGCGCTGCGATATGCTCTGGTGACATAGCGTTTACTTTGCCATTTTGCATGGTAATAGTAGCAATCTTGCCGTCGATTTCGTAATTGACCAAATCAGTCATTTCTCTCTCCATAATTTCGTAAGAATATCGGTATTGATAACGATAAATAGCGCGATTCTGAGAGCGCCCCTTGGCGGCTATTATTGGCTAACTTCAGTCAATTTAACACCACCCAAAGTGGTCAAGTTAATGACATTTTGGAGCAAACACTTAAAATCACCTCTGCGATGAGCCTGTAGCCCGCACCGCCGATAGACACTCAAGCATTTCACCAGCGAAGTTTTGAGTCCAAAAAAAGGCCCGCACGATGGCGGGCTAAAACTCGTCTTGCGCAAGCTTTCGCTCACACTAATACGACACAAGTTTGGGTGATTTAACGACCTAACAAGCCACGAGAAATGACTTCTTTCATAATTTCCGACGTGCCGGCGTAGATGGTTTGAATACGAGCATCCACGTAGAAACGTGAAATAGGGTATTCAGTGGTGTAACCATAACCACCAAACAATTGCAGACACTCATTTACCGCACGTAACTGCATTTCAGTGGTTGAGAGCTTCAATATAGCGGCGTCGTCGACGGTCATTTCTCCGCGAGCAAACTTAGCCATATTTTGGTCCAAAAGTGCTTTACTCAAGGCTATGTCGGTCTTCACTTCAGCGAGTTTGAAACGGGTATTCTGGAACTGGGAAATTGGCTGACCAAAAGCTTTACGCTCTTGAACATAGGCAACCGCCAAATCCAATGCGCCTTGTGCCTGTGCGACCGCTTGAGTGGCACAACCGAGACGCTCACGAGGCAGCTCTTCCATCAAGTGAACAAAACCTTTGCCCTCTTCACCCAATAAAGCGGAAGCCGGAATACGAACATTTTCAAAAAACAGCTCAGCGGTATCGCTGCTGTGCTGACCGATTTTTTCGATCTTTTGTCCCTTGGAGAAACCCGGTAGAGAAGCATCTACCAAGAATAGCGAAATACCTTTCGAACCGGCTTTGGGATCCGTCTTGGCGCATACAATCACGACATCTGCATGAATACCGTTGGTAATAAAGACTTTAGAGCCGTTAATAACATACTCATCACCTTCGCGAACCGCACTGGTGCGCATACCCGCCAAATCACTGCCCGCACCGGGCTCAGTCATGGCAATCGCGCCAACGGCTTCACCAGTAACCAGCTTTGGTAGCCACTCATCTCTTTGAGCTTCAGAACCCAAATTAAAGATATAAGGCGCAACGATATTGGCGTGGATATTGTAACCGCTTCCCAGACCGCCATAGCCCAGCCGAGACATTTCCCACTCAATCATCTGATTGACTTCAAAGGATGCTTCGGCGGCGCCATATTTTTCAGGCATATCAACACACAAAAGACCGGCTTGGCCCATGATATTCCACAATTCACGAGGCACCATATGGTCTTTTTCCCACTGCTCATAATGGGGATGAACTTCCTGCTCAAAAAAGCGCAGAACCATATCGCGGAACAGCTCCAGCTCTTCGTTATTAACAGTTTGATCGGTCATGGGGAGAACCTCGTAGTACTAGTGTGGTAAAAGTTGGCTATTGTCAGTCTAGACGGCAACCGCGGCAATGATCATTTCAGCCATATAATTAGCATCTTCGGACAGCAGTTTTCGACCATATCCAGAAATCATGCTAATATCCCCCACTTTAGCCGAATGAGTTATCACAAGCGGACACATGAGTATTCCTCACGACATCAGACACACCGTAGCCAGCCACTTTGCACGCTGCCATCTTGATAATGCCGTCAATCAGGGGCTTCAACGAGATGAACTGCTGAGCTACGCCAGTCTCTCACCCGCGCTCTTGCAACAACAAGGCTCGCGCATCGCCCCCAAACAACTCGCGCGATTGATGCTCAAGATCATGCGCGATGGTGATGATGAGTTTTTAGGGCTTACCACTCAGCCTTGCCGACTGGGCGTTTTTGGACTCTTATGCGAGCGTTTGATCCAATGTTCAACGCTATTACAAGCCATGCAAGAAACGAAACGCTTTTACGATCTAATCGACCGAGGTATTCGTTTTGACTTGGTCGAAACGGCAGACGAAATTCACGTCACTATCATTCGAGAAAAACCCGAATTAGACATTCAACACGTACTCATCGAATATTTGCTAATCGTATGGCATCGATTCCCATCGTGGCTCATCGGCCAAGTTATTCCATTGCGGAAAATACAATTTGATTTTTCTGAGCCAGACCACGTTGAAGAATACCGCCTGCTCTACCCTGGCCCCCGTGAGTTTAATGCCGCTAATAATACGCTCATTTGGCCGAAGAATATTTTGCTGCAACCGATTCATCGCACGCCCGAACAATTAAAGCGCTACATGACTCAAATACCTCTGCAGTGGTTTCGCCAACAGCGCTTTAGCGATCATCAAACCGAGCGCGTCATGCAACTGTTAGAGCAATCATCGAATCCACACCTAACCACGCTTGAAGATATCGCAGAGCAGTTGCACATGACCTCTCGCACGCTCAGACGCAAGCTCACCGCCGAGGGCAGTCGCTTTCAACAAATGAAAGATGATTTGCGCCGAGATCAGGCCATTTACTGGTTAAGCCAAGAAGGGGTTTCAATCAACGAGGCGGGACAAAACGTGGGCTACACCGAAACGGCGTCGTTTATTCGAGCTTTTAAAGGATGGACAGGAATGTCGCCTGGGCGTTACCAGCGAGGCCTTTATGACGCTAAAGCCGCAACTGCGATATTGACTAACTGAGATCGTTGATCAATCAAGCTAGAGGTAATTGCCGAATTCGCTACGCTCTGCAATCAGCCTCTAACAGTGAACTTCGCAGGTTATGATATTTAAGCGCTCTCGCGAAAATACTATAACGCCCTGCGAGCCGCGACTTAACTCACCACTATCGCGGCCCTTCTAGCTCTGAATTAACTCTGTGACCTATTAAGGGACAACAATATTAAAGTTGGCAACCTTAGGCTCGAATAGGCTGAAGAAACCCAACAAATCTAATTTACTGCCCGAAATAGAAAGCTCGGGTGATGATACCAAATCCGTGATTTTCACCTGCCCAGTTATCAACCCGACAAATAATTCACGAGTAATTTTGATACTCACGCTGGCGTTCGAGGCTGCCTGTTCTTGTAACTTATGATGCAGTACCGAGTTTTCCACCCACAAGACAAATTGCTCATCGGAGTCTGTCATGTGAATATTCACCACATAGTTTTCGTCTTCGGCCTTAGTGGCGTTCAAACTTGCGGCCATCGAATCAAAAAACATATAAGTCGGAACTTCATTAATTAGACCCACGGCATCAGATAGATCGACACCGAACTCTGGTGCACCGTGGCGCAACTCATAGGCAGCTGTTAGATAAACATCTCGCCAAGGGCCCGACTCTGCCTGATAACCCAATTGATCGTAGGTGTTTGCCAACAGCGCTCGCGCGTCAACATTATCGGCGTCGGCAAAAACCAGATGATTCACGACTTCTGCAACCCAACGGTAGTCGCCCTGATCGAACGATTGCTGCGCCTTTTCCAATAGGGCGTCTGCACCACCCATAAACTCAACATAACGCTCACCGGCCTGCGTTGGCGGATGAGGGTTTAAGTTTGCAGGGTTAGCATCGTACCAACCGAAATACCACTGATAGACTGCCTTAACATTGTGGCTGACCGTTCCGTAGTAGCCACGATTTGAAAAGTTACTTTGCAAGCTCTCTGGCAACTCAACCTTTTCTGCGATTTCTAATGGAGTAAACCCCTTGTTGGCCATACGCAACGTTTGATCATGAATAAATTTGTAGGTATCACGCTGCTGCTTCAAAAAATCTACAATTTCATTTTGACCCCAGATCGGCCAATGATGACTGGCGAAATACACATCCGCCTTATCACCATAGAGATCTATAGCCTCATCAATAAAACCACTCCAACCCAGCGCGTTACGAACTTTGGCGCCGCGCAAGGTGTAAACATTATGCATATTCCGCGAAACTAGCTCAGCGCCACAAAAGGCTTTTTGCTTGGGCAAATAGAACGTAAATTCCGCCGGCGCCTCTGAGCCCGGTGTAAATTGAAACTCGATATCGACACCATCAACCGTGAGTTTTTGCCCGGTTTCATCAATAATATCGGTTGGTTCGAGAATACTGACATTGCCACCTTTGGCGGGCTCTTTACCCAAGCCCGTATCGACATGACCTCGAGCAGAGACCGGTAGGTTTCGACCATACATAAAGGTCGCGCGACGCTGCATGGCGATGCCCGCCATAATATTTTCACTGACCGCTTCTTCCATAAAACCGGCAGGTGCAATGACTTGCAGATTAATGCGCTCTTGCTCGGTTAACGCCCCTTCAACCCCACCAAAGTGATCGACATGGCTATGCGTAAAGATGACGGCCTTCACAGGCTTATCGCCGAGATGTTGGCGGGCAAATGCCATTGCGGCTCTCGCGGTATCTGCCGTAGTCAAGGGATCCACAATAATCCAACCATTATCGCTATCGATCAGTGTCAAATTTGCCAGATCAAACCCGCGCAGCTGATGTATTCCATCAGCCACTTTATACAGGCCATGTTTGCCGTTGAGCTTTGCTTGTCGCCAAAGACTGGGATTGACGCTGGCCGGTGCATCGCCTTCAATAAAACGATAGGCATCCTGATTCCACGCTGGCTGGCCATCAGCAGAGAGAATTGTTAAAGACTCGGCTTTCGCTATTAAGCCCCGATCTGCCTGTTTGAAATCGCTTTGATCGGCCAAAGGCAGTTCGACGGTATTGCGCAACTGAATGTCTTCGGTAATTTTAGTGGGCGCTGTAAATCCATGCTCATCACTATCTGCACTAACAGGCACCTTCGAATCACAGGCTTGCAGGCCCAGTACAATCACCGCGCAACACAGCGCTCTCCAAACTGACATTTGATCACTCCATAAAATATGTATTATTCGCGTGTTAGTAGAGCATAAACCGATCGCAGCATCTGGTCTAAAAACGACAATAGCGGGTGCCTAGGTACCCTTTTTTCAAAAAAACAACCTGAGGCGGCAAATCTAAATGCGCCGTACAGAGTAATATCAGGCTAACAACACTAGAGGGCCTTCTCCCAGAACAACGCCTTGCCATATTGTTCATCCAGCTCGTAGCCGCAAAATCCAAACTCTACGTACACATCTTGGGCGCGTCGATTCCCCTCCAATACTTCAAGTGTCAACTTACAGCAGTTTCGCTCAATCGCTAGCCGCTCTACCGCTTGCAACATTTTGGGGGCGATGCCCAACCCTCGGCTTACCGCTGAAACAATCACATCATGAACATTGATTAAGGGCCGCCCTTTGAAGGTTGAAAGCGTTTCAAAACAATTGATCAATCCAACCGGTCTCTCCTCCTGCCAAGCGATAATTGAAAAGGCGCCAGCATAAGAGCGTAACTTGGCGGGCAGTGAAGCTAGAACATCTGCGGCAATCGCAACTCCTCCGCCCATAGGATCTTGAGCATATTCTTGCATCAGCTCAATCAGCGCGCTGGCATCTTGCGCACAGGAAAAATCGGCAACTCGAATTTGGATATTCACAGGCGAAGGAGACATAGGATCTCAGTAGTAGTTTTACAATTTGGACAGCCGTTTTACGGTAGCTGTATTTATTTAAAAGCTTGAACGACGGTATCTACTCTGGCCTCAGCGTGCAGCCCCGTTGGTAGGGTTTCGATGAAATCCAGCCGAGGCCGTAAACCGATACCGTTAGCCATTTGAATGGCCAATCCAGGGCGTGCATTTAACTCCAACAACAGCGGCCCGCGCTGTCGATCTAATACAATATCAACACCTAGGTATCCCATTTCACTGACTTCAAAACCTTGTGCAGCCAAAACCATAAGTTGTCGCCAGTGAGGTATCTTTAGTTGTGACAGCTCAACCTTAGTATCGGGATGAAGTAAAATCGGGCGATCATGTTGTACCGCTCTTAGCGCTTTACCGGTCGCGATATCGATGCCCACACCTACCGCACCTTGATGTAAATTGGCCTTGCCATCCGACTCATGTGTTGAAAGCCGGGTCATAGCCAATACCGGAAAGCCTCGATAGACAATGACTCGAACATCGGGAACCCCTTCATAGGAAAAGCCCTTAAAGTCATCGGTAAACTCTACCAAGGCTTCGACCAGTGCAACGTCTGGCTTGCCTCCCAAACTAAATAGCCCACTTAGAATGTTGGAGGTATGCCGACACAACTGCTCATGTGTAATGCGTTGACCGCTGGGCTTTAGATAGTCGTCACCTTGCCGCCCTGCAATCACTAATATGCCCTTGCCACCACTTCCCTTTGCCGGTTTAATGACAAATTGTTGATGAGTCGAAAAGAAGTCTTTTAGTTCGTTGATATGGCCCTGACTTCGACAAGCGCCCAGTAGTTTAGGTACTGCAATATTGTGCGCTGCACATAGGATCTTGGTTTGATATTTGTCGTCAACATTGGGATAGAGACGTCGAGGGTTATTGCGCGCGATATAGTGAACATTGCGTTTGTTCATGCCCACAACACCCAGTGCCCTGAGTTTTTTTGGAGATGCCAGGCCAAACATCAGTAG
>ERZ1027208.755-NODE-755-length-11206-cov-7.220429_pt1 | contig 11206 bp, 10 predicted proteins | sample MGYA00520867_ERZ1027208 | MGnify/ENA primary metagenome ERZ1027208 (study PRJEB33311, sample SAMEA4378413) | marine metagenome | biome: Marine biome; feature: Fjord; material: Water | collected 2014-07-20T08:00:00Z/2014-07-... | depth 75 m ...
CATCCAACCGCCCCCAGACCGCCCGCCGTCGAGCTGCCTCCCGCCTGTTGTGGAAAGCTTCAGGCAGTAATGCGTCATGACTTTCGCCCTTCAGTGCGCGCGTCGCTAGCTCCTCGGTTTTATCTTTGATGGCTTCGTCGCTGAGTTTTTCAAACTCAGGTTCCAGCGCGTTGACCTTTTCAATAAGTGGGCGGATGGCCTTGATCTTACGATCATTTGGCGTACCAAAAACTTTTTTGGTGATTTTTCCGAGTCCCAGCATGCGATCTCCAGCCGAAGTTATAAGTGTTCTGCGCGATCTGCTTGCCCCGCAAACACCCAGTCCATAAATAGGAGGTGAGAATGGTGGCTCAATGCCGCGCCCATCAGGGATGTAAGGGCCACCATGTAGCGTGTCAATGTAACCGACCCAATCGCACCGGAATGATAGGACGATCAATGCAAAAACCCCTCACTATTCTCGCCTCTTTGGCATTTACTGCCGCTCTGGCCCTTCCACTAACCGCTCAGGAAGCCATAACAGCTGATCCTACGAAGGTTGTAGCGACTGTTGGCGGCACCGAAATCACAGTTGGTCACATGATTGTGGCATGGGCCGGTTTGCCCGAACAGTATCAAGGATTGCCTGACGATGTTCTGTTCCAAGGCATCCTGGATCAGCTGGTCCAACAAACGGCATTGCAGCAGCAGTTTGACGGCAAGCTTCCAAAACGCGTTGCACTGCAGCTAGAAAACGAACGCCGTTCACTAACAGCTGGCGAGGCAATCAACGATATCATGCAGTCCCCACTGGACGAAGCGGATGTGCAAGCTGCCTATGACAAGGACTATGCAAGCATTGACCATGAGCAGGAGTTCAACGCGTCCCACATTCTGGTCGAAACCGAAGAAGAAGCGATTGCTGTACAACAGGAACTGGCTGACGGTGCCGAATTTGCTACTGTTGCACGCGACAAATCTACAGGCCCTTCCGGTCCAAACGGTGGGCAGCTTGGCTGGTTTGGCAAAGGTGCAATGGTTCCTGAATTTGAGGCCGCCGTCATCGAACTGGAAATCGAAGCAATCTCCGAGCCTGTGAAAACCCAATTCGGCTGGCACGTGATCAAACTCAATGAAAAGCGCATTCAAGATGTTCCGACTTTGGAAGATGTTCGTGAAGAAGTAGAATTGCAAATTCGCCAAATCCGCGCTCAGGAAAAAATCGAAGCGGTTACAGCTGCTGCGGAAGTTGATCGCAGCGGTGCAGAGGGCGTTGCCCCATCTGTGATCAAACAAGTCAACGTGCTGGAGTAAGCGAACCATGGCAAAGATCACCGCTGTTTCACCTTTGGCACCTGCCGAATTTCCTTCACTGCCTGCTATTGCAGGCGTTCAGTTCGCCACAGTTGCGGCGGGTGTAAAGTATCAGGGGCGTACTGACGTTATGCTTGCCACATTGGCACCTGGTACCGTTGTGGCGGGGGCGTTTACCCGCTCGTCTACACGCGCTGCGCCTGTTTTGGACTGTCAGGAAAAACTCGGGCGTGCTTCGGATGAAGGGGCGGCGATCCTTGTCAATTCTGGGAATGCGAATGCGTTCACAGGTAAAAGCGGGACAGCATCGGTGAATGCAATCACTGATGCTGTTGCGCAGGCCTGCAACATTCCACAAGGTCGGGTATTCACCTCCTCAACAGGTGTCATTGGTGAGCCTCTGCCACACGACCGCATTACAGCTTGCCTTGATACGCTCTCCAAAACCACTTCGGTGGATGGGATTGCAGAGGCCGCTAAAGCGATCATGACAACCGACACCTTCCCAAAAGGTGCGCAGGGGCAGGTGGAGATTGACGGGGAAACGGTCTCTATTGTGGGTATTGCCAAGGGTTCTGGCATGATTGCGCCTGATATGGCGACGATGTTGGTCTACATATTCACCGATGCTCAGATTGAACAAGAGGCGCTACAAGCCTTGGTATCTGCTGCCAACGAAGAGACGTTCAACAGCATCACTGTGGACAGTGACACCTCTACTTCGGATAGCTTGATTGTCGCTGCAACAGGCACCAGCGGCGTTTCCGTCGATGACCATGAAGGCTTTGCCTATGCATTGTTGGACGTTATGAAAAATCTCGCGCATCAAGTCGTTCGCGACGGCGAAGGTGCAACAAAATTTGTCGAGATAACCGTTACTGGTGCTGCTTCTGACGCAGACGCAAAAATCCATGGTCTTGCGATTGCGAACTCGCCTTTGGTCAAAACTGCTGTTGCAGGTGAGGACCCCAACTGGGGCCGGATCGTGATGGCCGTCGGGAAATCAGGCGCAGCAGCTGATCGTGATCTACTCAGCATTAGATTTGGTGAAGTAGAAGTAGCCAAAGATGGCTGGCGTAGCGAAAACTACTCAGAAGAGGCTGCAGCTGCCCATATGAAAAATCAGGACATCGTGATCGGGGTCGATATTGGCATCGGGTTGGGGATGGCAACGGTTTGGACATGCGATCTGACACACGGCTACATCACCATCAATGCCGACTACCGCTCATGAAGATGGTTCTTGTCTCGGCTGTCGCACTGATTGACGTTGATGGCCGTGTATTGCTGGCACAGCGCCCTGAGGGAAAGTCTATGGCAGGCCTGTGGGAATTTCCTGGCGGCAAAGTCGAGGTGGGTGAAACACCGGAAGCCGCCCTTATTCGTGAGTTAAACGAAGAACTTGGGATTGATACGTGGGCCTCCTGCTTAGCCCCTCTTACATTTGCCAGCCATTCCTACGATGATTTTCACCTGATGATGCCCTTGTTCGCCTGCCGCAAGTGGAATGGCACGCCCCAACCGCGGGAAGGACAAACCCTGAAATGGGTCAAACCAACAGAAATGAAGAACTACCCAATGCCAGCAGCGGATATCCCACTGATCGCTGTTTTACGGGATTGGCTGTAACGTTAGTTTACGAATATTCCCCCAATAAGCGAAAAATATTACTTTTGTTTCCAGATTGGACTGGAAACGTCGAAAAGTCTTTGTAAAGTGGGTATAGTAAAATTCTGGGGAGGATTGGCATGCTACGTACTATCACAATTGGAAGCTGTGTTTCTGTGCAAGGGACCTTTGTAGGCTCAATGCCAGATGGTCGCATCTCGGTGCAGGTAGATAATACGATCTATTCTGGTGTGCCTGTCACAAAGAAATAGAGCTTTTTAGCTTCTAAGACGGGAAAAGGGGACGGTGTTTTGCACCGTCCCCTTTTTTTGATTTATCACACCAGATTAACTCAGTGTGCGAGTAACTTCTTCGCGTGTGAAGATCTCGATAACATCGTTTGGACGAATGTCTTCGTAGTTCTCGAACGCCATACCACATTCCTGACCGGACTGAACTTCTGGCACTTCATCTTTGAAGCGCTTGAGCGTCTTGAGAGTGCCTTCGTGGATAACCACGTTGTCGCGCAGCAAACGAACACCAGCAGAGCGGCGAGCCACCCCTTCGGTAACCAGACAGCCTGCAACTTTGCCGATACCTGTGACCTTGAAGACTTCTTTGATGTTGGCATAGCCAATGAAGTTTTCTTTGATCTCGTTGCTCAACAGGCCAGATGCAGCCGCTTTAACATCATCAACCAGATCGTAAATGACCGAGTAGTAGCGGATCTCGACACCCTTCTGGTTTGCTGTGTTACGTGCGGATGCGTTTGCACGGACGTTAAAGCCCATGATTGGCGCACCGGATGCTTCGGCAAGACCAACATCGGTCTCGGTGATTGCACCCACACCAGAGTGAAGCACGCGCACGCGGACTTCATCGTTGCCGATTTTTTCCATTGCTTGAACAATCGCTTCAGCAGAACCCTGCACGTCAGCTTTGACCAAGATAGGCAGCTCGGACACATCTTCATCAGCTTTGGCATTCGCCATCAGCTGTTCCAACGTTGTCGCAGCACCGGCAGCAGCGCGTTTATCTTTGGCGGCGTTCGCACGGTATTCCGCGATCTCACGTGCCTGCGCTTCGGTGTCTGTCACGTTCAGTACATCGCCCGCTTCGGGTGTCCCGTTCAGGCCAAGAACCTCAACAGGAACCGAAGGACCGGCTTCCTTGATGCGGTTGCCTTGATCATCGATCAGCGCACGAACCTTACCGTACTGCTCACCTACAACAAAGATATCACCCTGACGCAGAGTACCATTCTGAACCAAAACTGTCGCTACAGGCCCACGGCCAACGTCCAGTTTTGCTTCAATCACGGCACCAACAGCGGCACGTGATGGGTTTGCTTTCAGTTCAAGAATCTCTGCCTGAAGCGCAATCGCTTCGAGCAGTTGATCAAGACCTTGGCCAGTGATGGCTGAAACCTCAACATCCTGAACTTCACCAGACATCTTTTCAACAATGACTTCGTGCTGCAGCAAGGCTGCGCGCACTCTGTCGGGGTCTGCTGATGGCTTATCAACTTTGTTGATCGCAACAATCATAGGCACTTTAGCGGCCTTTGCGTGCGCAATCGCTTCGATGGTCTGAGGCATCACAGCATCGTCCGCCGCAACAACCAGAACCACGATATCTGTGACCTGAGCACCACGAGAACGCATTGACGTAAACGCTGCGTGCCCCGGAGTATCGAGGAATGACAGAACCTGACCGCCTTCGGTTGTGACCTGATAGGCACCGATGTGCTGAGTGATGCCCCCGGCCTCGCCCGCAACAACTTTTGCTTTACGGATCGCATCCAGCAGGGATGTTTTACCGTGATCAACGTGGCCCATGATCGTGATCACAGGAGGACGCCCAACCAGATCGGTTGCATCGTCTTCTTCAAGTTTGATCACGTCTTCAACGTCAGCGTCTGAAACGCGAACAACCTTGTGGCCAAACTCTTCGATGATCAGCTCTGCGGTGTCTGCATCAATCGTTTCGTTCTGACCGATCATCAAACCGCTGTTCATCAATGCTTTGACAACTGCGCCTGTTTTCTCGGCCATACGTGCGGCCAATTCGGAGACAACAATCGCTGGAGGCAACTGCACGTCACGAATGATCTTTTCGCGCTCAACGTTGCCGCCCATCGCTTTCGCACGCGCACGATCTTGCTTACGCTTCATTTGCGCCATGGAGCGCTGACGGCCACCTTCGCCACCGCGCATCGCTTGGTTCACTGTCAACTTACCAGAACGACGATCGTCAGCTTGACGATTTTTCTTATTGGTCTCTTCGCGGTCACGCTCGGTCTTGCGAGGCGTCGACGCAGGAAGTGCCTTGTTTGGCGTAGCGCGCGGTTGCGCAGCCGCCGCAGCAGGTGTGGGCGCTGCAGCAGCAGCTTGTGCCGCCGCTTCTGCTTCGCGTTTGGCGCGCTCTTCTTCTTCAGCTTTCGCTTTCAGGCTCTCTTCGCGTTCGCGATCGGCTGCCTCTTTGGCATCAATCTCGGCGCGACGACGCTCGCGATCTTCTGCGCGCGCCTTCTCATCCGCTGCACGCGCGGCTGCCTCTTCGACTTCACGCGCTTTGGCTGCTTGCACAGCCTTCAGGCGGCGTTCCATCTCTGAATCTGTGATTCCTGCGGGACGCCGTGAAGGGTCACCGACCGGACCAGCGCCAGGGCCAGTTTGCTTTTGGCCGCCAGGCTTTGGCACCACAACGCGTTTGCGCTTGGTTTCGACCACAACGTTCTTCGTCCGCCCGTGGCTAAAGCTCTGCTTTACGTTACTGGGACGCGAGCCACCAAGGCCCAATGTTTTTCTGCCGTCACTATCGCTCATCTAGCTCGTCTATCCTTTCGGCTGGTCGATACCAGCCTCGTTTTTGCGCACGCCGTTCAATCTATGAGCTTCCTCTACAACACGTAGAGTGAGTCCACCAGAGGCGAGCGCCCCATGTATCACAGTTTGACGTCCGAATGCCAAACCCAATTCATCCGCAGTAAGACACCCAATGTAGTGTCCGTAGTGCGGCGTGCTCAGTTTTGATTTGCCACGTCCTGATCCATCTACAGCTTGGATCAGCACCAGCGCCTCTTCAGTTTGCAGCCAACCTTTGACCTTTTCATACCCAGCAACGGCTTTACCCGCTTTGCGTTGCATCGAAATCAGGTCCACCACACGGCGGGCCATCTGCTTTTCAACTTCGTCCACCAAATCGTCCGGTGTTTTAACAGGCTGCTTCGCACTGCGTGAAAACAACCCCTTTTTTACCGCGGTTTCCAGGGCGGCGCGATCTGCCCTCACCCACATTCCACGCGCGGGCAACTTCCCCATGATATCCGGCACAACTTGTCCATCCGGTCCTACGACAAAACGGATAAGCTTATACTTTGGCTGCACCTCACCTGTGGCAAGGCACTTGCGTTCTGCACCGCTTTCACGGTCTTTAGATGCGCCACCGCGTCCCATGCTGGATCTCCCCGAAGCCTACGATCAGGCCTCGGCCTCCTCATCTGTTTCACCATCGTCTTCGGCGTCAGCTTCTAGTTCTGTTGGATCAACCCAACCCAACAAAACACGAGCTGTCATAATCATCTTCTGGGCATCTTCGAGGCTCATCTCGAAGGGCTCCAACACACCGTCATCTTTAACGCGTTCGCCGTTTTCGGTGGTCCAACCACCAGCAAGCTCCCAATCCGCACAAGTTGCGAAATCTTCGAGTGTCTTAACATCGTCTTTCGCCAGCGCTTCAATCATCTGGGGTGTAAGACCCTCAAATTCAATAAGGCTGTCTTCAGCGCCCAGCGCGCGGGCTGCATCGAGTGCCGCCTTGTTCTGCGCTTCCAAGACGTCACGCGCACGTGCCTGAAGCTCGCCCGCTGTTGCTTCATCGACACCGTCGATAACAAGCAGCTCGCCTACTTCTACGTATGCAACCTCTTCGAGGTTCGTAAAGCCCTCGGAAACCAAAAGCTGAGCAAAGAATTCATCCAGATCAAGGTTGTCCATGAACAACTTGGTGCGCAGCTCAAATTCTGCCTGACGGCGTGAGCTTTCCTGCTCTTCTGTCATGATGTCAATGTCTAGGCCCGTCAACTGGCTGGCCAGACGCACGTTTTGGCCGCGACGGCCAATTGCAAGCGACAATTGCTCTTCAGGAACTACAACTTCGATTTTACCAGCTTCTTCGTCCAAAACAACCTTGGATACTTCAGCAGGCTGCAACGCGTTCACAAGGAACGTTGGCTGATCGTCATTCCAAGGAATGATATCGATCTTTTCACCCTGAAGTTCATTCACAACAGCCTGAACACGGGAGCCACGCATACCAACACAAGCACCAACAGGGTCGATGGAATTATCAAATGAAATCACAGCGATCTTGGCACGGGAACCGGGGTCACGCGCAACCGCCTTGATCTGGATAATACCGTCATAGATTTCCGGAACTTCCATCTTGAACAGCTCGGCCATGAATTCCGGCGCTGTACGGCTTAAGAAAATCTGAGGGCCGCGTTGCTCGCGACGAACGTCTTTGATGTAAACGCGGATGCGGTCGTTCGGGCGATATGATTCGCGGCCGATTTTCTCGTTGCGGCGCAGAATTGCTTCGCCAGCACCCACATCGACAATAACGTTGCCATACTCTTCGCGTTTGACCAAACCGTTGACGATTGTGCCTGCGCGGTCTTTGAATTCCTCGAACTGGCGGTCACGCTCAGCTTCGCGAACTTTCTGCAGGATAACCTGCTTGGCGGATTGCGCAGCAATACGACCCATTTCAACAGGTGGAACTTCTTCGATAAATTCCTGACCGATTTCGGGATTGGCCATATATTGCTTGGCTTGTACCACCGTGAACTCGGCCTGGTAGTTTTCCAGCTCTTCGTCCGCAACAACGGTACGCACGCGCGTAAATGTTGCGCGGCCTGTTTTGCGGTCGATCTCAACACGAATGTCCATTTCCGCGCCGTAACGGGACTTGGCCGCCCGTGCGAGCGATTCTTCCATCGCTTCGATCACCAGAACCGGATCGATCATCTTTTCACGCGCAACGGCTTCAGCGGTTTGCAAAAGCTCTAGCTGGTTTGCGGATGTAATGGCCATTAGGTCTCTCCCTCATCAGACTCGTCGGTCTGCAGTTCATCGAATTGGGTTTCGTCAATCACGCCGCTTGATTTGCGCTGGCGTAGCATTTCTTTAATCAGCTCATCTGTCAGGACCAGCTTGGCGTCTGACAACCATTCGAATTGCAGGCCTACAGTGCCTTCTTCGATGTTAATCAGTACTTCATTGCCCTCGACGCCAGCCAACGGCCCTTTAAAGCGGCGACGGCCATCGATCAAATCATCGGTTTCGATTTTAGCTTCATAGCCTTCAAAATTCGCGAAATCTTTGAGTCGAGTCAAGGGACGGTCAATGCCCGGGCTGGACACTTCCAGCGCGTATTCATCTATAATTGGGTCTTCGACATCCAGTACTGCACCAACAGCAGTGCTGATCAAGGCGCAGTCATCCACTTCGATACCACCATCAGGTTTATCAGCCATAATCTGCAGCGTAGATGTTTTTCCAGACATCAGACGCACACGTACCAACTCATAGCCCATGTCTTCGATGACAGGAGTTATGATTTCGGCCAATCGGCGGTCCATCGCGGCTTTTGCTATTAGATCGTTGTTCATAGGTCTCTTGCCTTTAGGCACAAAAAAACGGGCGCGCGGCCCGTATCAGAGGTTCGGTGGGCGCTTGGTTTGGACCCGAGCGCGCCGCTGTTAAACGATCATATACGCGCGGAACCCCAGAACATCAAGCCCCCCACCAGCGCTGCGGCGCGCGCATGTCGTCAAACACGCCACGCCCCAATACGGAAGGCATCGCAACACTGCGCGATACGGCCTGCCCGTCAAACACAGCAATATCATCGAAACCCGTCAGGGCACCGGCATCTTCAACATCTGCACCGTCCACGAGATATTCAGCAACTGCCTGCGCGCGCACCGGAGAGGAAGGGATCGAGACTAGCTCAACACTATCAAACCAGCCCGCCTGACCGTCTTTCCAATGCGTCTCGACACGTTCGGCCAAAAGTTGCTGGCCTGCAGAAAAATGGCGCACACGGTAAATTCCGGTCCCCACACCGTCATTTGGGGAATGAGCGGCACGAATTACATGGCTCGCCTCGCTGAGCCTAAACGGTAAAGATGGATCAGGCTCAGCAAGGGTAATTCGCACTTGATCAGCCCCCACGGCCTCAAGTTTGCCCAGCGCCGCGAGGCTGTGGACTACATCCGCGGCAGAAAATGAAACACCATCATGGAAGCGCACGTTTTGGCGCAAATCAAATGTCCAAACCCGCGCATCCTGCGTGCTGGACCAGTCAGTTGACAATTCGCCGCGCAGCGTGCCGTCAGCGGCGACTTCGGTCAGCGTTTCAAACACCAAACCTTGTCGCGCGACCTGCATGAACAATCCATTACCCAGCACCCAATCATCACCGCGCGTGGCACCAGACAATGCTAGCCGCAACTTTCCGCCTCGTTGCGGTAATGGCCCAGCGCTGACGCCCGCTGCAGCCAACAAGGCTGCTGCCGCACCGCTTGAAAATAATGCGCGTCTATCAAGTGCCCTGCGGGTCATGTCAGTGCGATCCGATCCATTGCGCGGACCAGCTCTGCGCTAATGCCCGGTTCGCTCAGAGCGTGGCCCGCGTTACGCACCATCTTCAGCTCGGATTTGGGCCATGCTTTTGCAATCGAATAGGCACTTTCTGGCGGGCAGATCATATCGTACCGGCCTTGCACGATCAAACCCGGTATATGGGCAATCCGGTCCATCTGAGCAAGGATTTGGCCATCATACTCAAGAAAACCGGCATTGATAAAATAATGATTCTCAAGCCGAGCAAAGGCGCGCGCATATTCACCCGGACCTTCAACCATATGGCCAGCTGACTGAATCGAGGCCAGCGCGTTCTCCCATCCAGACCACGCACGGGCATAGCGAGTTTGCGTCAGCATATCGTCACCAAACAACCGCCGATGATATGCCTTAATCAAATCGCCCTGTTCTTCTTCGGGAACCAACGCAGTGAATTTATCCCAAACTTCGGGCCAAAACTTCCCGGCACCACCGCCGTAGAACCAATCAAGCTCAACTTGTGTCATCAGGAACACGCCACGCAAAACTAAATTGCGCACTGCCGCCGGATGCGTCTGGGCATAAATCAGCGAAAGTGTCGCACCCCAGCTGCCGCCAAATACAACCCACTGCGCAATACCCAGCGTTTCGCGAATCAGTTCGATGTCTGCAACCAGATGCCAAGTTGTATTATCTACAACCGAGGCATGCGGGATAGAACGCCCACACCCACGTTGATCAAAAAGAATCACACGGAATTTTTCAGGATCAAAATAGCGACGCATCGACGGGCTACATCCCCCACCAGGGCCACCGTGCAGCACTACAACTGGAATACCATCAGGATTGCCGCATTGTTCGACATAAATCTCATGGCCTTGCCCCACAGAAAGCATACGGCGATCGAACGGATCGATCGGCGGATATAAATACTGCACTGCGCGCTTTTGATCAGGGGTCTTATCCATTACCAGCCTATATATAGTAAGAGAGACGACATTGAATACAGGAGCGTCAAAATGCAAGCGCATCAAAGCACAGTTGACCCAAATGAGGTTGCAAAATTTGAGGCCATGGCGGCTGAGTGGTGGGATACAGAGGGCAAATTCAAGCCGTTGCACATGCTCAACCCTTGTCGACTCGATTACATCACAAACCAGATAGCAGGCGAATTTGACCGCGACCTGGCCGAACCGAAACCATTCAAGGGCCTGCGCATTTTGGACATTGGGTGTGGTGGCGGACTTTTGTCAGAACCCATGGCACGCCTTGGCGCGACAGTAGTTGGTGCAGATGCTGCTGCTGGTAACATTCCTGTAGCACAAATTCACGCCGATCAGTCAGATTTGGTAATCGACTATCGCCACACCACCGCCGAAGCCATGGCAGAAGCCGGTGAGCAATTTGACGTCGTTCTAAACATGGAAGTGGTCGAACACGTGGCCTCGCCGATCAGCTATCTCACGGCATGCCGTCAGTTGCTAAAACCGGGCGGGTTGCACATTTGCTCAACCATCAACCGCAATCCAAAGTCTTATGTTGTGGCAATCATCGGTGCCGAGCATGTGATGCGTTGGCTGCCTAAAGGCACTCACGAATGGGCTAAATTCATTACGCCAAAAGAACTATACAGCCTGCTGGAAGCAGCCGGATTGGAACCTGTTGATCGTAAAGGG
>ERZ1027208.757-NODE-757-length-11184-cov-25.177015_pt1 | contig 11184 bp, 9 predicted proteins | sample MGYA00520867_ERZ1027208 | MGnify/ENA primary metagenome ERZ1027208 (study PRJEB33311, sample SAMEA4378413) | marine metagenome | biome: Marine biome; feature: Fjord; material: Water | collected 2014-07-20T08:00:00Z/2014-07-... | depth 75 m ...
CTGCACAAGCATATCTTACTAAGTTTTACAATTCTTTAGGTTTTATTCAAGTAGGAGAGAGTTACTTAGAAGATGGTATACCTCATATTAAAATGCTAAGAAATTAAAAAAACCTAACCACCTCTTTAACTTCACCAAGTTTTAAACCTTCTAACATAATAGTGTCTATTCTAACTCTTATTAAACGCAATGTGGGAAATCCAACAGCAGCAGTCATTTTTCTCACCTGTCTAAACTTTCCTTCAGTTAAAGTTATAGAAATCCAACTAGTTGGTCCGTGTCTATCATCTCTAATTTTCTGAGTTCTATCTTTAAAAAAAGGAGCTGATATTAGAGAAGATTTACAAGTTTTTGTAATGTATTTTTTTCCGTTAAAGCCTATTTCTACACCTTTTATTAATCGATTAATTTCTTCTTGTTTAATATACCCATCTACCTGAACATAGTATTCTTTTTCTACTTTTCTACCTCTAACATATTCGCTTACCTTACCATCTGTTGTTAATAAAAGAAGCCCTTCAGAATTTACATCTAATCTACCTATTGCCATTGTTTTTTCAGGAAATTTAAAAAACTCACCCAATAGTTTTTTTTTCCTTTTATGAGGATTCACAAACTGAGAAATTGTTCCATAAGGTTTGTGTAAAATAAAGTGACGATGATGATCCATAAAAGAGAATAAAAAAAATGAATTAATTTGGTTCAAAAATAATCTTTTTTCATTTATAATTACTATCCAAATTTTGTACCTTGTCGTACTTTTTAAAAACAAAATAAGCAATATTTATGGCAGCAGACAAAGAAAAACAAGCAAAGCTAAAAGCACTTCAATTAACCTTGGATAAGCTAGATAAAACATACGGAAAAGGTGCTGTTATGAAAATGGGGGATAGTGTTGTTGAAGAAATAGAAGCAATATCATCTGGTTCTTTAGGGTTAGATTTAGCTTTAGGAGTTGGCGGTTACCCAAGAGGTAGGGTAATAGAAATTTATGGTCCAGAATCTTCAGGGAAAACAACACTTACCTTACATGCAATTGCAGAAGCGCAAAAAGCAGGTGGAATTGCAGCTTTTATAGATGCAGAACATGCTTTTGATCGTTTTTATGCGGCCAATTTAGGAATAGATATAGATAATCTAATTATTTCTCAACCAGACCATGGAGAGCAAGCTCTAGAAATTGCTGATAATTTAATTCGTTCTGGAGCAATTGATATTGTGGTTATAGATTCTGTTGCAGCCTTAACTCCAAAATCTGAAATTGAAGGTGAAATGGGAGATTCTAAAATGGGGCTTCACGCACGTTTAATGTCTCAAGCACTTCGTAAACTAACAGGAACTATTAGTAAAACAAAGTGTACGGTTATTTTTATCAATCAATTACGAGAAAAAATTGGAGTAATGTTTGGCAACCCAGAAACAACAACTGGAGGAAATGCGTTAAAATTTTATGCCTCGGTACGTTTAGATATTAGAAGAAGAACTCAAATTAAGGATGGTGATCGAGTGATTGGAAACCAAACAAAAGTTAAGGTGGTAAAAAATAAAGTGGCACCACCTTTTCAAATAGCTGAATTTGATATTATGTACGGTGAAGGAATTTCTAAGGTTGGAGAAGTGTTAGACCTTGGTGTTGAATTAGGTATTGTAAAGAAAAGCGGCTCTTGGTTTAGTTATGGAGAAACCAAATTAGGCCAAGGTAGAGATGCTGTAAAGTCTTTAATAAAAGACAATCCAGATTTAGCAGAAGAGCTAGAAGGAAAAATTAAAGAAGCGATAGACAATCAATAGAAAATAAAGTTATACGATAATCAAAAACCCACTAATTTTTAGGTGGGTTTTTTGTTTATACTCCAGTACTGCCAAAACCACCAGCGCCTCTTTCTGTTTCATTTAAAACAGTTACTTCTTTCCAGTTAATTTGTTCGTGTTTTGCAATCACCAACTGAGCGATACGCTCTCCATCATTTACTATAAAATCTTCGTTGGATAAATTGACTAAAATAACACCAATTTCTCCTCTGTAATCTGCGTCTACAGTACCGGGGCTATTTAAAACGGTAATTCCTTTTTTGGCCGCAAGACCACTTCTTGGTCTTACTTGGGCCTCCAAACCAGCGGGTAATGCAATAAATAACCCTGTTTTTATAATCATTCGCCCTAAGGGTTTTAGTGTAATAGGCTCTTCAATATTAGCACGTATATCCATTCCTGCCGAAAGAGAGGTCTCGTAGCTAGGTATTTCGTGTTTAGACTTATTAATTATTTGAACTTTCATTGTTTTGTATTGTTAGAAACAAATATAATAAATCAACCTAGTTTTGGTTACGAGATGAAAGAATTATTAACTTTTAAAAATTTTCTTTCACTAAGCGAGGAGGTTTGTTTTATAATCAGCTCTAATTATATATTTTTGCAAAAAATACAACAAATTGTTGTAAATATAACAATTATGAAAACCATTCAAGAAGCAGTAGAAAGCACCATTAGAAAAACGCCTTTTATAGAGGAGGCCTTAAATGAAAAATTAATAAATGTTTCTTCGCTAGCAAGAGTTATACTTCCAGAGGTAGATAAACTGTTAAAAAAACAAGTTAAAGTAGGGGCTGTAATGATGGCAATTAATAGGCTTTCTCCAGCAAGTGAACTAAGAATACGAAAGAATATTAGAAAATTCACACTTTCTTTGGGAGACTTTATCGTGCGCTCAGATTTAAGTGATTATACTTACAAAAACACAAAGTCTCTTTTAAAAGAAAGCGCTAGAATTCTTACAATAGCAGCAGATAAAAACGATTCGTTCATTACGGTATCTAGAGGGATTTTTGAGACCAATATTGTTATAAGCGAACCATTAAGGCCTTATATTGATGAATTTTTCATTCATGAGAAATTAATTCACAATGTGGAGAATTTGGCCTCAATAACCATAAAACTTCCAGAGGGTAATTTAGAGCAATCAGGGTTTTATTATTTTATTTTAAAACAATTAGCATGGGCAGATATCTCGTTACAAGAAATTATTTCTACAACCAACGAAATGACGATTGTTGTAAAAGAGAAAGACATTAACCAAACGTTTGCTATTCTGATGGATATGAAGAAATAATGCATAATGTTAAAAAATAAAATAATAGAAATCAAATTGTTATCTTCGCTGCAAAATAATATAAAACCCCTTAAATCAATTAGTTGCACAATGAAACTAATTTATTTTTCAAAATGAAATTAGAATATAAAAAACATTAAAAAATGATAAAAAATTACTTCAAAAAACTGTTATTTTTTTCCTTATTCTTGTCAATTACTTTTGTTGTTTCTCAAACAAAAGATCAAATAAAAGAGATTAAGAAGGCAAATAACACAGAACAATTAATAAACATTGAAGAATCTTCAAAACTAAGATTAACAGAAGCAAAAGAAAAAGCTTTAGCAATGGCCCAGATTAAAGGATGGCCAATAACATTTACAGAAAACGGTTCTTTTCACGAGCTAATGAAGGTTTCTGAAGACAACCAACCAATTTATTATAAAACACTTAATCAAAACGCTGCAATCTCAACAAGAGTAAACCATCTTAATACAGGAGGTAGTTTAGGCTTAGATCTAGAAGGACAAGGAATGACAGCCTATGTTTGGGATGGAGGATGGGTATACACAGAACATCAAGAATTTGATGGTCCTGGAGGAGACGACAGGGTTACTATAGGTGATGATGAAAACCAATATAGTGATCATGGAACACATGTAACGGGTACAATTTTAGCTTCAGGCGTTAATCCAGAAGCCAAAGGAATGGCGCCTCAAGCCAGTGCTGTTTCTTATCGATGGAATTTAGACGTTCCAGAAGCTTCAGCAGCTTCAGCAAACGGAATGCTGCTATCTAATCATTCTTATGGTTATGATTTAAGTTCATTAAATGACGCTAGTATTGGAGCTTATTTGAGTGATGCAAGAGATTTTGATGATATTATGTATAATGCACCTTATTATCTTCAAGTGGTTTCTGCAGGGAACGATGGAGGAGACGGAACATCAAACGGAGATCCTTTGGAGGGAAATGCACTATTTGATAAATTAAGCGGGATGTCTCCTGCTAAAAATAACCTAACAGTTGCTAATGGCCAAGACGCAGTAATAGACGAAGATGGTAATTTAGTTTCTATGAATAGAAATAACGGTAGTTCTGAGGGACCAACAGATGACTTAAGGGTTAAACCAGATATTATTGGGAATGGATCCGGTCTTATCTCTCCAGTAGGTGGAGATAGTGGTTATGGTAATTATACAGGGACTTCTATGTCTGGCCCAAATGTAATGGGTTCTTTACTTTTATTACAACAGCATTATAACAATTTAAATGGTTCTTTTATGAGGGCAGCTACTTTAAAAGGGCTAGCACTTCATACGGCAGACGATATTACACCAGATAATTCTTCTTCACCCACGCAATCATTAATTGGACCAGATGCAACTACCGGCTGGGGTTTACTAAACACAAAATTTGCAGTAGAAACAATAAATAAAGTAGGTTTTGCTAGTGTTGTGAAAGAAGAAACCTTAAATAATGAAGATACGTTCATTATGAATGTAAAATCTGATGGTATAAACCCTTTAGTGGCTTCAATTTCATGGACAGATGTAGCTGGGGAATTAGCTAACGGAACTGCAAATGACCCAACTCCTGCGCTGGTTAATGATTTAGATATTAGACTTACACAAGTTATAGATGGTGAGACAACAACATTTTTACCTTGGAAATTAACTTCTGTAAACACAAATGAATTGGGAGATAATTTAGTTGATCCATATGAAAAAATAGAGATTGCTGCTGCTTCAGGAGAGTACCTTGTTACAGTTTCACATAAAGGAGCACTAACAAACGATTTACAAAACTTTTCATTAATAGTAACAGGCTCTCTTTCTGATATTAACCTAACAAGCACAAACCCTTCTATTATTCAATGTTCAACTGAAGATGCAGAATTTAAGTTTGATTACACGCAACAAATTCAAACTACAACAACAGTTTCTGTTGACAATTTACCAGTAGGAGCAACCGCTTCTTTTTCACAATCATCAATTAGTGATGACGGAGAGATAACGCTTACTGTAGGTGCTTTAGAAAATGTTGCAGCAGGAACATACGATATAAATATTATAGCAACTAACGGAGACGAAACACAAAACAAGAAGGTAGAGCTAAGAGTTGTACACCCAGAGTTTACAGACAATCCAATGAGCTTATCATCTCCTGTAAATGAGAGTGCTGGTGTTTTATTTCCAGAGATAGAATTAGAATGGAACGAAAACATAAATGCAGAATCGTATACGGTAGAGCTCTCTGACAATCCTTCGTTTACAAACATTATAGCAACATCAACTCAATCAGATTTAAAATTTACAGCAACAGGTCTTACTGAAAATAGTATTTACTATTGGAGAGTTAATCCAACTAATCAATGTGGTTTAGCAACATCTCCTGTAATTTACAGCTTTCAAACAGCCGGTTCTGAAGATTGTTCAAATACCTATACCGCAACAGACTTTGAGGAAGATCGTTTAGGCGGTGGTTCTTCCGTTGTAGCTTTCTTACCTATTGAGATTACAGATGATTTAACTATTAGTAGATTAAAGGTTAATGTAGATATTTCTCATGTTGCTGTTGGAGAATTAGAGGTGCTAATTCAAGAACCAGAGGCTTTAGGGGCCAATACAACTACTCTTTTGGAAAATGTTTGTGATCAAGTAGCCAATGTTACTGGTGCTATATTTGATGATAACGGAGAAGACTTGGTGTGCGGAACGGCAGATCCAGCAATCTCAGGAACCATTAAACCAGCTCAAAGCTTAGCTAGCTCTGCAGGAAAAAGCTCTTTAGGAACTTGGTTGTTAATTGCAAATGACGAAACTTTCCAGAATGGAGGAACCTTCACATCAGGAAGTTTAGATGGTGCAAGCATAACCGTTTGTACAGCAGAAGCTAATTTATCAGTACCAGAGTTTTCATCTAGTACTGTTAATGTTTCAGCAAACACAAGTACTACTTTTGTAAGTTCTGATATGACTGCAACAACAACTTCAGAAACAACCCTACAACAAGTATATACTATTGTTGTGGCACCAACCAAAGGGGCGATTACAAAAAATGGCGCTACTTTAGCTATTGGAGGAACTTATACCCAAGCAGATGTAGATTCTGGCATTATAGCATATACAAATACACAAACGGTGCTTTTTACAGATTCATTTACAGTAGATATTACCAATTCTTTAAACGGGTGGTTGCCAAACCAAGTTGTTAATTTAGAAGCAACTACACTGAGCACTAATACGTTTAATTTATCAAATGTATCTATCTATCCAAACCCATCTAATGGCATAGTTAATGTGCGTTTTGAGACAATATCAAACGATATTATAAAAATAGCTTTATTTGATTTACAAGGAAGAAGAATTTATAGTTCTAATCACACAAATAACCAATCGTTATTTGATGAGCCTATAGCTACAGGAAAACTTGCAAGTGGAATTTATTTATTAAAAGTATCTCAAGGAAATAGAAGTACAACAAAAAGAGTTATTATTTCTAAGTAAAACACAAATTTTTTATATTTTTTAAAATGAGGCTACCTAGTAGCCTCATTTTTTATAACCTTAGGGTTGTGTGATTTATATTATTTTAGCAGTAAAATGAAAAAAAAAGACCCTTATGCGGCCTTGAGAATTAGAGAGTTTAACATTTTTCTATTAGTTCGCTTTGCGCTTATTTTTGGCTGGTCTATGCAATTTATTGTGATAGAGTGGAAGGTGTACGAGCTAACAGGAGATCCTTTATATCTTGGGCTTATTGGTTTAATGGAAATTATTCCTGCCCTATCTATGGCTTTATTTGCGGGTCATATTGTAGATCAAAAAGAAAAAAGAAACCTATTGGCTTTATGTATTGCGGCCTTTTCTTTAATTAGTTTTGGCCTTTTTTGGATTACATCAGACGCTGTTAGTAGAGAGCTTTCAACACAAACACTATTATATTTAATATATGCCTTTGTTTTTTTTGGTGGTTTTTTAAGAGCCTTCTTCGGTCCCATTATCTTTTCTTTAGTTGCATTAATTGTCCCTAAAAAGATATATCCAAACGCAGCAACCTGGAATAGTTCTTTGTGGCAAATGGCACGAGTTTTAGGGGTTGCTTTTGCTGGATTCTCTATTAATTGGATTGGTGTACACTGGTCTTTAAGCATCATTTTCTTCTTGGTTACTTTTTCGTTTTTTGTATTATTTAAAATTAAAAGAAAACCGGTTTTAAATCCTAAAATAGGCGAGCCTGTCTTACAAAGTTTAAAAGAAGGGGTTCGTTTTGTATTTAAAACAAAAGCAATTTTAGGAGCACTAACTTTAGACATGTTTTCTGTTTTATTTGGAGGGGCCATAGCCTTGTTAGCCGTTTTTGCAGAAGATATTTTAAAAGTAGGCCCACAAGGCTTTGGTATTTTAGTTGCGGCGCCTTCTGTTGGCTCTTTTCTAACCATGTTGGTTACTGCTTATATTCCCATTAGCAAAAATGCAGGAAAGAAGCTTTTAGTGGCTATTTTTGGTTTTGGTGTTTGCATTATTGTTTTCGGACTCTCTTCCTTTTTCTGGGTATCTGTTATTGCCTTATTCTTTAGTGGCGTTACAGATGGTGTTTCTATGGTAATTAGACAAACAATCTTACAATTAAAAACACCAGATCATATGCGCGGTAGAGTTTCTTCCGTAAACTCAATGTTTGTTGGTTCTTCTAATGAGCTAGGTGCTTTTGAAAGCGGAGTAACCGCTAAATTAATGGGAACAGTTACTGCAGTTGTTTTTGGCGGAACAATGACTTTAGTTACCGTTGTTGCTACTGGAATAGCAAATCCTACTTTAAGAAAATTAGATTTAACTAAAGATTTAGAAGCACACGAAAAAGAGTAATTTTCTATTTAAAAGAAGTAGCTTGTTGTAATTCTTTTAATAGCTCTTTTTTGTTTTTTTCTAAGGTCTCTTTATTCCAAGAAAAATAGTTTGAAAACTCATTTAAAACGAGAGTCTTATAACGATTAACACTATCTATATTAAAATAAATCCTCCCTGTTCTTCGCATAAAAAAATCTACTGGAGAACAAGCCATTTCGTATTGAATAGTAAACCAAACTTCGGCTTTTATTATTTTTTCTCGTGAATTTTCGCCTGTTAATTCATCAAACTTTTTTAAAATAATATCGGTCTGCTTGCCATAATTATAGACTAAATACTCTGCGTCTTTTTTATCAAACTGCTTTTCCGCGATTCTCTTGTATATGATGTCTGTGTAGCTTTTTACCTCACCAAAATTAGCAAATGCACCACCAGAAAGTATAATTTCTTCTGTTTGTATTTCTTTAAAATTTTTAAAGAACCTGCGACTGTATTTTTTGGTAACCAAATCTACAATTCGTTCTGCCATTTTACGATAGCCAGTTAATTTACCTCCTGCAATAGAAATTAATTCTGAATCAGATACAAATATTTCATCTTTTCTTGATAACTCAGAAGCAGAGGCTCCGTCTTCATGAATTAAAGGGCGCAACCCGGCCCAAGAAGACGTTACATCATCTAATGAAATAGTAATGTCAGGAAACATATTATTTACCGCAGAGATAAGATATGTAGCATCTACTAAACTTGTTTTTATATTGTTTTTATCTGCTTGATAATCTGTGTCTGTTGTGCCAAAATACGTAACCTTTCCTCGAGGAATTGCAAACATCATTCGCCCATCTGGCACATCAAAATATACAGACTGTTTTATCGGCAATTTATCATGCTCCACCACTAAATGAACTCCTTTAGTTAATCGTAGCTTCTTGCCTGTTGTAGAATTATTTTTTTGACGCAAAGCATCTACCCAAGGACCTGTTGCGTTTACAATATACTTTGCCTTAATTTTAAATTCAGAATCAGTAAAAACATCTTTTACGGTTGCTCCAACAACACGATTTTTTGTGTGTAAAAACCCTAAAACCTCTGCATAATTAATTGTTTTCAAGTTATAATTTAATGCTGTTTTTATAATCTCTAATGTTAAACGAGCATCATCTGTTCTATATTCAGCATAGTAACCAGCACCTTTTAAAATACCCTTAGGAAGAAGTGGCTCTTTCTCTAAAGCCTCTTCCTTGTCTAACATTTTGCGTTTATCGTCACCTTCTACGTCAGCCAAAACATCATACACCTTTAAGCCAAATGATGTTAACCAAGAACCATAGGTTCCGCCATCAATTAAAGGTAAAATCATTTTTTCTGGAATTACTAAATGCGGCGCTAATTTATGCACAATTGCGCGCTCTGTTCCTACTTCTTTTACTAGCCAAAAATCTAACTGTTTTAGATATCTTAGGCCTCCATGAATTAGCTTTGTTGATTTACTACTAGTTCCTGAAGCAAAGTCATTTTTTTCTACTAAAGCAACTTTCATACCCCTTGAAGCCGCATCTAAAGCAATTCCTGCTCCTGTAATTCCGCCACCAACAATTAACAAATCAAACTCTTCTGACTGTAATTCTTGGATGGTTTTTTCTCTATTGAAAAACGAGAAGGTTTTCATAACTTATTTTAAGACTTAACAATTTTTGAGTTTTGTCTTTTTTATTTATATACAAAGACAGCAGTAAGTTACGAATTTATTTAGCTAAAATTCCTCTTTTCTTAATTTCTGGAATCATTCGTAAGCTTCCTTCTTTAATGGTATTTTGTTTGAAGAGAAATGTTTTATCTTTTAGTTGATTGTTTTCAAAAAAAGAAACTTGAAAACGATTATTTAGCACAAATAATTCTGGCTGGACAAATTCTATCTTTGCAAAAGAATTTGCAGGTAAGTTGTCTAATTTTTTACGAAGTAATGTGCTTTTTTTTGTTTTAGAAAACCCTTGAGAGACAATAACAATCATTTCCATATCAACATTATTATTGTTGATGATATATACATTCCAATCGTCTGTTTTATAAAGTTCATTATATTCATAAACCATCGCTATTTCAACACCAGAAACTAAAGGAATTTGAAGATCTTTTTTCATAAATGAAACATGTTATTCTGTAAACAACTATTTTTTAAGGTACTTGAGAAAAGGAAGATTAAAGAACAGACTTAAACTGCTCTAAGAAACGAACATCGTTTTCATAAAACATTCTAATATCAGGAATTTGATATAGCAACATTGCAATTCTTTCTATTCCCATTCCAAAAGCATAACCGCTATAAACGGTAGGGTCTATATTGCAATTTTTTAGGACGTTAGGATCTACCATGCCACACCCCATAATCTCTAGCCAGCCAGTACCTTTGGTAATTTTATAATCAGTTTCAGTTTCTAGACCCCAGTAAATATCTACCTCTGCACTTGGCTCTGTAAATGGAAAATAAGAGGGGCGTAATCTAATCTTAGATTTTCCAAACATCTCTTTTGTGAAATACAATAAGGTTTGTTTTAAGTCTGCAAACGAAACATCAGTATCTATATATAAGCCCTCAACTTGATGAAAAATACAATGAGCTCTTGCAGAAATATCTTCATTTCTAAAAACCCTTCCTGGAGAAATTGTTCTTATAGGTGGCTTGTTGTTTTCCATATACCGAACCTGAACAGATGAAGTGTGAGTTCTTAGAAGGGTATCTGGGTTTTTGTCAATAAAAAAAGTATCCTGCATGTCTCTTGCCGGATGATACTCAGGAAGATTTAAGGCAGTAAAGTTATGCCAATCATCTTCAATTTCTGGCCCTTCAGAAACAGTAAAACCAATACGGTTAAAAACCTCTATTATTTGATTTTTTACCAAAGAAATAGGATGCCTAGAACCTAATTGTATAGGCTCAGAAGGCCTTGTTAAGTCACCATAAAAACTTTTTTCGCCTTCAGAACTCTCTAAAGTGTCATTTAAAAGAGTTACTTTTTCTTCAGCGGCTTTTTTTAAATTATTTAAAGCTTGCCCAAAATCTTTACGCAATTCAGCATCAACATTTTTAAATTCAGAAAACAACCCCTTTAACAACCCTTTACTTCCTAGGTATTTAATCCTAAAAGTTTCTACATCTGCTTTTGAAGTTGCTTTAAATAAACGAACTTCTTCAATGAGTTCTTTAACCTCGGACCCTTATACCAATCTGACGCCACCCACGAA
>ERZ1027208.758-NODE-758-length-11169-cov-7.704067_pt1 | contig 11169 bp, 8 predicted proteins | sample MGYA00520867_ERZ1027208 | MGnify/ENA primary metagenome ERZ1027208 (study PRJEB33311, sample SAMEA4378413) | marine metagenome | biome: Marine biome; feature: Fjord; material: Water | collected 2014-07-20T08:00:00Z/2014-07-... | depth 75 m ...
AACGCAGGCAGTATTCAATATCATCTGGATATCAAGCGAGTCTTCAAAAAGCCCATGAGTATGGGCGTTGCCAATGGTACGGTAAGCCATGACGGCGAGGTTATCTATCGGGCGGAGAATTTAAAAGTGGGTCTAATATCGCCCTAAGCCTTGTTACCCACTAAATTCGATACTCTTACGGAGAATGCCTCAATCGAAATGTTAGCGAAAAGGAGATTTGATTTGGATTTTGTTCAGTACGGAGACCCAAGCGGCAAAAAGGCCATCTATTTTCACGGTGTTCCCGGTGATCCGGAGGAGGCGGCCGTATTCGATACTGATGCCAAAGCTCACAATATCAACCTTCTATGCCCGGCGCGATTCTCGGTCGAAGCCAGTTTACAGGGGCCGGATTACTATCAATCACTTGCTCAAGCTATCGAGCAAAAGGTCGGGCGAGGCGACGTCGATATTATCGGTTTTTCTCTTGGCACCCACGTCGCCATAGAAGTCAGTCGATTACTTAAAACCAATGTTCGAAGCCTGCATTTGGTGTCGTCGGCGGCGCCGGTGAGCGATGGCGCCTTTTTGTCCTCGATGGCGGGAGGGAGTGTCTTTCAAACCGCCATGAATTCACCGCAACTCTTCCGTGCGATGACTGGTTTTCAGCGACTGTTGGCACTGTGGCTTCCGAGTCTCTTGAGGAAAATGTTATTTGCATCAGCGGCTGGTGAAGACAAAGAACTGTCGACGAGCACTGAATTTATCGCCTACATAGAGCCGCTGCTGAGTCGCTGTTTTCGGGTTGCTGCTGCCGGCTACTTGCGCGACATTATGGCCTATGTAAAGCCTTGGAAACCGCTAACCAATACGCCTACCTATCTTTGGCACGGTTCAGAGGATAATTGGTCGCCCATCGCCATGGCCTATCATTTACAGAGCGAGCTAAACGAGTGTGAGGCACTCCATGAGCTTGCCGGTCTATCTCATTATTCTTGTTTGCAGCGCTCGACGGCAGGTATTTGTGCGCAACTGGCTGAAGCATGATTTTATGGCTGTAGTTATGGTTATGAGGGTGTCGATAGCCATAGAAGTGGTATCTCGAGGCGGCCATAACCGGTAGATTCAGTATTGCCGTCTCGACTTCCCCCAAATAGAGCGCTTCTTTGTTATAGTGCGCGTCTTTTGTAGGGGCTGGCGTATCAGGCGCCACAACCTTCTTTACTCTAGATAGAGGCTGTAAATGCAATTTTCTAAGCTTGGATTGAGCGATCCCATTCTAGAAGCCGTCGCCGAACAAGGCTATATGGTACCTACGCCGATTCAAGAGCGAGCCATACCGGTCGTCTTAGCGGGTAAAGATCTAGTGGCAACGGCCCAAACGGGGACCGGTAAAACCGCTGGTTTTGTCTTGCCGTTGCTCGATCGTATCAGCGGTGATCGAACGCTGCGTGGTAAACGCATTCGAGCATTGATTTTGGTACCCACCAGAGAGTTGGCTCTACAGGTCGAAGACAGTGTTTCGCTGTATGGGAAATACCTGAATTTAAGCTCAATGGCGATGGTCGGCGGCACCGATATCGAACCACAAAAGCAACGTCTACTCGATGGGGTGGATATTCTTGTTGCCACCCCTGGCCGATTGCTGGATATGGCCCATCAGAGAGCTCTTCATTTTGATGAGCTCGAAGTGCTGATATTGGATGAAGCCGATCGTATGCTCGATATGGGCTTTATTGGCGATATCAATAAGATTATCGAACGCTTGCCCGAGCAACGTCAGAATTTGTTGTTCTCGGCAACCATGTCGGCTGATGTTCGCAGTCTCATTAAGAGTTCGGTCTATCACGCAGTTGAGATTTCCATCGGCAGTGATGCTTCGACCAAACCACAGATTGACCAGTGGTTGATTACCGTCGATAAAGACAGAAAGTCGGCTTTGTTAAGCCACTTGATTCAAGAGCATCAGTGGGATCAAGCCCTAATCTTTATTAGCACAAAACACGGCGCGGCCAAATTGGTCAGCCAGCTTGAAAAGCGTGGCATTAAGGCTGAATGCATTCATGGCGATAGAAGCCAAGCCATGCGCACAAAAATCTTGGCTGATTTTAAATCCGGCGAAATTAGTATCTTAATCGCAACCGGCATTGCCGCTCGCGGTATCGACGTCGATGAGTTGTCTCGGGTGGTTAACTACGATCTTCCTTTTGAGCCCGATGACTATATCCACCGAATTGGCCGCACCGGCCGCGCAGGGGCTTCGGGTGAAGCGGTGTCACTGGTATCCAAAGACGACTTTAAGAACCTGTGTGCGATCGAGAAGCGATTGGGGCACATCATCGAACGAAAAGATATCGAAGAGTTTGCTGCGAAAAAAGTAGTCCCTATCTCGGTATTGGATTTTGTTCCGAAGAACAAAAATAAACCTAGTCAAAAGTCAGCGTCGTCAAAGTCACGTCAGGGACAAAAAAGTACGGCAACAAAGGGCAAACAGCGAACCAGCGCTCGTAAAAATGATGGTGGGCGATCATCTGATAGTTCCTCGAACCCTTGGGGTAAGTGGCAGGATAAAAGTAAAAAAACCTAGTGTCTGGTGAGGTCATTATTCTTATAGTCTTGTGGACAAGGCACAATGACCTCAGTGGCGCCTCAATTCAGATTCGGTAGGCTATAAAACGGTTGATAGTAGGGCGTTTGCGCTGAGCGGGTTTTAAGCGCTGAATAGAATGCGATTTATTATGTAAGGGATATACCACTAGCATGCACAAATGGAATGTAGTGATTGAAGGGATTCAGTCAACGGCTAATGCCAGCAAGGTTGAAAGTACGCTGCTCAACGCTCTAAAATTTCCTCGCTCGGCGGTCGCCGCGATTAAACGCTCTCAAGAAATTAGTGTCAAAAATAATATCGACCACGCAACCGCATACGGCTATAAGCGCAAGTTGGAAGGCTGTGGTTTAGCCGTCCGCTTGGAGCGCTATAGACCAACGACTACACTGAAAGTAGATAATAGGGTGAAAGCCGTCGCGCGTGACGATGCAGAGAAACTCACTCAGGTGTCTAATCCAAGCAATAGCACTTGTCCGAAATGTACTCGTTTTAGTCGATCTGAAATACAGTGCGATCAATGTGGATTGGTCTTTTCAAAGTACAAATCTGAAGATCAAACTTCAGAGAATATTAGCCCAATTGCTCAAATAACCCTAGCGCCGAAAGAAGAATCTCGAAACTATAACGAGACCGCGATGGACGAACGCATGCAACGTGTGAAAGAGCAACAGCAAGGGCCTGTAAATGATGACAAAGGAGGCGCTTTTCCGCTGCTGAAACTCTCAGCAGTCGCATTGGTACTGGTCTGCGGCGTTCTGTTTAAGTTAGGTTTTTTTGAATCTCCCGACATGACTTTAATTGGTGACAGCCCTGAAGCGCAGGCGAGCGCGCAAGCTCAATACGATGCGCTCAAGTTGATTTCCTCGGCGATTGATGTCGGTGAATACTTGGCAGATGGCCGATATCAGTCCTTGGACAATGAGCTGTTAGAGCTACAAGCAAAAATGATGGCAGAACCAAAATACGAAACGGCGTACTTCAACTCGATTGATCGAGTATCATCGGCGACCGAACAACAACTAAACGCTTATGTTGCTGAAGTAGGCAGTGCACTGTCTTACGCCATACGAGGAAGCTGGTACCTTGGCAAAGGCTACGAAGCGCGCGGGACTTGCTTTGCTCATTGCGTCACTAAGGAGCAATTTGAAACCCAGAGGCTGATGACACTTAAGGGGCTGCCGGATTTACGAAAATCTATCGAACTCGATGAGCAAACGATAGTGGTCTATAAAGAGCTTATCTACGCTAGCGCTGTTAACGGTATCCGTGTTGATCGTAGGAGCGTCTTTAGGCAGGGAATTGCGCAGTTTCCGGGCTCGTACGTTCTTCGTGCGTCGGTTATGAATTATTTGCGACCGCGTTGGGGCGGATCTAGAGCGAGTATGAAGAACTTCTATCGTGATCAAGAAGATGCGGTGGCACTAAACCCACGGATTTATCGCCTACAAGGCGCCGTATTTGGTGATATTGCAGACACTGCACAGAGAGAAAAGCAATGGCAGGTTGCGGCGAGCTTCTATACTAAAGCGCTAGAGTACGGCTTGAGCGCCGATTGGGCCTATTACAAGGCGTACAGCCTAGACCAAACAGTAAGAGCCCATGAGGCTGTCGACGTCACCAGTATTGCGATACTTGAAGAGGCGCTTAGCTACGCACAATTGGCGGCAGTGACCTACGATCTATCGCACTATCATCAATTGCAAAAGGACATTGAAAGCCATTTGAGCGCAGTAAAAAAAGTGGTGGCCATAAACCTTGTCACTGGGTGAAACTTCTACCATTCTTAGTATCTGGGGATTGAACTGCTAAAGTAATCGACTTCCTCACGGATGAGACTATGGCTAATATTGGTTACCGCACTGATATCGATGGGCTTCGGGCTATTGCTGTATTAGCAGTTATTATTTTTCATATACATGAGTCATCGTTGTCCGGTGGGTTTGTCGGCGTTGATGTCTTTTTCGTAATTTCCGGCTACTTAATTTCAGCGCAAATTTTTAAAGAAATTGAACTCGGCAGTTTCTCGTTGACAGAATTCTATCGACGTCGGATCAAACGTATCTTTCCGGCAATGCTGGTGGTAGTTGCCGTAGTGATAGTTTTAGCGCAAATTGTGCTGCTGCCATCGGATGCTGAGCTGGTTGCCGAGTCGGGGCTTTGGTCTATTGCATCGGCAGCGAATGTGTACTTTTGGTGGTTTGAGGACAATAGCTACTTCGCCGCCGCAAACGAAGTTAAGCCTCTATTGCATTTATGGTCATTAGGGGTAGAGGAGCAGTTTTACCTGTTTTGGCCTCTGCTTCTAATGCTGTTATATCGACGACTCAAGATCGCAATCTTTACTGCTTTACTGGTGGCTATATCATTGATCTCTTTTGCGCTTGGTGAGGGGCTATTTGATCAAGCTCCGACCTTTTCTTACTACATGCTTCCCTCAAGAATCGGCGAATTTATTATTGGAGCACTTGTGGCTCTGGCATTACGCAAGGGCGTGAAGTTGGGACGAAAGTCATCCAATGTTCTAGCCACTGTTGGTTTGTTAAGCTTGGTATACACGTTAGTTTTCTTTTCGGAGGAAACAACCTTTCCCGGCTATCGGGCGATGATCCCGACCTTAGCGACAGCCCTTTTACTTTGGAGTGGAGCTTCCACGAATAACACGATAACTCGGTTACTTGGGTTTTCAGTTTTAACGTGGGTGGGGAAAGTCTCATATTCAGCCTATCTTTGGCATTGGCCATTACTTGCGTTTTATCGCTACGGTAATTTTGAAGTAGACCTTATCTCTGGTGCGGCGCTCTTTATCACGACCTTTTTTCTAGCGTGGCTTAGTTACTTGTGGGTTGAGGTGCCCGCGCGTCAAGCGAAGCTGGAGTTTCCAGCCATGGTCTGGCGTTGCGTTGCTCTACCAGTATGTGGTATTGGGGTCATAGCGCTAGTGTCGATGAAAATCGACGGCGTTGGAGTCAGAGACTTGAGTGGCGACTACAGTATCGAGCTTGCCGCTGTTCGCCAGACCGTCAAGCCCGCCTATCATTTCGACTACGTGTGTCAACGACAAAAAATCCAACGAAAAGACCTTAATAATCCGAGCTGTATTGTGGGTAATAGGTCGACTTCAGGCCCCTCGATATTACTGTTGGGTGACTCTAATGCAGCTCACTATGTGGGTGTCTTAGGCGCCTTTGCCGCGGCTCAAGGGTTTCAATTTAGCAATTTAGAAATCGGATCTTGCCCGCTTTTGCTCAATAGAATAGAGGCATTTACATCACAAAGAAGAGCGCAAGACTGTCAGGACTGGAGTGACCTCATAGAGGAAACAATTGAAAACTATGATGTGCTTGTTATCTCCGTAAACTGGGAGGGCTATAGCTCTCATTCAAAAGAATTTCTAGCTGAATTCTCGGCCACGTTACGTGAGTTTATCGCGAGTCGAAAACAGATTGTCTTAATCGGAAAGGCACCTGTGTTCGAGGGTTTTGATAGGCATTGTCAGGCGAAAGAGCTTAGCTTTCCTTTGTTAATATGCGAGTCATTTACAGGGCCATTGAGCCGGCGTATCGGAGAGATCAACGGCAAGCTTCGTACTCTAGCCAATTCGCTGCCGTCAGTGGAATATATCGATTTCAATGATGCTTTGTGTCCCAATCAATTGTGCTCGACTCACAGTAAGAGGGGTGATCCCCTTTACTACGATTCAAGCCACCTGTCATTACCTGCCTCTTGGGATATAGGGCGGCAGATTATACGAGACAGCGGGGTCCCATTTCCGTTTAATCGACTAAGTGATTCGAAGTGGCAGTATGGTGAAAGTAGTAGTGCTAGTGCTCATTGAGGTGATCAATCGACAAGTTGTGGATTACTTGTTGACCTTATACTAGGGGTAAGGTTTATAGTGGCGCTCTTTCTCGCCATATCTACTCAGAATGAAGCAAATGCACTCGTTATCGTGTAAATCAGCCTCTTTTATGTTGCCCTCAATGACGCGACGCTCTCGGACAATGACGCTTGTTGCGTTATTGATCGTCGTAATGCTGATGCAGTGGTGTCAAAACACGATGGCGGTTCGGTGGCTGGATGTGGAGTCCGGTACGCAGACTTCGGTGCTCGGATCGTCAACACAAGCGTTGCTATCAAAAACTGCAGGGGGCGAAGGGGAGGGGGCCCATGGCTGCTGCCCTGATTCGGAACTCGGAGCACAAAATAGTCTAGATTGTGATGACTATGCAGATACTCTGTCGACGGATCAGCGTAGTGTAACATTAGACTCTCTTGACAATAGTTTTTCATTAAACGTATTGAATTTCGACCTTCATTTTGATGACGCCATGGTTTTATACTGGCGCCATAAAGAAACGCTCTGGTCTGGTTTATCTCGGCCCATCTATCTGTTGATTTCTCTGTTCCTCGAATAAAAATTTCCGCGTTCCATTGATAACTCTAATCGTTTCCACGGTTGGATTCTTTGTGTTTGTAGGAATTTTTTATGAAAATCTCTTCGTTGTCTTCAGCGCCATTGTTTACTGCCAAGACTGGCATCGCTGTTGTATTGGGTTTTATAAGTGCTTTGGCCGTTGTTTGGTATGGGGCTGGTTTGAGTCCCGTTGCCATTGTTAAAGGTAGCGCCCTGACTGCTCTCTTACCGCCGAGCGATGAACCCTTATCGATCAAAAGCTCAATTGGGGGCTCACCCGAGCGTCGAATCTTGCACTGGGTGGCGCCAATGGATGCCAACTACCGCAGAGATCAACCGGGACAGTCGCCGATGGGGATGGATCTAATTCCCGTTTACGATACCGCTGTCAGTGGGGCGCAGGCAGGGGAGATTCGTATTAGCCCCGCTGTGATTAATAACTTGGGGGTTCGTACGGCAGTTGCTCAGCGACATAAGCTGAGCCCTAGTGTCGAGGCATTTGGGGTGATCGCTCATGATGAAGACAGTCGTGTGCAAGTGACCGTTCGTTCTGAGGGGTGGGTAGAGGATTTAAAGATCTTTGACGAAGGTGAAATGGTAATGCAGGGCGATGTACTGTTTAACTTCTATTCACCTGAATTATTGCACGCGCAAGACAACTACCTAAGTGCAGTGGCGGCCAACGATCAACGTTTGATTAGAGGCGCGCTGGGCAGAATGCGATCACTGGCGATACCAGAATCTCGCATAAAGCAGTTGCAAGCACTCAAGGCTGGGCAATCATTGCCCGAGTCATTTAGAACGCTTTCCTACCGAGCGCCTAGAGGCGGTCATGTCTCGATGTTAGGGGTACGAGAAGGCAGTTACATCACTTCGGCGAGTATTGTCATGGAGATCGTCTCGATCGAAAGTGTGTGGTTAATCGCAGAGGTGTTTGAGCGGCATTTATCACGAATTCAAGTTGGCCAAACAGCGCAGATGCAGTTGGATTATTTTCCCAGTCGGCGTTGGTTCGGTACCGTTGAATACCTCTATCCGATGCTTGATACCGCCACTCGAAGTCAGCGAGTACGGCTGCGTTTTGATAACGACGATCGTCTATTAAAGCCGAATATGTTCGCATCAGTGAATATTGAATCAAAGAGCTTTGAAGCTATATCCGTACCAAAAGCGGCGGTTATTCGAACGCAGAAAAGTGATCGAGTCGTACTCGCCTTAGGAGAGGGAAGGTTTCGCTCGGCGACGGTAGAGACGGGCTGGCAAGTGGGAGACCAAGTTGTCATTTTGTCGGGTCTTAGTGACGGTGACGCAGTGGTTATTGGTGGGCAATTTCTATTGGATTCAGAGTCGAGTTTGACGGCCGATCTGCAGCGTATGGAGAGTATCCAATGATCGCTCAAGTTATACGCGCAGCCTTAGATAATCGCATTGTGGTATTGATGGCTGCACTCGCACTGTTGGTTATCGGGAGCTCAATCACTCGCAATACTCCGGTAGACGCGTTACCGGATTTATCCGACGTACAGGTCATCATTAAAACAGATTTCTTGGGACAAGCCCCGCAAGTCGTTGAAGATCAAGTCACCTACCCATTGACCTCGGCAATGTTAGCAGTGCCTAGAGCGACAGATGTTCGTGGGATTTCGATGTACGGCACTTCGTATGTTTATGTCCTCTTCGAAGATGGAACCGATATTTATTGGGCTCGAGCCCGAGTGTTGGAGTACCTCAGTCAGCTGCAAGGCGAACTTCCGCAATCGGCAAAACCCCAACTAGGGCCCGATGCAACCGGCGTCGGCTGGGTGTTTAATTATGCGCTAGTGGACCGATCGGGAAATCACGACTTGGCGCAACTGCGAAGTCTGCAAGATTGGTACTTGAAACCACAATTACAATCGGTGTCGGGCGTTAGTGAGGTCGCAACTGTCGGCGGGATGGTACGCCAGTATCAAGTGGTGGCCGATCCCAACAAGCTCCGAGCTTACGATATTACTTTGCCGCAACTGCGCGATATTTTGAAGAGCGGTAATCAAGAGGCTGGTGCCAGCGTCATCGAAATGGCAGAAGCTGAATACATGGTTCGCATGAGTGGCTACATCAATTCACTTGATGAGCTTGAGCAACTCCCGGTGAAAGTAACCGCTGCGGGCATACCGGTTTTGTTGTCAGATGTTGCCACTATACGATTCGGGCCACAAATGCGGCGCGGCATTGCCGAGTTGAACGGTGAGGGAGAAGTCACCGGCGCAATGATTGTCATGCGCTACGGCGAGAACGCCGAAAAAGTGATCGCGGGTGTTAAACAAAAGATCGAACAATTGCAGCAGGGTCTACCGGATGGAGTCGCTCTGGTCGTGACTTATGATCGCTCGCAATTGGTTCAGCGTTCGATTCAAACGCTGACCTCAACCTTGGTTTTCCAGTTGATAATTGTGGTGCTTATCTGCACGCTTTTTTTATGGCATTTTCGCTCGTCACTAGTGATTCTAGTGAGTCTGCCGCTGGGGATTTTGGGGGCTTTTTTGTTAATGCATTGGCAGGGTTTAAACGCCAATATAATGTCATTGGGCGGTATTGCGGTGGCCATCGGCTCGATGGTCGATGGCGCTGTGGTTATGTTAGAAAATGCGCACAAGAGCCTCGATCGTTTTCAGCGTAAAATGGGAGCTTTACCGACAAATACTCAACGCTGGGAGTTGATTCGAACCTCTTCTTTGATGGTTGGGCCCGCGCTATTTTTCTCTATGCTGATCGAAGCCGTTAGCTTCTTGCCGGTGTTAAGCCTACAGGCGCAAGAAGGCAAGCTGTTTACACCTTTGGCCTTTACCAAGTCATACGCCATGGTAGTGGCTGCTGGCTTAACGATTACTTTAATCCCGGTGCTTATGGGGTATTGTTTACGAGGCAATATTCGCCCCGAGCAACACAATCCGTTTAATCGTTACCTCGTCAATGGCTACCGTCCCGTTCTGTCTTGGAGCCTTCGTCATTCTCGTATAGTGGCCGCTCTGTGTGTGCTCTTTTTGGCGGCCAGTATATGGCCCCTATCTCGGTTGGGGAGCGAGTTTATGGCACCGCTCGACGAGGGGGATTTGATGTATATGCCCACCACCCAACCTGGCTTGTCGATTGGCGAGGCTCGGCACCTATTACAGGTGACTGACAGGCTCATCAAAACCGTTCCCGAGGTGGCGACGGTGTTTGGAAAAATTGGGCGTGCGGAGTCGGCCACCGATCCCGCGCCTTTGAACATGATAGAAACCGTGATTCAATTTAAACCGCGCGATCAGTGGCGAGAAGGCGTCACGCAAGCTGATATTCGGCGTCAACTCGACGAGCGTTTGCAACTGCCCGGTGTTAGCAATAGCTGGGTGATGCCCATTCGCACCCGCATCGATATGTTGGCAACCGGCATCAAGACCCCATTGGGTATTTTGTTAACAGGTGCCAATTTAGATCGACTTGAGAGCATTGGCTTGGAAATCGAAAAACTGTTATCTCCATTAGATGGTGTAGTTTCAGTTTATGCCGAACGGGTAGCGGCAAGCCGTTATATTCGAGTGGATATCGATAGGCTGAAGGCGGCGCGCTATGGTTTGAGTATCGCCTCCATTCACGATATTGCTGCAGTGGCTATTGGTGGTGAAGATGTCACTCAGACGGTTGAGGCGCTCGAGCGCTACCCCGTCAACCTGCGCTACCCCCGCAGTGCCAGAGACAGTCTTCAAAACCTACGCAATTTACCGATGTTAACGCCGACTGGGCAGAGCATAACTTTGGCTGACGTTGCCCGTGTTTACGTTGAGAATGGGCCCAGCAGCATCAGAACCGAGAATACCAGACCCTCAGCACGGATACTGATCGATATTGAAGGGCGAGACTTGACTGATTTTGTTGCTGAAGCCAATGGAGTATTGGCGCACAGCTATCAACTTCCCGTAGGTTATTCATTTGAGTGGAGTGGGCAATATCAGTACTTAGAGCGCGCCAAAGCGCGGCTCAAAATTATCGTACCCATGACATTACTAGCCCTTGGCTCAATATTGTTACTGACGTCTAGACGCAACGTTGCAGTGGTCCTGGCTTTGTCCATTCTCCCCTTTCGGCCTTGGCGTGGCGATGGGCGTTGAGGGGGGAAGGGGATGAGGCTAGCGGGTGTGGTGGG
>ERZ1027208.760-NODE-760-length-11156-cov-15.719034_pt1 | contig 11156 bp, 7 predicted proteins | sample MGYA00520867_ERZ1027208 | MGnify/ENA primary metagenome ERZ1027208 (study PRJEB33311, sample SAMEA4378413) | marine metagenome | biome: Marine biome; feature: Fjord; material: Water | collected 2014-07-20T08:00:00Z/2014-07-... | depth 75 m ...
AAATAATACAAGTTCAAAAGAATTCATTAATCGTTTTAAAAAAGAAATAATTACTCTTTTTTATTTAAAATTTTAGCAAAATTATAAGCTGTGAATTTTAAATTTTCATACCCAGATTTCAATGCGTTTTCAAGTGCAGAAACACCTTTTAAAACAGAACTGGCATATGTTAAGCCCAACTCATTTTGTTCTGTAATAGACAAGTCTACTGCTCCACAAAAAGCAGCAACTGGAATATTTTTTTCTTGTGCAGATTTAAGAACGCCTTGTATGGTTTTTCCAGATAAAGTTTGCGAATCTATTTGTCCTTCGCCTGTAATTATCCAATCGGTATTTTCTAATTTTGCATCAAAATTAGCTATCGTTTTAACTAGCTCTACTCCTGATGTGATTTCGCCATTCAAAAATACTTTACTCCCAATTCCCATTCCGCCAGCTGCTCCTGCACCTTGTATATTTTGACTATCTATATTAAAATGTGTATCTATCACTTTTGAAAATTCTTGAAGCCCATTATCTAAAATAGCTACAGCTTCTTTTTTAGCTCCTTTTTGTGGTCCATACACATAGGCAGCTCCATTTTTTCCGTATAACGGATTAGTAACATCGCAAGCAATTTTAATGGAAACCATTTTTAATTTACGATGTACAGAAGTGTCATCAATAGCTTTTATTTTAGATAAGTTTTCGCCTATTGGTTTTACTTCTTTTTTATTTTCATCTAAAAAACGATAACCTAAAGCCGTTGCCATACCAATACCACAATCGTTTGTTGCGCTACCTCCTATTCCTAAAATAATGTGTTTAGCTCCTTTGTTTAAAGCATCTAAAATAAGTTCTCCTGTTCCTAAAGTGGTTGTGTACAAACAGTTTCTATCTTCCGATTTTAATAATTTAATTCCTGAAGCTTCAGCCATTTCTATAAAAGCAGTTTTAGACATTTCTGCATATAAGTAAGACGCTTCAATTTTCTGAAAAATGGGATTATTTACAGTTAGTGAAACTTTGTCTCCTTTTAAATAATAATTAACAACTTCTATGGTACCATCTCCACCATCAGCTAAAGGCATTTTAACAATTTCAGCTTTAGGAAACACCATTTTAAGACCTTCCTCAACAGCATTACAAAACTCAAATCCTGTGAGAGAATCTTTAAATTTATCTGGAGCTATTATAAATTTCAAAAGAAAAATTATTTTTAATTAGTTAAAAAAACTTGGTATTGCTATTGAAAACAAAACGATAACTATAAAGTAACACAATAAAACAATGACTTCCTTTTTTCCTGCTTTATAAAACGTAACACCTATGCCTTCTTTGGTTTCTTGTTTAATAATTAAACTTACACTATATGCTACAAACATAGTTAGTAAACAACCTATTGCATTCCACCAAAACCAGAATATTTCTGGCACATATAGCCAGAGATAAATATTGAAAGCAACACCTGTAACAATACCAATGTTTGCTCCTAATGCATGGGTTTTTTTAGTTAGAATAGCTAACAAGAAAGCGGCTAAAATAGGTCCATAAAAAATAGAACTTATTTTATTAATAACCTCTATAACTGTACCTTCTATGCTTCCTGCAAAAAAGGCAAAAAACAAACAAACTAATCCCCAAAATATAGACAAGAACCTAGAATACGATACATAACTTTTATCTGACATATTGGGTTTAAAGCGTTTTACAAAATCTTCTAAAGTAACTGCTGATAATGAATTTACTGTAGAACTTAATGAGGACATTGCTGCAGACATAATAGCGACAATTAATATTCCTATTATTCCGTTTGGTAAATATTTCATTATAAATACAGGCACCATTAAATCGGCTTTTTTACCTTCAAGCGTACCAATATTTGTTTGATACACACTCTCCATCATTTCTTGAAAACCTATATCTTGCACTAGTAATGTTCCTAAAACCAATCCCATTAAACAATAGGTTAATGTTATTGGAAAACGAAAAATACCATTAGCCAACAATAATTTTTTTATAGTTGGCATCCCATTGGCTGAGAGTAAACGCTGGGATTGGGTTTGGTCTGTACCATAATAGGAAGCATACAAGAAAAAACCACCAATTACCATTGGCCAAAAACCAAATTCATCATTTTTATCGGCATTATTAAATCCCCATTTTGAGAAATCGACTGCTGTTAAACGACTTTGATCTACATTAGTTATAAAATTATCAAATCCTCCTAATTCGCTTATTCCGTAAAATAGACAAATTATAATGCCGAAAAATAGAATACACATTTGTATTACATCGCCCCAAATTACTGCTTTCATTCCGCCTTGAAAAGAATATATCATAGTTATGACTCCAATAATCAATACTGAAATCCAAAAATCTATTCCTATAGTAGCTTGAAGAATAAGTGCCATAGTGTACACCATAACTCCAGTTGCAACCGAACGGCTGATTTGAAATACGAAGCTAATTAATAGTCTTGAGGAAGCATCAAAACGATTTTCTAAATACTCATAAACACTAATAATTCCAGATTTATATAATGTAGGAATAATGGTAATAAGCAAGAATGCCATTGCTAGTGGCACGCCAAACTCATAGGTTAACCATTGTAAACCTCCTCCTTCTTTTAAACCAACAAAAGCTGGAGCGGAAATAAAACTAATGGCTGAAAGTTGGGTTGCCATAGTTGATAAACTTAACGGAAACCAACTCATTGATCTTCCTCCTAAAAAATAATCTTGGGAATCTTTATTTTCTTTAAAAAAATAGCCAATCCCAAGAAATCCAATTAAGTAAACCGCAATTATTATATAATCTATATAGTTCATAGTGTTAGTTCTTCAATAAATCTATTAATAGCGCGGCTGTCCAAGAAAAATTATTTCCTCCATAACCAACACTCTCTTCTTTATAGGTTTCTTTTCTAGGATCGAAATATTCATTAAAACCACATTTACTTATAAGTTCTACAGTATCGCTTTTAACTCTTTCTGCAATATCAGTAAATCCATAATTTTTTAAGCCATAATACAACAGCCAGTTTAAGTTTATCCAAACTGGACCTCTCCAATATTTTTTAGGATTAAATTTTTCATGTTCTGGATCAAAAGATGCGCATAAGTATTTGTCTTCTCCTCCAAATTTAGATATTATAGTATCTACTAAAACACTTGCTTGGTTTTTGTTTGGAATATTGCTAAACAATGGTGTAAAGGATGATGATGTTATCATACGAATTGGCTTATTGTTTCTTAAATCGTAATGAATATAAGCACCTAATTCATCATCAAATAATTTTTTATTAAAGTTTGATATCGATTTTTTTTGCCAGTATTCTAAAGTTTCAATTTTATCCTCATTGTTACCTATTATACCATATAAATCTATTAATGCTTCATTGGACTTAATCAACATTGAATTGAATAAGGGATCTTGAATTAAGAAAGGCGACAACTCTGCGATTTTTGCATCATCATAATTATTTTCCTTAGCTATCTCTATAATATGTAGGTAATATTCATATTCTCTATTGGTAGGACGTTGTGAAGCATCAACATGTGATGTATCTCTTCTTTCAAATTTATAGTTAGGGGTATCTTTCTCCATAGTTTCCCATACACTATCCCAAATAGGAGAATTATCTGTTCCTGATTCCCAGTTATGAAAAATATAGACTAGTCCTTCATTATTAGGATCTCTATTTTCATAAAAATACTTATGATTCTCAAATACCTTATCTATTTCTGTTTTAATAAAGTTTAGAATATCTTCTTTATCCTTTGCAATGCGATATAATTCTTTAAAAACAAAACCTAAAACTGGTGGTTGTGTTATACCTGTTGTTTTATATTTTTTTGTTGCTAAAGGGTGTAGGTCTGATTTATGAAAATCTGGACCTGGAAAATAGGTATCACTATCATTGTGGAAAATTATGTGTGGAATAAATCCATTTCCCCATTGTGCATCTAAAAGTGTTTCTACTTCTTTTTTTGCTTTGTCCATATCATAATGAGCAAAGCCTATGGCTATAAAACCAGAATCCCAATTCCATTGAAAAGGATACAAACCTTCACATGGTATTGTAAATCCTTCTTCCTTATAATTTGCGTTTAAAACTTTTTTTGCTTTATCTATTAGCTCTTTTTTCATATATATTTATTAAAAAAATACATTGGCATCATTTTATTGATACCAATGCATTCACAATTAAGAAACAACTAACTACTTAAAAATTAAATGTTGCATTAAAAAATACTCTTGTCGGTAGCACTGGTCTACCAACAAAATATTCTTCTTCTGTTTGATTATTTCCAAGCCTTGGAGAACCTTCTGTTATACCTTCTGAATCGAATAAATTAAATACTTGTGCTCCTAAACGTATAGTTTCATTATTTTCTCCTGCAGTAAAAGTGTAACCTAAATTTAAATTAGCTAAACCAAAAGCATCTAACTCTATTGTATTAGCATCATTTGAGAACTTATCACCTGTATAATTATATACTAACCCTGCATCAAATTTAGAGTTGTCATAATCTATAGATAATGTACTTAATAAATTTGGTTGTCTTCTTAACTCATTACCTTCTATAGTTGGGTCACTTTCCGATTTAGTTATTTCATGTGCTTGATAAGTTACTGAACCTCCAAAATTAAAATCTTGGACAAATTTCCAGTTCCAAGTTCCTTCTAAACCAATAGTTTCTGTGTCTTGATTATCTACTTCTTCTGTTGTGCCACCACTAGTTGTATTAACAAAACTTATTGATCTACGATCATTTAGACTTACATAATATGCAGCAAGTGTTCCTGAAAATTTGGATTTACCATATTTAACGCCTAATTCTCCTTGAAGAATTTTCTCAGTTTCATAAGATGATGGATTTCCAAAAGCATCAAACTGAGTTCCTCTAAGTTCTGGAAAGAAATAACCTCTTGAGAAGTTTCCATAAATACTCATATCATCATTTAATTTATACAATGCTGCTAACGCCACTGCAAAATCATCAGCTGAAACATGTCCTCTTGTAAAACTTCCATTTCCCCAAACCACATTATCTAAATCTGCTATACCTGTATCATCCACTTCAAAAGAATCAGTTCCTTCAACTTCAATGTTTCCTGAAGCTCTTTCGTAACGTACACCAATATCTAAATTCCATCTATCCAATTTAATTTCATCTGTTAAGAACACAGCTACCTTATTGCTGTTTATATTTCTATTGGTATAGCTCATGCCTCTATTAGTAATACCATTCATTGTATAACCAGATACATCAACCAATTTTGGATTATTATTGTATTCACTTAAATACCCTGTAATTACATTAAAATCTCCTGCACTTGATCTTGATAAGAATGACCCTAAAGTTATGGTATGCTGTCCAGCTGATTTAGTCATTTTAATATCAGCCATTAATTCTTCTAAAGGCCTATCTCTATCCAAAATTCTATTTGCATATAAAAGGGCATTGCTATTAAGAGGCTGCCCATTTAAATATGTAAAATCTCCAGCAGCTAAACCTCTTGCATCAAGAAATTCTTGTTGTGTTTCTACTGCTTTTGCACCACCAACTCCGCTTCCATCTAAAAAGAAGTTAAATTGATGCTTATATCTTGAATATCTTAGTTTAGCATTTAACTTAAGATCATCAGAAAAATTATGTTTAAAGTCTGTTAAAAAATAGCCACCTGTTGTAACTACACCATCTTCTAATGGTGATTTATAAATCCCATCTGGAGTTGCATAAGAGAAATTTGCCGCTTCTGCTGTTTGTAGAGTATAAATTGTTTCACCATCGTTACCTTTTGGACGTTCACGAGAACCACCTTCTAAAGGAAAAGGTAAAAAGAATTGTACTTTATCATCAATAAATTGTCCAGAAAAAGTCACAGAACCATTGTCTGTTAAATGCTTTATGTTTCCTCTAAGCTGAAATCCTTCTGTTGGCAATCCTGTTTTTATAGGACCATCATCATATCTATAAAAACCAGATAATGCATAAAACGTTTTAGAATCTTTTCCTCCTAATGGACCACTTGTTAAAAAATCTGCCTTATATCTTGAATTTGATGCAACCTCAGTTCTTAAAATACTTTTTGGAGTTGCATTTCCTGTTACACTTGTATAGTTTATAATACCAGCAACAGATCCTACACCATATAATATTGAAGAACCACCGCGAACAAACTCTAGGCTTTTCATTCCAATGTCATTTCTGAAATAAACATCATGCGCCGAGGAGTTAAGTCCAAAAGTACTTAAAACAGGCATTCCATCAATTTGTAATGGATTAAATTGGTATTGACCACCGGAAGGAAGACCTCTTACGAAAATATTCGATCCTACTTCACCACCACCACCTTCGGCTGTTATTCCAGGGATGCTTCTTAAGACATCTGCCTGACTACTGGTGTTTTTTCTAGATAATTCTTTTGCTCCAAAAGATGTTATGGATAAAGGTGTTTCTTTTTGAGAACGCGTTGTAGATGTCGCAGTCAAAACGACTTCATCTAATTGTTGAGAACCTTCTTCTAATATTACATCTAAGGTAATAGCTGCATTATATATTTCAACTTCTTCTTCATAGATATTGTAACCTACATAAGAAATCTGAATTTTTTGTGATCCTTCTAATTTTGTGGTAAAGAAAAAATTTCCATCAAAATCAGTCACAGTACCTGAGGCACTTCCTTTAAAAACAACATTCGCTCCAACTATAGGAGAGCCTGATTTGTCCTTTACATTCCCTGAAATTTCTGTTTGCGAGAAACTCATTGAAACACAAAAAACAAAAACTATTGAAAAGATAATCTTTTTCATATTTTTATGATTTAATAATTTAAGGTTGATATTATTGCTAAATTACAACCAATCACCCTTAACAAATTACGTAATTCGTAAAAAAACTTCCGCAAACGTTCCCGGTAATATTTGCGTAGTTTTGACAATTTGATTAATATTACGTTATTAATATGTTATTTTATGAAAAAAAAAAGTGTCACCCTAAAAGAGCTAGCTCAAAAACTAGATTTATCTATATCAACAATATCAAGAGCACTTAATGATCATCAAGATATAAGTGAAAGCACTAAAGAAAGAGTAAAAAAACAAGCTAAGGAATTAAATTATTATCCCAACCTTCTAGCAAAGGGATTTAGATCACATAGAACTCATATTATTGGTGTAATCGTTCCTAAAATTTCTCATTACTTTACTTCTACTATAATTGAAGGCATTTTAGAAGAAGCTGAACAATTAGGATATCGAGTTATTGTCTCAGAATCAAAGAATGATTATGAAAAACAGACAGAGATGCTTAATACTATGATACAATTTGGTGTAGATGGCATTGTAATGTCCTTAACTAGGAAAACAAAAGATGTTCAAGAAATACTAGAAACCTTAGAAAAAACGCCTTTAGTATTGTTTGATAAAGTTTCTGACAAAATACCCTGCACTCAAGTGGTTATTAACGACAGGCAAGCTGCTTATAATGCTGTTGAGCATTTAATAAATATAGGGAAAAAAAGAATTGCTATTTTTAAAGAAAGTGAAAATAGTTTTAATTCTGAAAAAAGATTTGAAGGTTACTTAAAAGCTTTAAAAGATCATAATATCCCTATAGATGAAAAACTAATTCTTAGTACAGAAGACATATCTATGCATCAAGGCAAAAGATTAACTAACATTATATTATCCTTAAAAAACCCACCTGATGCCATTTTTGCTGTAACAGATACTTGCGCCATTGGAGTTATCAAAACTCTGAACAAGTACAAAATTAAAATACCCGAGGAAATAGCTGTAGTAGGCTTTAGTAATTCATTTAGCTCAACAATAATAGAACCTAAACTTACAACTATTGACCAACCAGGAAGCAAGATTGGACAGACTGCTGTTAAATATTTAATCCAAGAGATTGAGAGTGATTCTGATAGTTTTATTAATAAAACTATTGAAATTAAAACTAATCTTATAGTTAGGGATTCCACATTGAAACTCAAGAATTTTAAATAACAATCAAACTAACATTTATACAAAAGAAAATAACTAATCTTTTTTAGTATTTTTGAATTTATGAGCAACACTAAACAAACTAAAGACTGGAAATATAGACTTCACGAAATAATTTACGAAGCCGATACGCCTGCTGGCAAATTATTTGATGTTGTTCTGCTTATTTTTATTTTGGCCAGTATTTTACTTGTTATGCTTGAAAGTGTAAAAAGTATAGATGCCAAATACCATGATTGGCTTAATATTGGAGAATGGATTGTTACTATACTTTTTACAGTAGAATATATCGCTAGAATAGTAAGCGTAAAAAAGCCATTAAAATACATTTTTAGTTTTTATGGTATTATTGACTTCTTATCAACTGTACCAAAATATCTTTCTATCCTATTTGCTGGAACCCACGCTTTGGTAGCTTTAAGAGCTTTACGCCTATTGCGTGTATTCAGGATTTTAAAGCTAACACGTTATTTAGGCGCTTCAAACCAATTAGTAAGTGCCATTAAAGCAAGTCGAGCAAAAATTTCGGTGTTTCTGTTTGCTGTGTTAATTTCTGCTGTCATTTTTGGGACTATTATGTATTTAGTAGAAGGCGAAGAAAATGGCTTTACTAACATACCTAAAAGTGTGTATTGGTGTATTGTAACATTAACTACCGTTGGTTTTGGTGACATTGCTCCACAAACCGCATTAGGTCAACTTATTGCTACTATAATAATGATTCTGGGTTATGGTATTATTGCAGTGCCAACAGGAATTGTTTCTGCAGAATATACCAAAAGCTCTAACGATGAAGAAGCGAAAAAGAAAAAGGATGTTAAAATTCATTTAAACACACAAGCATGTCCCAACTGTTCAGCAGAATTCCATAAAGACAATGCAGAGTACTGCTACAATTGCGGGCATAATTTGCATATTTAATAACTTTTAAGCCTTGAACAGTAAAAAAAAATACCTCATCTCAATAGTTGGTCCAACTGCCATTGGAAAAACAAGTTTGAGTATCAAATTAGCTCAATATTTTAATACTGAAATTATATCTGCAGACTCTCGCCAGTTTTTTAAAGAAATGCAAATTGGTACCGCTGCCCCAACTAAGGAAGAATTAGCAGCTGCAACACATCATTTTATTCACCATAAATCTATTAAAGATGATTATAGTGTTGGCGCTTTTGAAAAAGACGCAATACAATGCTTAGATGCACTTTTTAAGGTCCATAATGTTATTATTATGGTTGGTGGCTCTGGTTTGTATGTAGATGCTGTAATTAATGGGTTGGACGATTTCCCTAATGTAGATAAAGCTATTCGTGAAAACTTAAACAATCAGCTAAAAAATAAGGGATTAGAAGCTCTTCAACTTCAACTTAAAACATTAGACGAACTTTCTTATAATTCAATTGCTATAGATAATCCAAAGCGTGTTATAAGAGCTTTAGAAATTTCCATTGGTACAGGAAAACCTTATAGTTCTTTTTTAAATAAAGAAAAAAATAAACGTCATTTTCAAACCATAACTATTGGTTTAGAAGCAGAAAGACCTATAATTTATGATAGAATAAACAAACGAGTAGATATAATGATGGAAAGCGGTCAACTTGAAGAAGCTAAAGCTTTATTGCCCAACCAAAATCTTAATGCTTTGAATACAGTTGGTTACAAAGAATTGTTTAATTACTTTAATGGAGATTGGACATTGGATTTTGCTATTTCAGAAATTAAAAAGAATTCTCGACGCTTTGCTAAAAGGCAACTTACTTGGTTTAAAAGGAAAGAACATACTATTTGGTTTGATTTTGAAACAAGATTTGAAGAAATCATCAATAAGATTCAATCTAAAATGGAATAACATTATAAATAAAACATTTACTTGTATTTTTATATTATTAACTATGAAATATGAAAAACAAACTACTCATTATTTTTAGAATAATTTACCGGTTAAAAGACAAGATTGCTTTTTTTCCTAGCATAATAGCAATTGGTGGGTGTGTTTTTGCTTATTTAATGTTCTTTTTAGAAGAAAAAGGGATATCTAAATACTTACTGGATATTATACCTGAATTAGTAATCAACAATACTGAAACGGCTAGAAGCATTCTTACGACTTTTATAGCTGGTCTAATTTCAATAATGGTATTTAGCTTTTCTATGGTAATGATTCTACTAAACCAGGCTTCGAGCAATTTCTCACCTCGTTTACTACCTGGCTTAATATCGAATAGAAAGCATCAAATTATTTTAGGTATTTACATTGCTACAATATTATATTGTATTTTCATCTTAGTATCTATAGAACCTAACGAAGGGCAACAAGAACTGCCTGGTTTTTCCGTTTTAATGGCAATATTCCTAATGGTTAATTGCTTAGCAGCATTTATATATTTTATTCATTCTATTTCTGAAGGTATTCAGATTAACAATATAATGGACAAGATTTTTTTAGATTCCAAGAAAAAATTAGAGCACTTAATTAATAATGACAAGGAAATCCAGTTTCCAAATACAGAAAATTGGATTCCATACAAATCCAATAAAGCGGGTTATCTAGAAAGCATTTCTTTTAATGCAATTGCAGAAATAGCAAAGAAAAATGATTGTAAAATTGAAATATTAGCAATTAAAGGGCTTTTTATTAATACTGAATCGCCTTTGTTTAAAACAGAGAAAGAATTAGATGAAGCTATTATAAGCACATTACATAGACATTTTGATTTTGACAAAAATGAACTCATTGAAGAAAACTATGTTTTGGCGTTTAAACAAATAACTGAAATTGCTATTAAAGCAATGTCCCCTGCTCTTAATGATCCTGGCACAGCATTAAATGCAATAGATTATTTAACGCAATTATTTGCCCTAAGATTACAAAAAAACGAAACTAGTTATGTTTGTATAGAAGACAATGCTTGGGTTTTGTTAGCTACAATAGATTTTAAAACTTTAATATATCAAGTTATGGTTGCTTTTAGAACATATTGTAAGCATGATGCCATAACTGTTCAAAAATTATTGCTTATGCTAAATTACTTACACAAACTAGCTAAAAACAATAATGAAGATTATAGAAAAATAATTGAACATGAAATTGAAAATTTAAAGATTGATGCTAAAGAAGTCATTAAAAACGAAAGAGATTTAACTCTCATAAGTTCTATTT
>ERZ1027208.761-NODE-761-length-11153-cov-8.146513_pt1 | contig 11153 bp, 8 predicted proteins | sample MGYA00520867_ERZ1027208 | MGnify/ENA primary metagenome ERZ1027208 (study PRJEB33311, sample SAMEA4378413) | marine metagenome | biome: Marine biome; feature: Fjord; material: Water | collected 2014-07-20T08:00:00Z/2014-07-... | depth 75 m ...
CGACACCGGGGAAGCGGGCGAAAGGCAATACCGCCTCTTTTACCGAGAACCACGGCATGTTTGGGTTGGCCAATGTCATCGGATCACCAAGAGGCAGAACATCATTGTATCTAGCGTTTTCGTCATAAGGGGCGCGCAGGGGGAAGTTGGTGAGCGGTTCACCCGCCATGACACGAGCAGCGATGCTGGCGATGGCGCTATCTGTGGCCTTGGCAACAAATGGCACTGTACGAGACGCCCGTGGGTTTACTTCGATCAGGAAGATTTCGCCTTCTTTAACCGCGAACTGGATGTTCATTAGTCCAACAACATTAAGCGCTTTTGCCAGTGCTTTGGTTTGCACTTCGATTTCGGCAATGATGTCTTTACTGAGTGAGTATGGTGGGAGCGAACAGGCGCTATCACCTGAGTGCACGCCAGCCTCTTCGATGTGTTGCATGATGCCTGCGACGTGTACATCAGTGCCATCAGATATAGCGTCGACATCCAGTTCCACAGCACCAGACAGATAGCTATCAAGCAAAACAGGACTGTCACCTGAAACAACTACAGCCTCAGAGATATACCGCTCTAGCTGGGTTTGGTCGCGCACGATTTCCATCGCGCGCCCCCCCAGAACGTAAGAAGGACGGATAACCAGTGGAAAGCCAATGTCTTTTGCAATTTCAAACGCTTCGGCGTCCGTGTGGGCGATGCCATTATGTGGCTGTTTCAGGCCAAGATTTTGTACAAGATCAGCAAAACGCTCGCGATCTTCGGCAAGGTCAATCATGTCGGGCGTGGTGCCAAGGATCGGGATGCCTTCGTCTTGCAGGGCCTGTGCAATTTTCAAAGGTGTCTGGCCACCGAACTGAACAATTACGCCGTGCAGCGTGCCATTCTCCTGCTCAACCCGCAGGATTTCCATGACATGTTCAAACGTGAGTGGTTCAAAATACAAACGGTCTGAGGTGTCGTAATCGGTTGAGACTGTTTCAGGGTTACAGTTGACCATGATCGTTTCATAGCCAGCATCTGTGAGTGCATAGCAGGCGTGACAACAGCAATAGTCAAATTCGATGCCTTGACCGATGCGGTTCGGGCCACCGCCAAGGATCACAACCTTTTTACGGTCAGACGGCCGCGCTTCGCATTCGGCTTCGCCCATCATCGGGCTTTCATAGGTGGAGTACATGTAGGGCGTTTGTGCTTCGAACTCGGCGGCGCAAGTGTCGATGCGTTTGAATACGGCTTTTACACCGAGCTTCAGACGAGCGCGGCGCACATCGTCTTCGTCGCGGTCTGTTAGTTTGCCAAGGCGGGCATCAGTAAAGCCCATCATTTTGATGGCACGCAGGGCGTCTTCTGTGTCGGGCAGGCCGTTTTGGCGAATATCTTCTTCGGCCTCAATGATCTCACGGATGCGGGCAAGGAACCAAGGATCAAACATCGTCGTTGCGTGGATGTCTTCATCTGACATGCCATGACGCATAGCCTGAGCGATGGTGCGCATGCGATCAGGTGTGGTTTTGCTGATGGCTTTGGTGATCGCAGCGATATCTGGCGCGCCGGGGATTTCGACCTCGTCAAATCCGGTCAGGCCAGACTCCATCGACGCGAGCGCCTTTTGCATGCTCTCATGGATCGTGCGGCCAATCGACATCGCCTCGCCCACGGATTTCATCGCCGTGGTCAGGTATGGTTCGGAACCTGGAAACTTTTCAAACGCGAATTTTGGGATTTTGGTGACAACATAGTCAATTGTCGGCTCAAAGGACGCAGGCGTGACGCCGGTGATGTCATTGTCCAGCTCGTCCAGCGTGAAACCAACAGCCAGCTTTGCCGCGATCTTGGCAATCGGGAAACCCGTCGCTTTGGATGCCAAAGCTGAGGAGCGTGAAACGCGCGGGTTCATCTCAATAACCACCATGCGGCCATCGGCAGGGTTCACAGACCACTGCACGTTTGAACCGCCGGTTTCCACGCCGATTTCGCGTAATACCGCGATCGAGTGGTTCCGCATTATCTGGTATTCTTTGTCCGTCAAAGTCAGGGCAGGGGCGACTGTGATCGAATCGCCTGTGTGCACGCCCATCGGGTCTACGTTTTCGATTGCGCAAACGATGATGGCGTTGTCTGCGGTATCGCGCACAACTTCCATCTCGAATTCTTTCCAACCCAACAGAGATTCGTCGATTAGGATTTGGCCCATAGGTGACGCATCCATGCCCGAGCGGCAGTAAAATTCGTAGTCTTCGCGGTTATAAGCAATGCCGCCGCCTGTGCCGCCCATCGTAAATGCGGGCCGGATAATTGCGGGCAGGCCGATCTCTTCGAGAGATTCGAGGGCAATCGCTACACCAGAGGCGAGGTCCTTTTTGCCGTCAGCTCCTTTGGGCGCTGTGCAAATTGTTGCTCTTGGGTTTTCGATGCCAAGGCGGTCCATGGCTTCACGGAATAGCTTGCGATCTTCTGCCATTTCAATGGCTTCGCGCTTTGCGCCGATCATCTCGACGTTGTATTTTGCCAATACCCCCATTTCCTCAAGCGCAAGCGAGGTGTTGAGGCCCGTTTGACCGCCCATGGTAGGTAACAATGCGTCAGGGCGTTCTTTTTCAATGATTTTTGCAACAACTTCGGGTGTGATCGGCTCGATGTAGGTCGCATCGGCAAGGCCCGGATCGGTCATGATTGTCGCAGGGTTGGAATTGACGAGGATGACGCGGTAGCCTTCCTCTTTCAACGCTTTACAGGCTTGCGCGCCTGAGTAGTCGAATTCGCAGGCCTGTCCGATGACAATAGGTCCCGCACCAATGATCATGATCGACTGGATGTCGGTTCTCTTTGGCATGGCGTCAGCCCCCTATTTTTTGGCAAATTTGTGCGGTTATAGGCCGATGGTGGCGGGGTGCAAGGTGGAATCAGCGATGATTTTCATAGTGCGGTGTTCCGCTTGTCTTGGCGCGCGATTTGCTTGGCCTCGAATTGTTCCCAAACATGCATGCGCCCTTTCTGGCGTGCATCCGCTAACCAAAGCTTCTGACGCGCGTCGGGAAGTTCCAGTGATTTATATTGTCCACCAGAGTATTTTGGCCAGTCGATGGCAAGCCCTAGTTTGACCATTTCAGCAGAGAGGTCTCGGCCATCTTGTAGATAGCATTTTGCCACAGTACGTCCGTAGGAATCTTGGTCAGTTATCGTTGCCAAAACTGTCTGGCCTTTGCACAAAGAAACCAGAGCCCATTTGGCCTTCTTTCCATAGGGGTGGTTCATCTCGGGTGCATCGACGCCGTATAAACGTATTTGGGTTTTTCGGATAACCAACGTGTCGCCGTCAATCACATATGCGGCACCTTGCAAGGTCGACTTGGCCGGTTCAGCTTTAACGCTCTTTGCATCAAACGGAAGATGTTTTGCTGCGGGCCTTTTGTGGATTTTTGGTTGGCTCGGTGGTTTGTAATCCTTGTCACCGTTCTTGCCAGCAAATGCATATATCAAGAGGCCGATCATCAGGAGAATAAATAGTAAAATTTCCAATTAACGAAGCCTTGTCTAATTCACGGTGCTGAATTTTACTTAAAACCCAATAATATGTCTTCTGCTATGTGCCGAGATAATTTTGGTTCGATAGGAATGATTTGTCCAGCTCTTGAAAAAAGCCCGGTTGTTGTCGCCGATTGTAGTGGCGAACACTCAATTGGGTATTTCGGACTAAGCAAGCTTCACGCATCCAGATAGGTGCGCACAGCTGCTTCAAACGCGCGGGGGCGGTCGGCGTGGAGCCAGTGGCCTGCTTGGGGCAGTTTGGCAAAACGGGCGGCAGGGAATAGCGATTTGATCAGCGGGCGGTCTTCGGCGCTGACGTATTTGCTGTCTGCGCCAGTGAGAAAGAGGGTGGGGTTTTCGAAGGTGCCGGATACGTCTGGGAAGCCAATGATGTGGTCCATCTCAGCGTCCAAAACCTCAAGGTTCAAGCGCCAGCGTTTTTCGGCAACATCGAGCGATTGAGTGAAAAAGCTCTGTAACGCAGGTTCCACGCCTTGTTCAGCAAGCTGCGCCGCCGCATCCGAGCGGCGGGTGATCGATTGCAAATCAACCCCAAGCATTGCTTTGATTTGGTGCGATTGGGAATGGTCATAGGTGACAGGCGCGATATCAGCCACAATAAGACGGCGCAGTAGATCAGGGTATTTCAACGCCATGACCATTGCAGCTTTGCCGCCCATAGAGTGGCCGCATAGATCAACGGGGCCACCGATATGGCGGATCAATTCGGCAAGGTCGTCTGCCAGGTCTTCGTAGGTGTGAGTGTCTGCGCGCGGACTGTGGCCATGGTTGCGCATGTCGGGTGTGATGACGCGGCGGGTGTCTGACAGACGTTTGGCAATCACACCCCAGTTGCGGCCAGAACCATAAAGGCCATGTGCAATAACAAGGGGGACTGAGCCTGCGGCGCTTTCGCTGAATTCGGTATAACTAAGCATGTCATAGGCGTAGCGCCATTGCAGCGCCAAGGCCAGAGGCATAGACAGGTCACATGATCACGGACAAAGATATGGCCACAAAATCACGCAAATTGCGCGGGTTGATGCAGCAAAAGCTGGATGTGCGTGGCCGTGACCTGCGTCAGTCTCTGCGCAGGGCGGGGCGGCGACTACCGCGTTCGGTGCGTAAACGCGGTGCGGAACTGATGCGCGCCGAGATGTTGGCCCATAACCCCAAAACAGCCCGTCAGGTGAACGCGGTTGAGGTAGATCAAGCGTATGAATACATGCGTGCCCACCTTGAGGCGATTGATGTGAATGAGCAGCGCAAGACCCGCATCCTGAGCCTCACAGGTGGGATTATTGCGAATCTGCTACTGGTTGTTTTGCTGTTTGTGGTGTGGCTGTGGTGGCGCGGCTATATCTAGGCCGAGTACTGCGCGTCCGTCACATGCTCCATCCATGTTACCGCTGATCCGTCCAGCTCTTCTTGCAATGCGATGTGGGTCATTGCGACGTCGGGCGCGGCACCATGCCAGTGCTTTTCATTCGGTTCAAACCAAACGGTGTCACCGGGGCGGATATGCTCAATCGGGCCACCTTCGCGCTGAACTAAGCCAGCACCTGCGGTCACGATCAACGTTTGGCCAAGCGGGTGGGTGTGCCAAGCCGTGCGCGCGCCAGCTTCAAACGTAACAGTCACACCGCGTAATCGCGCAGGGGCAGGTGTACTGATCAGGGGATCCATCCGCACTGTGCCGGTGAAATAGTCGGCTGGGCCTTTGCCAGAGGGGCGGGAGCCTACAGGGTGGATGATCATGAGGTGCGTTCCTTTTTGTGGAGGTTACTGATGGAATTTAGCAATGAAAAATGCCAGCTTTGAGCCCAGTACTACCCATTAAACTTCATTGTTGGCACTGATCGACAAGAACGGCAAAATGCTCGATCATTTTTGGTGCTTTGTCAAAGAACAAGGTGAGGGATCGCCTTTTTTTCGCGTAAACCGTACCATCGCAGGAAACGTGAGTTTGATTTGATACAATATCGCTTTCTGCCAATAGCCTCTCGCTTTCCTTACTGAACACCTGGAAAGCAACATCTTTACCTTTAATCAAATGGTTGAGTTGCGTCTGAAAGCGAGAGGGTAGAGGGGCATCGAGGTCGACGGACATGACAGCCCTCTCTTGGAACGGGCGCATCTCGAAGCTACTGATTTCATCCAATCTTAATGTCGTTTTCTTCCATTTAGGTTGAGAGGAGTACTCACATGTTGTCCTTAAGAGCGTTTGAATTTGAAGTGTGCACTGACTTATTTCAACCTCAGTCGTGTCATTCGCGTAGGTAAGTAGTGCCGCTATTTCTTGTGTCAGGGCGTGTGTCTTCGCATCATCCGCAGATAATTGCATTGGGCACAAAAGTGTTGCTAAGGTGGAAATACAAAGCAAGAACGACGAGCGGTTCCTTCTTAATGCGGATCGTTTCAGGCGCATCCAGTATTCCCCATATAAGTTACTGCTCAATTTTCATAGCGACTTACAGGTTAGGAGCCAAGGTCAGCTTTCCCACAGAGCAGACCGAACCTTCAAAAACCAATGGCCCCGAACATCACTGTCGGGGCCATTGTTGTTTTGTGATGGGCGCAAGGCCTATTGATTACAGGTTCGGGTAGATTGGAAAGCGGGCGCACATGGCCTCTACTTCTGCCTTTACCTTTGCCTCGACAGCGGCGTTGCCGTCTGCGCCGTTGGCTGCAATGCCGTCCACTACTTCGATGATCCAATCCGCGATCTGGCGGAACTCGGCCTCGGCAAAGCCGCGCGTTGTACCAGCAGGGGAGCCGAGGCGGATGCCGGAGGTCACGGTTGGCTTTTCCGGATCAAACGGAACGCCGTTTTTGTTACAGGTGATGTGCGCGCGGCCAAGAGCCTTGTCCACGATGTTACCTGTGACGCCTTTTGGGCGCAGATCAACCAGAACAACGTGGGTGTCTGTGCCGTGCGTGACCGTGTCCAAACCACCTTTGATCAGTTGATCGGACAGCGCTTGTGCGTTCGCGACAACTTGTTTGATGTAGGTTTTGAATTCCGGCTGGAGGGCTTCGCCAAATGCAACTGCTTTGCCTGCAATCACGTGCATCAATGGACCACCCTGAATACCAGGGAAGATGGCGGAGTTGAACTTTTTCGCCAGCGCTTCGTCGTTGGTGAGGATCATGCCGCCGCGTGGGCCGCGCAGTGTTTTGTGGGTTGTTGTTGTTGCTACATGGGCGTGCGGGAAGGGGGAGGGGTGCTCACCCGCGGCAACTAGGCCCGCAAAGTGGGCCATGTCCACGTGCAGATATGCGCCAACGCTATCTGCGATCTCGCGCATGCGGGCAAAGTCGATCTGGCGTGGAATGGCAGAACCGCCCGCGATGATCATTTTTGGCTGATGCTCGGTCGCAAGCGCCTGCACCTGATCATAGTCCAGCAGGTTGTCTTCTTTGCGTACACCGTATTGGATGGCGTTGAACCATTTGCCGGATTGGTTTGGCTTTGCACCGTGTGTCAGGTGGCCGCCTGCGTCTAAGGACATGCCCAGAATTGTATCACCCGGCTGAAGCAGTGCTTGGAAAACGCCTTGGTTCGCTTGGGAGCCTGAGTTGGGCTGAACGTTTGCGAAGTCGCAAGCAAACAATTCACAGGCACGTTCGATCGCCAGATTTTCGGCAACGTCGACAAATTGGCAGCCGCCGTAATAGCGACGGCCCGGATAACCTTCGGCGTATTTGTTTGTCATCACGCTGCCTTGGGCTTCCATGACGGCGGCGGACACGATGTTTTCGGATGCGATCAGTTCGATCTCATTGCGCTGGCGGCCCAATTCTTGGTTTATTGATTCGGCGATGGCTGGATCAGTATCTGCGAGCGAGCGGGTGAAGAAATCTGACATGGTGGCTCCTTGAGCGTGCTTGTGCGGTTTTGTGTTTCGTATCGGAAACCTGAACGGAGGTGAAGATGCGAAAGCGACAGGGCGAGACATAGTTGCGCCACGCAGGGGCTGCAGTAGTCTTTTTTACCTATCTGATGATTTCACGCTGCAGTGCTGGTGCGCATGTGCATATTGTGATTGTTTGAGTGGAAAGCGGCGCGGATCGGAAACAACATGCCTCAGAAGATATCCTTTTTAGCCAGCAGTACACCTGTCGCCCAGACCGCGCGTGCGGCGTTGATTGGTCGATATGGCGATGTTCTGCCTGAAGAGGCGGATGTGATTGTGGCGCTGGGTGGGGATGGTTTCATGTTGCAGACGTTACATGGCACCCAAGAACTGCCCGCTCCTGTATACGGTATGAACCGCGGCACCATTGGTTTTTTAATGAACACCTATGCAGAAAGCGACCTGCGAGAGCGGTTGCTTGCTGCCGAAGAGGCCGAGATAAATCCATTGTCGATGGTGGCGACACATGTGGATGGCCGAGTATCCAAAGCGCTGGCTTTGAACGAAGTTGCGCTATTGCGGCAAGGGCCGCAAGCGGCCAAATTGCAGATTACAGTTGATGGCCGTCTGAGGATGCAAGAACTGGTTTGTGATGGTGCGCTGGTTGCGACGCCTGCTGGATCAACTGCGTATAACTATTCGGCTCATGGCCCTATCCTGCCCATTGGCGCAGATGTCTTGGCCCTAACGGCCGTGGCCGCGTTTAGGCCACGCCGTTGGCGCGGTGCGCTGCTGCCTAAAACCGCAGTTGTCCGGTTTGACGTCCTAGAACCCGAAAAACGCCCAGTCATGGCGGATGCAGATGGCACCAGTTACCGTGATGTGACCAGTGTGGAGATACGTTCAGAGCCAAGCATCATGCACAAGATCCTGTTTGACCCTGGTCATGGGCTAGAAGAGCGGCTGATATCCGAGCAGTTCACCTAAGAGGCAAGCAGTCTTTGGCGTCAAAGTGAATGAAAAAAGAGCGGCTCCTGATCGGGCCGCTCTTTTCATTTAGGCATCCCACGTACCTCGTTAAGGTGCGTTGTTATCCTTTGGCGTAGCCGATGGTTTGCAAGGCTTCTTTGATCTCATCCAAAATGGCTGGATCGTCGATGGTCGCAGGCAGTTTGAACGGTTCATTGTCAGCGATTTTTACCATCGTTGCGCGCAGAATTTTTCCTGAACGCGTTTTGGGTAAGCGATCCACAACAAGTGCAAGCTTGAAGGCTGCAACTGGGCCAATCTTATCGCGGATCAATCTGACACATTCAGCTGTGATCTCGTTGTGCGGGCGGTCAACGCCGTTTGTCAGGCAGACAAAACCCATAGGTGCCTGACCTTTGAGCGCATCGCCGACACCAATCACCGCACATTCGGCCACATCAGGGTGACTGGCGAGAACTTCTTCCATGGCACCAGTTGATAGGCGGTGACCTGCGACATTGATCACGTCATCCGTGCGCGCCATGATGTAAAGATAACCGTCTTCGTCGACCATACCCGCATCGCCCGTTTCATAGTAGCCGGGGAAGGTGTTGAGATAGCTTTTTTGAAACCGGTCTTCGGCATTCCACAAGGTTGGCAATGTTCCGGGCGGTAGTGGGAGCTTGATTGCAATCGCACCCAGCTCACCTGCGGGCATAGGGTGGCCTGCTTCGTCCAAGATTTGCACGTCATATCCAGGCATCGGCACGGTCGGTGAACCGACCTTGACCGGCAGTGCTTCTAGGCCAGCAGGGTTGCCTGCAATAGTGTAGCCCGTTTCTGTCTGCCACCAGTGGTCATAGACGGGTTTGCCCAAAACGTTCTGAGCCCAGACGATTGTGTCCGGGTCCGCACGTTCACCAGCAAGGTAAAGTGCGCGTAAACATGAAAGGTCGTATTTCTGGGCTTCCAACCCTTTGGGGTCTTCGCGCTTGACTGCCCGAATAGCTGTCGGCGCGGTAAAGAAGCTGCGCACATTATGTTCTTCGATGACCCGCCAAAACGTCCCGGCGTCTGGGGTGCCTACGGGCTTTCCTTCAAACACAACAGTTGTGTTGCCGTGGATCAACGGGCCGTATGTGATGTAGCTGTGACCAACGACCCAACCCACGTCCGATGCTGCCCAAAATACATCGCCGGGTTCAACCTGATAGATGTTTTTCATGGTCCAATTCAACGCAACAAGATGGCCCGCCGTATGGCGAACAACGCCTTTGGGCGCGCCTGTGGTGCCGGAAGTGTATAGAATATAGGCGGGGTGGTTGCCTTCAACAGGCACACATTCGGCAGGTGTGCCAAGGCCGATGGCTGCATGCCATTCCAAATCGCGCCCTTCAATCAGGTCGCATATTTCTTGTTCGCGCTGCAGGATGATACAGGTCTTGGGCTTGTGCTCGGATAGCTCAATCGCGGCATCCAAAAGGGGCTTGTAATGTACGGTCCGGTTTGGCTCTAGCCCGCATGAGGCAGCGATGATTGCCTTTGGTGTGCAGTCGTCAATCCGCACAGCAAGTTCATTTGCGGCAAACCCGCCAAACACAACTGAATGGACGGCACCGATGCGTGCGCAAGCCAGCATCGCCTCAAGGGCCTCTGGAACCATTGGCATGTAGATAATGACACGGTCGCCTTTAGTAACGCCCTGCGCAACCAACGCCCCGGCCAACCCGGCAACACGGGTCTGCAGTTCGGCGTAGGTGATTTTCTCCTTGGTGCCTGTAATTGGACTGTCGTGAATAATGGCGGCCTGATCGGCACGGCCATTTTCGACATGGCGGTCAACGGCATTGTAACAACCATTAACCTTTGCGTCGGCGTACCATTCATACAGGTCGTTGCCTTTTTCGAACAGTGCGCGCTGGGGCGCTTCGATCCAATCAATGGCCTTAGACTGCTCCAGCCAAAAACCCTCCGGATCCGATTTTGCGGCTTGGTAAACCTCTGCATAACCCATCGTGTAGTCCTCCCTCGTGATTGCCAATGTGTTGACTAGGGAAGTGGCAACGGCAAGTGGAATACGCAGTTTTGGGTAGGTGTTGTAAAATAGTTTACAGATCCTCGGGAGGGGGGAAGTGGTGAGCTCATGTTTGTGTCTGTCAGAAGTTGAGAGTATTTCACACAAGTGAGTCGTGTTAATCTGTTGAACTTAAAAGACTCCCTGATTGCACTGCTGGAAGTTGTCTTTGGTATTGGGGCGGCTTTGGATCAGTTTTTGCAGGCGAGGAACTCATGTAATTTTCCATGAGACGTTTGGGCCGGAGAAGTGTTTGTCGGCACGTTTGTCCAATATTAAACGTGTTTTGCGTGATGTAAGGACGCGAAGCCCCGTAGGGGCTGACGGCGCAAATCATCGCCTAAGTGCTGCCGTAAAGCGAATCGTTTTGGGAGAAGGATGACTATCCTCCAGTGTAAATGCTGAGTCATTGGATGAGGTAAAGCAGCCGCTTACGCATTCATCAATCTATCAGCGGCTTGTGTTGTTCAGGCGAAAAAAGCCACGCCTAGGATAAAGACGCGGCTTTGTATTCTAATTGCGTTTTAGATCTAACCATATTCGGCGACAGGTGTTCCAGCAATTGCCGCCATGTTCAACAATCCGCGGGCGGTGATAGACGGCGACACTACATGCGCTCGGTTGCCCATACCCATCAGAATTGGACCTACCTCTAGGCCGCCGCCTTTCATCTTGAGAATGTTTCGCACACCTGAAGCTGCGTCCGCGTGGGCAAAGATCAGCACGTT
>ERZ1027208.762-NODE-762-length-11137-cov-9.355171_pt1 | contig 11137 bp, 13 predicted proteins | sample MGYA00520867_ERZ1027208 | MGnify/ENA primary metagenome ERZ1027208 (study PRJEB33311, sample SAMEA4378413) | marine metagenome | biome: Marine biome; feature: Fjord; material: Water | collected 2014-07-20T08:00:00Z/2014-07-... | depth 75 m ...
GTCCCCCATCATTCCCCCGTCCATCATGCCACCCATCCCGATGTCGCTCGAAACGAGCGTAACAGCGGCCCGGTCTGAGAAATCGACCACGATCTCGACACGTTCGGCTCCGTCGAGTTGCAGGCTGGTTGTAGCCAGGGGTGCATTCAGGAGGCCCCCATCACTTGCGACTTGGTGGAACTGCCTGCCATCGCTGAAGCGGAAATCATACACACGGGCATTCGACGCGTTCAGGATGCGCAGGCGCACCAGACCTGCCGGGACCGTCAGCTTGGGACGGATCACGCCATTGACGAGGATCTCGCCCCCCCGAAATCCGTGCATCCGATCCATCATACCGAGACCGTAGGTCATGCGGCCTGAGCGGTCGAAGCGGCGATCCTGCACGATGAGTGGAAAATCATTCACACCGTAGTCACGTGGCAACGGGTCGTCGATATCGGGGTCGTCAATGATGATCATGCCTGCCAGCCCGCGATAGACTTGGGGGCCTGTGCGCCCGTGGACGTGGCTGTGGTAAAAAAGGGTCGCTGCAGGGTGATCAATTGGCAATTCCGGTGCCCAGGTCTCCCCCGGCCCAAAGGCGAGCTGCGGGCCGCCATCAAGGTAGCCCGGCACGTGCATCCCGTGCCAGTGTGCCGTGATTGGCTCATCAAGGCGGTTCGTTACGCTGATGTTTGCGGTGCGCCCACGCTGGAAACGCAGCAATGGCCCAAGGTAATCCTGCGAGTAACCCCAAGTCTCTGAGGCAGCTCCACCGACGAAGTCACGTGTTCCGCGTATAGCCTCAAGCGCGTTACCCGCGCCGGATCCGACCTCCATAATCTCCGGTATTGGCAATGGCGCACCAGGCTCGGCAGCCCAACCCCGACTGATGTTGAGTACAGGGGTTGCGATAGCGGCGGTGGCGAGGCCGAGGAATTTGCGGCGTTTCATAGGGATACTCCGTTATTGCAAGGGTTGCAGGGCGTTGGCTAACGATAGAGGGAAACATGATCGTCACGATCCCCGCCGCGATACGATCGCGACAGCGTCGGCGTTAGATCCGAAACGGCAGGTCCGCCTCTTTCCAAGCCGCGAGACCGCCTTCGATCACCGTTGTGTCATAGCCCATCTGTCGCAGGCTGTCGGCTGCCAGAGCCGCACGCGCACCCGATGCACACAGCACGTGAACCCGTCCGTTGCCGCCGCGTTTCTTGGCGAGGATCTCGTTTGCCTTGCCCGTGTCCGCGTCGGCCTGCGCCTCGACCAGTTCGCGCGGGATATGGACCGCGCCGTCAACCGCTCCAACGCTGTCCAGTTCCGCCGGTTCGCGTACGTCGAGAATAAGGTCTCCCTGCTTCATCGCGCTGTGGGCTTCCGCTGGGCTGATCACATCAACACGTGATCTGGCATCTCCTTCAAAATTTGTTCACGGGCATTTTCAAGTAATGCGCACCGTCGTCCTCGGGCGCGGGTAATTGGCCCGCGCGAAGATTGATCTGGAGCGCGGCCAACATCCGGTCCGGCAAACCCAGCGTGGCATCGCGATCCTCACGGGTCTGAATGTAGTCGTTTTTGTCGGTGCCGTCCTTCACATGCACATTCTCGGCCTTGTGCATAGCGACTGTGGCTTCCCAATGCGGCTCGTCGCGATCCTCGGACCCGTAGTCATGCCCGATAAAGAGCCGGGTCTCCTCCGGCAAAGACAGGATTGACTGGATGGAATTCCACAGGTCCTCAGTGGACCCGCCAGGAAAATCGGCCCGCGATGTGCCACTGTCAGGCTGCATCAGCGTGTCATGTACGAAGGCCGTATCGCCGCAGACATAGGTGATAGAGCCCAGTGTGTGCCCCGGCGAGAGCATTACGTAAACGTCCAGATCGCCGATGCTGAAGGTATCCCCGGCCGCGAACAGACGATCAAAATCGCGATCCACGTCGAACGCGTCCGGCGTGTTGTAGTAGTCGCGCCAGAGTCCGGCGATATCGCGAACCTTCTCACCGATGGCGTTGACGGCACCGGTCCGTTCCTTGAGGTGCGAAGAAGCCATGACGTGATCGGCGTGGGGGTGCGTATCGAGAACCCATTCGACTGTAAGGCCGTGTTCGGCCACAAGGTCCAGCACCTGCTCCATACTGCGCATATCGGTTGTAAAACTTGCAGGATCGAAGTTCAGTACGACATCGATCAATGCAGCCTTTTTGGTCGTCAGGTCGGCGCAAATGTACTGGATGGACCCGGTGTCGGGCTCATAGATGCCCCAGACATCGGGGCTATTTTCCCCTGTCGATGCAGAATGGCGAACGACAGGTTCGTTCAGCTTGGACATGTTTACGCTCCTTTGCTTGCGAAGTCTGTGACCGCCCCGGTATGGGGCTCTGTTGAAATATTGTATTGTTCAAGTCCTCTGTCGGAAGTATATGTAAGTCATGTCTAAATTAGTCAACTCTAATACAGAGAAACCCATGCCCTCCCTCTCCGTCTTGCATGCGCGTGCGCAGGATGTGGCGGGTCAACTGGCGTTGCTGTCGAATGCCAACAGGCTTCTCGTGCTCTGTCACTTACTGGAGGGAGAGCAATCGGTGGGTGAGCTACAGGGCCAGCTCGCCCTGAGCCAGTCGGCACTCAGCCAGCATCTCGCGAAGTTGCGTGAGGCTGGCATGGTCGCGACAAGGCGCGAAAGTCAGACGATTCACTACAGCATTGCCGATCCACGCCTGCACGACATGATCGATGCGCTCTATCGCATCTACTGTGAAAGGGATGAGAGCGCGCTGGGTTGATGAACGTACCGGTTCCGTTACCCGGACGGGCTAGGTTGTAACTATGGTGAAGAGTTCAGGATTTCGCGGGCCGCGACATGATCGCTTACGCTTCGCGGTAATTGTCACACGCCTCAACACCCTCTGCGACCAATTCTAGAAGTGCGTCAACATCGTTCAAAAGGGCTGTAATGCGCGGGTTGCTGATGCGGTAGCGGATGAAGCGTCCGTCGCGATCGCTGGCCACGAGCCCGCAATCCAGAAGACACCGGAGATGGTTGGAAACGTTTGGCTGCGATAACTCCGTGCGCGTCACGATCTCGTGAACGGCCAACGGCGCTTCGCGCAAGGCGTCCATAATCGCGAGGCGGCTCGGGTCCGCAAAGCCGCGAAACAGCTTCGCTCTTCGTTCAATAGCGATAGTCCCGGTATTGCAGTCGGCGATAATTTGATCCATATCATTCCTCGCTGATATGTTGTTTCGTGATTCACTCTAGCAGGAGAAGTGCACCCATGGCCAACACCGATAGCGCCGGTTCGACGGCAGATATCCCATCCTTCCGTTACCGCGTCTCCGGCATGGATTGCGCCAAGGACGCCGCGCAGATTGAACGAGCGGCGCAATCTGCCGGGGTCGCGCCCGACGCTGTGAAAGTTTCGGCGGCGACCCACATTATGACCCTGAAGGCCCCCGAAGCGCGGTTGCCGGAGATCGAGAAAGCCGTTGAAACCACGGGGTACGGGTTCGACCGCATCGAGAGCGACGAGGACCTTCAGCAAGGTGCGGCCCATCAGGATCCAGCCTACCGACGCGCGCTCTGGATCGTCGTGATCCTGAACGTTGGTTACGGTGTCATCGAGATGGTCGGCGGGTTCATCTCCGGATCGCAGGCTGTGAAGGCCGATGCGCTCGATTTCATCGGCGATGGCGCGATCACCTTCCTTGGCCTTCTGGCAATCGGTTGGAGCCTTGCCTGGCGAGCGCGATCAGCCCTGATTCAGGGTATCTTTCTCGGCCTGCTCGGTCTTGGGGTCCTTGGCACAACCATTATGCGGGCATTCGAGCCGACACCGCCAGACGCCACTCTGATGGGGATACTGGGCCTGATTGCTCTTGTCATCAATGTCATCTCCGTGTTGCCCCTGCTGAAATTCCGCAAGGGCGACGCGAACATGCGTGCCGTCTGGCTGTTTTCGCGCAACGACGCCATCGGCAACGCGGCAGTCGTTATCGCCGCCGGTCTGGTGTTTTGGCTGGGTGGCGCATGGCCCGACCTGATCGTCGCCTTCGGCATCGCCGGATTGTTCCTGCATTCTTCTTGGGCGATCATCCGCGATGCGCGTTCCGATCTGAAAGTAGCGGCATGAACAGCCGCATTCTGGGTGGGCTCTGCGCGATTGCAGCTTTCGGTCTCGATCAGGGCACCAAGGCGCTCGCCCTGAACACACCGGAGCTGGAGCGCGGGGTGGAGATTCTGCCCTTTCTGAATCTTGTTCGTGTCCTGAACGATGGGGTCAGCTTCGGCATGCTCGGCGGGATCGTGCCCTGGTGGGGTCTCATTGCGCTTGCTGCCGTGATCGTGGCATGGCTGCTTATCTGGTTATGGCGCGCGCCGGACAGGCTGACGGCTGCTGCGCTCGGTTTGATCATCGGCGGTGCACTTGGCAATGTCCTCGACCGGGTACGGTATCAGGCCGTTCCAGACTTTCTGGATTTCCATTTCGGAACATACCACTGGCCGTCCTTCAACCTCGCTGACGTGGCGATTTTCTGTGGAGCGGCACTGCTGTTCTGGGACGGCTTTCGCGCGACGAAAGACAAACAGGGAAAGCCCGAACAAGGCCACCGCAAAGGTAACATGACGGGGGGATAATGCATGTTCGACATACCATCCGCAAAGGGCTTCGACAGCACGTTCGCCCAGCTGCGCAATCCAAGTCCCGCCCAAGACATGCTATCCAAAAGGAGAAATGCGATGCACATAACGCGCCGCCAAATTTTGACCGCCGTCGCTGGCATTGCCAGCGCCGCGCCGCTTGCGGCATTTGCGCAAGTTGCACCAACAATCCACGTTGTCAAAGACCCTAATTGCGGCTGCTGTCGCGCCTGGGTCGCCATTCTTAGGCAGGAGGGCTTTCGCGTTACCGAGGAGCGGAGCTTTGGGACTCTTATGATGCGTCACAAGCTGGACAACGGCATCCCGCAAAGAATGATATCGTGCCACACAGGCGAGATTGAGGATTACATGATCGAAGGGCACGTGCCGGTTGCCGACATCCGCCGCCTGTTGGCTGAACGGCCAGATGCTGTCGGTCTCGCTGTTCCTGGCATGCCCTATGGGTCGCCTGGAATGGGCCCAGAAGATCAGCGTGAAGCTTATGATGTGTTCTTGATCCGCCGAGATGGTAGTAGCGAGGTCTTTACGAGCTATTCCGCAGCTTAGAACTCCAATGACCTCTGGGTCAGAGGGTTTATGAGAAATGACCGTTTTGATTGTGTCCTTCTGACAGAACTTATCCAAAAACGGTGATGCACGTTCCGATCTGAATGCGGCGACATGAACAGCCACATTCTGGGTGGGTTTCGCGCAACGGAAGACACACCGGAAAAGCCCGAACAAAGGCCACCGCAAGGGGAATATCAAGGCAGATAACAGCTAACAGGCAAAGCATTTTGGGAGGGGACTAGGCTTGAGATTTTTGGATTGGATTGACCAGGGTATTCGAGGCATCGGCATCGTGACTGCGTGGCTGACAGTTGTTTCGATTGCCGCTTACGGCGCGCTTCAGATGCTGGATCGCAAGCTACAACTTGGCGTTTCGAGCTACCTGCCGGACCTGTCCACGTCACTACTGTTCATCCTGATCTTCTTGACCTTTGGGTATACCTACCTGCGAGACGGTCACGTCCGCGTCGATGTTCTTCGAAGACATTGGTCTGCGCGCCGCATTGCGTGGATCGAACTGATAGGAGGCCTTTTTGTCCTTCTGCCGCTTGCCGCCATCCTGACCTATTACGGGTGGGATGGTCTGATGCGCACCACGAAGTACGCCGAGACCCAGTTGTGGGCAGAACGCATAGCTGGGGTCATCGGCCCCATTTTGTTGGCTCTTGCGGGGGTGATCGTAGCCCTGCGCAACATCGCCTTTCTGGCGGGGAAACGTGCGAAAGGCGCACCGGAACAATCGGGCGGACTACACAATGGTGAATGAGGTCCTCACGGTCGCCATGCTTGTCGTGATGGCCATCGGGGTCTTCAGTGGCTTTCCGGTGGCTCTGGTGCTGGCGGGGACAGGCTTCTTGGGATTTGTGGCTGCTGTCTGGGTGGGGATCACTGATTTTCAGCATCTGGGGCTGATTTACCTGCGGGCACGCGGTGTACTGACAAATGAATCAGTTCAATTCACCAGTGTTCCGATGCTGATTTTTCTCGGTCTGATCCTGAATGCCAGCGGGGTTGCCGAAACCATGTTTCGCTTGCTGGGGCGTCTTCTGACGGGCGTTCCGGGCCGCTACGCCATTGCGACCCTGCTGATCGGCCTCGTGCTCGCGCCAGCCGCCGGGGTGATCGGCGCATCGGTCATCACCGTGGCGCTGGTGGCCTATGCCCCGATGATGGCTTCCGGCTACGCCCCGCGAACTGCGGGTGCCGCCGTCGCAGCCTCTGGCGCACTCGGTGTCGTGTTCCCGCCAGCCGTGATGCTGTTCTTTATCTCGAACGTGTTCTATCTGCGCATTGGATTGATGTACGTGGCCCTCATCGTGCCTGTTCTTCTGATGGTCATGGCCTTCGCGATCTATTTTGCCGTCACCTTGCGAAAAACCATCGAAGTCCCCTTGGACGCGCCGAAAACCAATCTTGTGTCAGACCTTTTGTTCGTACTCGCTTCAGTCGCTGTTATCGCATCCATTCCGCTCAGCATTATTCTCGGCTTTGCAACACTCACGGAGGCGGCTGGAGTAGGGGTGTTTGGCGCTCTGTTGGTCGCGCTGGTGCGAAAGCGCTTGTCTTTCTCGTCGCTGAACTCTGTCACGGTGCAGACAAGTACCATGACGTCGATGGTCTTCTTCATCGTATTGGGCGCATCGGTTTTCTCGCTGAGTTTCCACCTCGTTGGTGGACCAGATGTCATCTTCGACTGGATATCCGCATTCGATCTCACCCGGTGGGAACTGTTGGCGATGCTCCTCGGTGTGGTCATCGTCCTTGGGTTTGTTTTTGACTGGATCGAGGTGCTGCTGGTTTTCATACCCGTGCTGATGCCAATTTTCTCGGAACTCGACTTCGCGGATCACGTCGGCTCTGCCTACTTCGCGCAAATCTGGATCGCTAGTCTGATAGCACTGGCGTTGCAGACGTCTTTTTTGACGCCTCCCTTCGGCTATGCCCTGTTCTTTGCCAAGATGGCGGCTCCGAAGGGTATCAACCTTTCCGATATCTATCGCGGTGCGGTACCGCTCGTTGCCATTGAGATCCTATTGATCGCGGCGCTGATCTCTTTCCCTCAACTAATCACTTGGCTGCCTGAAGTATCACTCGGTTCCGCAGATGCTCCGCAGTTGATCCAGCGGTAACAGATATTGCATACTGCTGGTATTGCCGTGGTTGTTCGATAATCGCTTTGCCTATCGTGTTGGCTGCATCGAACCTGTCGTGCGGTCAAACTGCAGTCGCTGAACGAGCGAGCCGTCTTGGGTGACAATCTCGGCGATGATCAGGCGATCTCCGTTTTCTTCCACAGCACCGACTTTGAGGTTGGGATTGCCTTGCCAAGCCAGATGACCCGCGATCATTAGCTTCACCTCGGCCACCGTCAGGTTCTGAACACGGGGTGCCATCATGCCCTGACCCATCATGCCGGGGTTCATCATTCCCTGTCCCATCATGTGGCCCGAACCGGATTGATAACATGGGTCTTGTCCCATCATCCCTTGCGAATTCATATGTTGCTGGGCAACTCCAGCTGTCGGCAGGGTTAAGACTGCAACTGCGACAGCATTCACCAGTCGCATTTTGGTACCTTGTGTCATCTAAGAACCTCCTTCGCGACCCAAGATCAAAGCACATTGCTTCGCCCCGTTCGCATTGCTGATTCACAGGCGTCCAGAATTCGCCCTCTTGTCACAACTTATCAGACCGTCTAGAATCTATACTTGATATAGATCAGCGAGAAATCATGACCGCAGAAAAACACACCATTGGACAGCTTTCACGCGCAACGGGCTGCAAAATTCCCACCATCCGCTATTATGAACGGATCGGGATGCTTCCCGAGCCTGATCGCACTGCGGGTAACACCCGGCTCTACTCTCTCAACGATTTTTCCCGCCTTTCGTTCATCCGGTGCTGCAGCGAGCTTGGCTTCTCCCAAGCCGCAATCCGGGAGCTTCTTAATCTGTCCGACCGTCCAAATGCATCCTGTGAGGCCGTGACACAGATCGCTCAGACGCATCTGGACGATATCAACCAGCGGGTCGACCGTCTGGGTTCAATGAAGGCGGAATTGGAACAGATGGTCGCAAGTTGCCGCGGTGGTCGGGTGGCCCAATGCCGAATTATAGAACGGCTGGCTGAACAAGTTTCCGAGCCTGTCCTGTGCGTTGGTTCATGAAGTGAACAGAAGAGGTCCATGATGACGACTGAAGGGATCAGGACCGAATACAATCTGTCAATGATGATTACGACCGCCCCGTGCAACACATCTATTGGATGTGAGAGAGGGGCTTCAAGGCATGTCGCCGTATGACCATCAAACAGGCTCGGAACCCGCCAGCATTTACGCGGCCATTGTAACTACAGCCAATCTTCTCCTCGCGTCGGTGCTGATCGTTGGCGGAGTCATGTCCGGCAGCCTGGCATTGATCGCCGAAGCCATTCACAACATTTCCGACGTCGTTGCGTTGGGTATCGCCTTGTTGGCCGGCCAGATCGCTCGACAGCGCCCAAGCGAGCACCTGGCATACGACTATGATCGCTCCGACGGCATTGCAGCATTGGTCAAATGCACGGCGCTTATCGTAGTCGGGCTGCTCCTTTTGTACCAAGGCGGCAATCGCTTACTCGAACCGCCAGCAGTAAATGGTTGGTTCGTGCTTGCTCTGGGTATCACAGCACTGGCTGTTGAGTTGCTAACCGCTCGGCTCGCCTACTTGATGACAATATCCAGATCCAAAGCGCGCAGCCAATCCAAACAAGCTTTTTCGATTCCGTTGGTATCTGCCATTGTGGCAGTTGGTGGCGCTCTGATAGTCATATATGATTGGCAACTCGCAGATCCACTGATCACCATCCTGATCGCTTCGTATATCCTTTGGATATCAATTGGCGAAATGAGAGGTGTTGTCCGTAACCTTGCGCTTGGCAGTCCAACCGACATCGACACCACTGCAGTAATCCGCCGGATTCAGGCAGTAGAAGGCGTGGCGAGCGTTCATCATGCTCACTTCTGGCAGTCGAGCGAAAACAAGCCCGCGCTGGACGCTCACATCGTGGTTGAAACCTCGGACTGGCTCCTCGCTGAGGCCATTCGAGACCGTGTTGAATCTGTTCTAATTCTCAGATTTGGCATTGAACATTCCACGCTCGAACTGGAAACAGCGGATCGAGAATTTGGGACGCAGAATCTCTATGGGCAGTAGACAAGCGTCGATCGAAAGCACCGCAAGGCACGAGAACGAGTGAAATCCATGTACATGGAAAGGGGGCGACGATGAAAAACCGCAAGTGTACACGGCATGCGCCGCAATCCACGATGACCGGCGCGGCACCTGCCCGCGCCGCGATATGCGCAAACTCGAAAGAGACGAAGCCGCCGCCGACAAACAGTATGCGCTTGGGTAAAGCCTCAAGACTGAGAAAATCCGTGCTGTCGATCATCAGATCGGCACCAGCGAAGGTGACAGGACTCGGGATCGCTACAGCAGCGACGAGAAAGCGGCGCGACCGTAGGCATTCCCGTCAACTTCGAGCGCGTTGGCACTGGTGAACCGCGCGGCACCGTGCAGCGTCTCGACGCCGTTCCCTGTCAGACCTTTCTCCATCTTATCCGGCACCGGGTCGGTAAAGCCGCGTTTGTAGGCCATCAGATCCGACCAGTTGATCGACACCCCACGCGGGTCGATCCCCTTGCCGTCCATTAGCCGCGCGGCATCGACGATGGCCACGCGCCAGCCTGCCGCACCGCATTTGTTCGCCGCCGCAACCCCGGCCATGCCCGCCCCGATAACGATCAGGTCATACGTCTCACTCATATTTAGGTCCTTCTTACGGGTCTTTATCCGGCGCAGCAGCTAAGTTTTGCCACGTCCATATCGAAAGTCTGCGCAGCCAATTTCAGGCCCTCGACCGTCGTCAGATAGGGAAAGATCGTTGCGCCCAAGTCTTTGGTCGTCATGCCGAACTTCAACGCCATGACAAGTGTCTGGATCGTGTCCGATCCTTCGGGTGCGATGATTTGGCCACCAAGCATTTTGTCGGTTTTCTTATCCGCCACAAGCTTGATCAATCCACGTGTGTCGCGGGCGGCAAGAGCGCGCGGGACCTGATCGAGTGGCACGACCGAAGTCTTCACGTCGAACCCTGCGTCCCGCGCCTGTTGTTCACTCAGGCCGACACCCGCGACCTGCGGATCGGAGAATACGACCCAAGGCATGGCAGAATTGTCGTAAAGCTGATCATCGTCCAAAACTGAATTCTTGACGGCAAGTTTCGCGCCGTAGGCGGCCATATAGACGAACTGGTCGCGGTCGGTCACATCACCCGCCGCGTAGATGCCGGGCACCGAAGTCTGCATGTCGTCACCAATGACAATCGACCCGCGCGCGTCGGTTTTCACGCCGACCTCGTCGAGACCCATACCGTCGCTATTGGCACGCCGACCTGCGGTCGAGACAAGATGATCCGCCGTGACCTCGACGAGTTTACCGTCTTGTATGACCCGCAAAGTCACACCCGACGCGGCACGTCTAACGTTCTCATAGCTCAGCCCTGTGAGCAGCGTGATCCCCTCGGCGGCAAAAGCGTTCGCCAAAGCCTCAGACACTTCCGGTTCGGCACCGGGGAGCAGGTATGACCGTGTCATCAGCGTGACCTTCACGCCCATCCGGCTCATCATCTGCGCCAGTTCCGCCCCGATGTAGCCCGCCCCGATAAAAATCAGGCTTTCCGGCAGAGTTTCAAGTTCCAGCAAGCTGGTGCTATCGAGGGCACCGATATCCTCAATTCCATCAATCGTCGGTAGGACCGGATGACCGCCAGTCGCGATGATCATTTTCGGTGCGGTCAGGGTGCGACCGCCGACAATGATGCCGCCTTCAACCAGTTGCGCGGGACCGTCATCGATATAATCTACCCCGGCATATTCCGGCAGCAGATCGGCGTATTTCTTCTGA
>ERZ1027208.763-NODE-763-length-11136-cov-9.724844_pt1 | contig 11136 bp, 8 predicted proteins | sample MGYA00520867_ERZ1027208 | MGnify/ENA primary metagenome ERZ1027208 (study PRJEB33311, sample SAMEA4378413) | marine metagenome | biome: Marine biome; feature: Fjord; material: Water | collected 2014-07-20T08:00:00Z/2014-07-... | depth 75 m ...
ATCTATTGGTAAAAGCCATGAACTGTATCAAAATTATTTAACATTGCTACTTATGGCTAATATGCTGAATGCAAAATGGTCCACAATCACGCATTTTTGATCTATTTGAAACTCCGTGCTCATTTAGGAAGCTCTATTTTCTTTGATAGCGAACGCTACTGCCTTGTATTTAGCGGGGGGGAAGGGTTGGCATGTTTCTCGCTATACGTTGGGTATTGTGGAACCCAATCGACCTACGGCGTGTTTTTATCAAAATGAATAAACATAAAGAAATTAAACGAATCGATGGTGGCCAATCAGTAGTGCTAGTGGGTGATGATGATTTTGGAAGGCAAGATTTGGAATCTAGCTTGCCAGAATTTGGTTATTCTGTTTTGTCGGTGCTCGAAACGTTTGAGAACTTGGAATATTCAGTGTCTTCACTGGACCCAGCGATTGTCATTGTCGCACTATACAAACCAAAGGATGCGGTATTAAAGGTATTAGCAGAAGTTAACAAATCTTTTCCAAAACCTATTGTTTTGTTTACAAAGCACGACGCTCCTGGGGTGATTGAGCAATCGGTTCGCTTAGGAATTAGCGCTTACGTGGTTGATGGCATTGAGCCTCACCGCATCGATAGCATCATACGAGTGGCGGTGGCCAGGTTTTACGAGCAGCAACGTCTACGCGACGAACTGGATGAAACCAAAAGTAAATTAGAGGAACGTAAAGTTATTGAGAAGGCTAAAGGTATTTTAATGGATCAAAGGGGGATGACTGAATCAGTCGCTCATGGACAGTTACGAAAAATGGCAATGGATAAAGGCGAAACGTTGGCAGGTATCTCCAATCAAGTGATTGATGTATTTGGCTTGCTGCAAAAGTGAGAGGTTTTTTAATGTGACGCACCAGCCTTGTGCGTGCGGTTCGGTTCTTAAGCATCAATGGGCGAATAATTTATTTTATTGTAAAAAGGCAGATCTATCCAAGCCGCAAAAACAAAGGGTTTCTTATAATTGGCACGTTAACTGCAAATCATCTGGCAATTAAGAATCAATAACTCTCTAGCTGCCAAAGGCGATTGCTAGAGGGAAAAATACATCGAGTGGTGCAACGGCGTACCAATTGATAGTAGGGCAAAGGCGCCCATTCTCTTCAAACAATGCAAATTGTTTGTGGCGAATGGGCGCCTTTTTTTTATTTCTGATTTAGGAGTTTTTATGAAAAGGTTGAAACGATTGAAAGTTATTTCTGTAGGGGTAGCGTTAGTGATGGCGTTTCTTCAAACACCATTGCATGCTGAAAAGTTGGGTTTTCCTGAAAAAGAAGAACTGAGATTTGGCTTCATTAAATTAACGGATATGGCGCCAATCGCGATTGCATATGAGAATGGGTACTTTGAAGATGAGGGGTTATACGTAACTATTGAGGCACAAGCCAACTGGAAAGTATTGTTGGATGGTGTTATCGACGGTCGGCTTGATGGAGCGCATATGTTGGCGGGCCAGCCGATTGCAGCGACCATGGGTTACGGTACGAAAGCCCATATTATTACACCATTTTCCATGGATCTAAATGGTAATGCCATTACGGTTTCCAATGAAATTTGGAAACAGATGAAGCCCAATATTCCGAAAATGGAAGATGGTCGTCCTGTTCATCCAATAAAAGCGGATGCATTAAAACCCGTTGTTGAGAAATACAGAGCTGACGGAAAGCCCTTTAACATGGGTATGGTATTTCCCGTATCAACGCATAACTATGAATTGCGTTACTGGCTAGCAGCAGGCGGTATTCACCCTGGTTACTACGCGCCCCATAAAGGTGATGTTACAGGGAAAATTAATGCTGAAGCGTTATTGTCAGTGACACCGCCACCGCAGATGCCTGCCACAATGGAAGCAGGCACAATTTACGGTTATTGCGTAGGTGAACCGTGGAACCAACAAGCCGTATTTAAAGGTATCGGTGTACCCGTAGTTACTGACTACGAAATCTGGAAAGACAACCCAGAAAAAGTATTTGGTATCACCGCAGAATTCGCCAAGAAATATCCAAATACGACAGTTCGTCTCACGCGTGCTTTGATTCGCGCTGCTAAATGGTTAGATGATAACAATAATGCCAACCGTCCTGCTGCTGTAAAAATTCTATCGCAGCCGAATTATGTGGGTGCTGACTATGATGTTATCGCTAATAGTATGACGGGTACGTTTGAGTATGAAAAAGGCGATAAACGTGATGTGCCGGATTTCAACGTGTTCTTTAGACATAACGCAACTTACCCTTACTACTCTGATGCCATCTGGTATCTCACGCAAATGCGTCGTTGGGGACAGATTTCAGAAGAGAAGAGCGATGAATGGTACAAAGAATTAGCGGCAAAGGTTTATCGACCTGACATCTACACTCAAGCAGCTAAATCACTCATCGCTGACAAACTTATTGCTGCCAATGAATTTCCTGATTTTGATAAGGAAGATGGATTTAAAAGTCCGCAGAAACACTTTATTGATGATATTACTTACGACGGAACCAAACCGAACGAATACATCAATAAATTTTCAATTGGTCTGAAAAAGAGTAACAAGCTGTAAGCTTGTTACTCTAACCCCAAAAAAAATCTCAAGGGAGAGATGATAATGACAACGGCAGTAACGTTAACTGAGAAAGAAGAGGGAAAAGTGGATAAGAATAATCGTCCATCGTCAGTTGTACTTAAGAAATTATTAACTGCAACCGGATTACCTCTTGTAGGTATCTTAGTGTTCTTGTTGTTTTGGTCCTTTGCTGCACAGCAAGTGGATACCTCCCTTGGGAAATTTCCTGGGCCGACACAAGTATGGGAGCAATTTGGCTCATTATATGATGAGCATACTGCTGAACGAGAAAAGGCGTCCGCATTCTATAAAAGACAAGAAAAACGCAACGAGCAGCGTCTTATTCAAGACCCAAGCTATCAACCAAAAATACGCAAATATACGGGAAAAGAAACGTTCTTAGATCAGATAGTCACTAGCTTAATAACGGTATTGTCCGGTTTCTTTGCGGCAGCGGTTTTGGCTATACCACTCGGTATCGCAATTGGACTTAGTAAATCATTGAACACTGCTGTGAATCCGATTATTCAAATATTTAAACCAGTGTCCCCTCTAGCTTGGTTGCCGTTAGTGACAATGGTGGTGAGTGCTGTTTACGTTACCCCTGACCCCCTAGTTGCTAAGGCATTCATAACGTCAATGGTGACGGTCACTCTATGTTGTTTATGGCCAATGGTGATAAATACCTCGGTAGGGGTTGCCTCAATTGACAAAGACTTGGTCAATGTCAGTAAGGTTTTGCGATTGCCTGCATTAAAACATGTGCAAAAGATTGTTCTACCTGCTGCGATTCCAATGATTTTTACCGGTATGCGCATGTCACTAGGTATTGCATGGATGGTGTTAATCGCTGCGGAAATGCTTGCTCAGAATCCAGGTTTAGGAAAATTCGTATGGGATGAGTTTCAAAATGGTAGTTCCAATTCGCTCAGCCGCATTATGGCAGCAGTCGTTGCTATTGGATTTATTGGTTTTTTATTAGATAGAGGCATGTTGCAAATTCAACGAGTTGTATCTTGGGATAAAGAAAGCGCATCTCTTTAATCAACGAATGGGAAAATAGTCATGAGTGTTATTTTAGATATAAGCCATATTGATGTGGTGTTTCCAACCGACAATGGGCCTTTTACGGCGCTAAAAGATGTCGATTTGAAGTTAGAGAAGGGCGAGTTTGTTTCATTAATTGGACATTCTGGGTGCGGAAAATCTACGGTATTAAATGTTGTGGCCGGACTCTATCAAGCATCTAGGGGCGGGGTTGTTTTAAACGGAAAAGAAGTAACAGAACCAGGCCCAGAACGCGCAGTTGTCTTTCAAAATCACTCGCTGTTGCCTTGGTTAACTGCTTACCAAAATGTAGAGCTTGCGGTTAAGCAGGTTTTTGGGAAAAAAAAGAGCCCCGCAGAAACGAAGGACTGGATTGAACATAATTTAACACTAGTCCACATGGATCATGCTATGCACAAACGCCCCGATGAAATATCGGGAGGCATGAAGCAGCGTGTTGGTATTGCGCGGGCGCTTTCGATGGAACCAGAAATTCTTTTGATGGATGAACCTTTTGGTGCGCTTGATGCGCTAACGCGTGCACATATGCAAGACTCCTTGATGGAAATTCAAAATGATTTGAATAACACCGTCATTATGATTACCCATGATGTGGATGAGGCGGTAACCCTTTCAGATCGCATTGTGATGATGACTAACGGACCTGCGGCTACTATTGGCGAAATATTGGATGTTCCGTTAGCGCGCCCCAGAGATCGTCTTGCTCTTGCTGAAGACCCTGAATATACCCATCTTCGAGCAGAGGTATTGAGATTCCTCTATGAAAAACAACGCAAAGTGGAAAGCATTGTAAGTGAAGTAAAAGAACAGAAAGAGGCTTCTGAAGAATCAGGAAAATCTGAAAAAGCGGCATAAATTAAAAATATGATGGGACCAACGGAGTAGTAAATGATGAAGATATCTAAAATACAGGCACTGAGTTTGGCGATAGCGACCGTAACCGCAGGATACTCAACGGGTGCGTCCGCCTCGAGTCTGAGCTATGCGCTTAATAATGGAAAAACCACGGGCGATGTTAGATTACGTTACGAATCCGTTAAACAGGATAATGCGCTGGACGATGCGAGCGCATTAACAATGAGAACACGTTTAGGCTACACCACGGGCGGATATAATGGTTTTTCCGCCACACTTGAATTCGAGGATAGTCGTATAGTGGGCGGGGTAGATGAATTCTCTGTTCCTCAAACCAGTTTTAATACGGGAGAAGCATCTGTGGTTCTTGATCCCGAAGTAACCGAAGTCGATCAGGCTTTTGTTAAATACTCCAACGGAGGCTTTTCAGGTAAGTATGGCCGACAAGTGCTTACTTTTGATAATCATCGATTTATTGGTCATGTAGGTTGGCGCCAAGACAGGCAGACCTTTGACGGATTAACATTGAAGTACTCACCGACGAAAGCAGTTTCACTTAATTATGGCTACATCAGTAAGAGAAATCGTATATTTGCAGAAGCCAAAGATCTTCAGAGCAAGGATCATTTATTTAACGCGTCTTATAACACGGCTTACGGGAAACTGGTCGGTTATGCGTACCTGTTAGAAACGGACAATGATACTGATAACGCTCTGGATACCTTTGGTGTTAGCTTTGACGGAAAGACGAAAATTGGTGGTCTAGGGGTTCTCTATCGTGTAGAAGCGGCAAGTCAAAAATCTGAAGTGGGTGATAGTGAGTTCGATACGCAATACATGCTAGTCGAAGGGGGCGTTAATGTTTCTGGCATAACGTTAAAGTTGGGTTATGAGCAATTGGGCTCTGATAGCGGAGATGCCGGTTTCGCTACGCCGTTAGCGACACTGCATAAATTTAACGGTTGGTCAGATCAGTTTGCTGCATCTACACCGACGGCAGGGCTCGTCGATGCGTATGCCGTTGCCTCTACAAGCGTTGGTCCTGGTAAGGCAACGCTGATATGGCATGAGTTTTCTGCAGATGAATCAACGGCTACAGTGGATGACCTAGGGTCTGAACTTAACCTTGTTTACAGCATGAAATTTGGTGGGGCTTATAATGCGGGCGTCAAGTACGCAGCTTACACGGCAGGTGATGAGGCTGCAGGTAAAGTTGATACAGACAAGCTTTGGGTTTGGGTGGGGGCTAAATTCTAAGATTTAGTTACAATGCGGTGCCAGGCAATACTGTGTCGTGGTCCAATGGATTTGACCAGCCCAGTTAAGCGACAATAGCCTTAACTGGGGAGATATCAATGAGAAAAATAAAAAATACAGTAATGAATTCAAACTGGTGCTTGAGCAAGTATATAGCCGAGTGGATTCAGCAAGTAGACTTGGTCTCAATACGACGATGTTGGGCGCTGGATCAAGGAGCAATAAGCTGACACCAGAGCAAGAATAGATCCGCCGATTGAAGATCCAGATAAAAGCAGCTTGAAACGGAAAAAGACATCTCCTTCAAAAGGCCTCAGTCGGAAAGTTCTCAACTATCCTACAGATAGAGGGTAATTAGTCGGCTAGTGTCGCCCCATTAATATATCAACTGATAGGGCATTGATGCTACGCTCTCTTGCCAAATTGTAATTCAACTGCGTGTTTCTTCGGGGAATTATGAGGGAAAAACATGAAGAACAGAAAATTCGTACGTTTTTTAAGTATGTTCAGAATGAGCGTATTTCAATAATGACATTTGTTTTCGTGCTCCTCTTTTTCTTTTTACTTTCGCGAATAATGGGATTAGGCCAAGATAGTGTTCGAAATAACTTGCCATTTTTTATCATCCCCGCGTTTCCAGCATTCCATTTTTGGTATGAACACAGGCACGAAGTGGACTGTCTCGTTGAACCAGTGCCACCTGCTGGGTTTCGAATGTCAGCTTTGGCGAATCTAAGGGATTCTCTCAATAGGGTTCGATGAACCGAGTTACAATAATGCGCTCGCCTAGGCCAAGAATTCCAATCGGCCGCTTTATAAACATAGTTATCGATTGGTAAGAGACAACTTGGCGTGAAGCTTTGGAAGCAGTTTTTAGCGACCAATCTTCACTGGGACTGGAAAAATGCGTAGAATTTCTGCTGGATAGTGCAGGTGAGGCGCGTGTGATGGTTGTCGTTTACTTGCTTTTACGATATTGCGTCGGCGGAAGCCCCGTCAAGACCTTAAATGCATGGGAAAAACTATTTTGATCCTCATAACCGAGCAAATGTGCTATTTCACCGATGCTACGTTCGGTGGTTGATAGGTAACGTTGTGCCAACTCTAAACGCACTTCCTCAAGTATTCTGGTAAAAGAAGTATCGTTTTCTTCAAAGCGACGGCGAAGTGTGCGGGGAGACACATTAATCTTTCTGGCGACATCATCCAATTGCGGAAAGCCGTCTTTTGATATAAATAGAATTTCACGCACCTGGTCAGGAATGCTTTTTGGTTCCAACATTTTCGCAATCAATTCATCGCATTCGTTTTCAAAGCGCTCGGCCACCATAGGGTCTGCCATCACCAATGGTTTGTTTGCCAAATCCCTTGGGATTCGTATTTCGTTCGCAGTAGATTCGAAACGGATAGCGGGTTCAAATGTCGTTTGGTATTGATCAAAATAGTGAGGCTTGCCGTACCTGAAGTCTATTTCCAAATTTTCGATATTGCCTTCCAGAGCAAACTTAAACAACTGGCAAAACATAGCCATCACAATTTCAATGACGGTTTTATACATCTCTCCAGAAAAATACGCAGTTTCAATGCGAATCACATTAAATTCACCGACCTCCTCCAAACGTATATCGATGATTTGATTCACTAAACTTGAAAATTTTCGGCCTACTTTCATGGCATGCCAGATTGTCGGGAAGCTAAGCGCGGCAAAAGCAAAAGTTCCGTGATGCCCAAACTTAATACCCTTTCCAATGTGGAGCCCTAGCGCGGGATCTTTCGTGAGGCCAATAGCCTCCCGCAAGAACACTTCATATTGCCCCATGGTAATAAAGGAGAAAAAGTTGGAGGGTGGTTTGCTAGGAATGCCTGCCTTCCTTAATAACAATTCCTTATCGACACCAAGTACAGCAACCTGCTCTGCCATTGCATGAGCATAACTGATTAAAACTGCTTTTTTACCGGAATGAGTAGCGTTAAACATAGTCGTAACTGCTGGCCTAATATCCAAGAAACTTGGCCAATCATAAGATACACACTTGTGTAGAGGCAAGCTATATTCACCCTGAAGTCGCAATTTGTCGGCATACAGTAGCAAATTAACCTCAATGAAAAGTAACTGAAGGGAAAAAAACCATGAGCAGCTCAAAACCAGCCTATGTGACTACAGAATATGTTAGCCCCCCAATGGTGAGCAGATGCTTGCCTCTAGTGGGCCACTCGATCGAATTTATGTTAGACCCCCACAAAGTGATTCGGCGCGGCTATGAAGAACACGGGTTGATTTTTACCATTAATTTAGGGTTACGCAAAGGGATCGTCATGCTGGGCCCCGATTACCAACAGTTGTTTTTTAAGGAAACCGACGGTGTCTTTTCCATGCGTCAAGGTTACGAAACCTTTTTAAAGATGTTCGACAAGAAACTGTTTATGTTCGCTCATGCGACCGAGTCCAAAGAGCAAATGCAAGTTATCATGCCTCTGCTCAAAAACAATGATCGCTTTACCGATCTGATGGTGGATGAAACCAATAACTTTATGGACAACACTCTGGGGGGTAGTGGCACAAAAGATATTGTCGATGCCTTTGGCCCAATAGTCATGCATATCGGTGCACGCGCTTTCTTTGGAGAAGACTTTCGGGACAAACTCGGTGCAGAATACTTCTATCTGTTCAGAGATTTCTCCCGTGGGGCCGATGTAGTACTGCCCTCCTGGTTACCGCTACCAAAGTTCAAAAAAAGTAAAAATGCAAAAGCAAGCATTGAACACATGATTTACAACTTCATGTTAGAAAGGCGTAAAAACCCATTGGAGCCAAAAGACCTGTTTCAGGAACTCATCGATTCCACCTACTCCAATGGCAAGCCAGTACCTGATGATGTATTGATCAGCATGCTACTTTTTATACCTTGGGCCGCTCACGAAACCACAGTGGGCGCCGCCAGCTGGACGTTAATTGATTTACTGCAAAACCCCGAGTATTTGGCCTTAATCAAAGAGGAGTTAAACGCCGTATTGGGTGACGATCAAGATTACACATCCGAAAAACTGAAAAAACTCAAACACATGGATTGGGCAATTCTAGAGTCCGAGAGAAAGCATCCAGTAGCCCACATTATTATGCGTGGTGTCAGAGATGACATGGAGTTCGACGGTTATACCATCAAGAAAGGTGACATGGTTTTTGTAGCACCGGAGACTGCACACAATATAACTGAAGTATTTTCTAATCCAGAGAAATACGATCCATTACGGTTTTCGCCGGATCGTTTAGAGGGCAAAAAAACCTTTAGTTTGATCGGGTTTGGTGGTGGTGCCCATCGCTGCGTCGGTGTTAACTTTGCAAAGATGGAAATCAAAGTATTGATGGCAAAGTTGCTGCAAAACTACGACATAGAACTAGTCGCGAAAAACCCAAAGCCACAATCAGGCGTAGACACTGCATGGCCCGCAAGCCCTTGTCAGATCCGATACACTCGACGCTAACCCGACTATAAAAGGAAGTTTATCATGAAGAGAGTTTTACTGACCGGTGGTCTAGGTAATATCGGTACGCGGGTAATAGACGAATTGTTATCACAAGGCTACGCGGTTCTTTGCTTCGATCTCAAAAACAAACAAAATCAAAAAACGGCAAAGCGCTACGAAAAAAAGGTTGAATTAATTTGGGGTGATATTACCAGTAAAGAAAGCGTTCAAGGGGCCATCAACGACGTTGATGCAGTTATTCATAATGCCGCCATGTTACCCCCTTTTTCAGAAACGAATCCCGAGGCTGCAAAAAAAGTCAACATAGATGGTACCAGTAACGTTATCGACGCAATTCAAACAGGTAACAAAAGCACCCAATTAATATTCGCCTCATCTATTAGTGTTCATGGCAATCACATGCCAGACCACTCTCCCGTTCGGTCCATTGATGACCCTTTTGTCCCATGTGACCACTATGCCGCACACAAAATTGCCTGTGAAAACATGTTACAGAAGAGCGATATCAACTGGACTGTACTGCGTATTAGCGCATGTGTTGATGAAAAATCTCGCGTATCCATTGCGAACTTAAAACCCGGTATGGAGACGTACTTTAGTGTCCATCCATTGTGTCGAATTGAATATATACATCCTGCCGATGTCGCCACTGCAATGGTTAACGCGATAGGCAACAAAGAAGCGATTAGAAAGCCATTTTTCCTAGGCGGCGGTGAATCTTGTCGTAGCCATTGGCGAGAGCTAAACGCTCTTCGATTCGAGGCGCTGGGCCTTGGAAGTCCTCCTTTTAGTTATTTTGGTGACGGCGGTTTTTATACTGAATGGATGGATACCGGAGAAAGTCAACGTGTATTGCAGTATCAAAGCCATAACCTAGATGACTATCGAGATGAACTTAAAGAGGTTATGAAATGGCTGAGGCGATTTATAACACCAGTAAGGCCATTCGTACGCAGCTATATGTGGAGCTTATCACCTAAAGCCAAATCTCTTAGAGAATTAGTACTTTCCTTCAATAGCCAGCCGAAACAGTAAATGGCATAATTAGGTTTACTACCTGATCCTGCTCACCAACAGTCATTACGTTACCGACCTTGAAAGGCCGCTTTATAACACTGCTGCCTTTTTGAACTACAAAAATTATGCTGATTTTTCAGGCTTCGGATAACTCAATACCAAGAATATGCAGAGTGATTTCACAGAAGATTCTTACTATAGAGCCTTAAACCGCTACAACTCCGCATATTCCTTAACTCTACATATCCTCGAATATGCGGAGCTCAGCATATTCGAGGGAATGCGCACAACCCCATAAGGGGGATCCCGGATTTAGGCCTACACTTTAGCTTCCCCCATGGCTTTTTCCCAAAAAACGCTTACCGCACCCACCGAATCAGGGGTTTAGAGTTCATCGGCATTTTTTCCACAATCAACTGCATACGATGGACTTGGCTGCAGCCGTCATAATTGTTCTAAATTCAAGCGATTGTGGAATTGCACCACACTAGAACAGTAACCGTCGTAGCAAGCACCACATTAGCTACCGTTGCTCCATTTATTTACGGTGTTTCTTTCTGAATTTCCACTGGTAGCACTTTTTTTAAACATAATCGATTGGTGGCATTTAACTTGCAATGACTAAGCGTCAGCTCGTGTCAATTAATCAAATCATGTCAAGACTAACCGCAAAAAGTGTCCTTTATGAAAAAATATTTACGAAAAAGCGATGTTTTTACAATAGTGATAGTCGGAATTAGTATGGTAGTTTCGACGTTCAGTTTGGGGGGGAACCTCAGTGAGGGTGAGGCAATCAAAAAAGCGGTAAGTCAACGAATTAAAAGTCAGGTCTATAAAAAAAACCGAACCGACGCGAGACAAGGGGAAGAGG
>ERZ1027208.764-NODE-764-length-11118-cov-21.357588_pt1 | contig 11118 bp, 6 predicted proteins | sample MGYA00520867_ERZ1027208 | MGnify/ENA primary metagenome ERZ1027208 (study PRJEB33311, sample SAMEA4378413) | marine metagenome | biome: Marine biome; feature: Fjord; material: Water | collected 2014-07-20T08:00:00Z/2014-07-... | depth 75 m ...
TTTCCATCCCAGGGCTTCCAACTGGCATCCCAGGCACGGATAGACCTATCGCACCCGCTGGTTTTTCCAGCAAGAAACGTTTCATAACCTCTGCTGGTATATGACCTTCAAAAACGTAGCCTTCTTTTGAAACACCGGTATGACATGACTGGTAACGGGGCGCAATGCCTTTATCCAGCTTAAATTGTTGGAGGTTGCTCGGCAAGTGCTCCGCCGTCTTAAACCCATGCAAGGTGATATGGTCAACCCATTTAGCACAGCAACCACATGTTGGGCTTTTGAACACATCTAATTTAATAGGCAGCACCCCAAGGTCGGCCGCTATATTCGGCACATTGCTGTTATCTGAGCAGGCTGCAATACTTAGTAATACCACCATGATTAGATATCTTTTTATGCTATTGAACCCCACTCTTACCTCCTTAAATATTTTGTTTTTAAAAGCTGCTCTCTATGCTTTTAACCTAGACCCTGCAAAAGATAGGGCAACATGCATTACTATTTGGGCTGGCACCACCAAAACCACCAAGCAATCAAAGCGATCAGCGACACCCCTAATAAGTTAATGACTAGCATCTTTAGACTCCTTCTAATGCTCTTGTGGTTTAAACAAACGTAGGCGATTGGCATTAGTAACCACTGTCAATGAAGACAGCGCCATTGCTGCTCCAGCAACAACTGGGTTTAACATCACCCCCATAATGGGGTAAAGCACACCGGCTGCAATCGGGATGCCTGCCATGTTATACACAAAAGCCCCTGCTAAGTTTTGCTTGATATTACGCAGGGTCGCTTTGCTAACGGCTATGGCATCAGCCAAACCATGTAACGACCCACGCATTAATGTAATGTCGGCACTTTCTATGGCCACATCGGTACCCGTACCAATGGCAAAACCAACATCGGCCATTGCCAGTGCAGGCGCATCATTAATTCCATCCCCTGTCATCCCAACGATGTTATGTTGCTGTTGAAGCTCGGTTATTTTAGCCACTTTACCCTCGGGCAGCACGTCGGCAAAAAACTCACTAATCCCTACTTTTCTTGCAATCGCTTTGGCGGTTTCTTGGTTATCACCCGTCAACATCAACACACGAACCCCTGTACTCTTTAGCCGCTTAATGGCCGCCATAGAATCATCTTTAATCGGATCAGCAACTGCCACTACTGCAGCTAATTGCCCATCCATGGCAAAGTATATGGGCGTTTTTGCATCACATGCCATCTGTTGGGCCATTTGCTTGGCAGCCGCATCAATGGTTATTTTTTTATCACCCATGAGCTGTTCATTACCCAACAGCAATTTATGTGCTCGAACAGTGCCTTCAACACCATGGCCAATAATGGCATTGAAGTGTTCCAGCTTATCAGTCAATAGGCCGCGTTCCTCAGCCGACTCAATAATAGACAGTGCCAAAGGGTGCTCCGATCCGGCCTCTAAACTGGCCGCTAATTGCAGCACACTCTCTTCATTGCTTGCATTGACTAAGTGGATATTCGTAACTTTAGGCCGGCCTAAGGTAATTGTTCCGGTTTTATCTAACACCATAACAGTTATTTTAGAGGCGGTTTGTAAAGCTTCTCCACTACGGATTAACGCACCAACTTCTGCCGCTTTACCCACACCAACCATTACCGACATAGGGGTGGCCAAGCCCAGCGCACATGGGCAGGCAATAATAAGTACCGTTGTTGCAGCAACAACAGCAAAAGCCTGCGCTGACTCTGGGCCAACATTTAGCCAAACTAAGGCAGTGATCACTGAAATGATCATCACGGCTGGGACAAAATAAGCCGATATCATGTCGGCCAAACGACCAATGGGCAGTTTTGAGTTTTGCGCATGCTTAACCATTTTAACAATGTGCGCCAGCGCGGTGTCTTTACCAACGCCTGTTGCTTTAAAAGCAATCGTGCCGCTTTTATTAATGGAACCGGCTACCACGTTATCACCATGAGCTTTCTCAACGGGCATGGGTTCCCCAGTCAACATGGACTCATCTACTGTTGAACTCCCCTCGGCCACCACACCATCAACGGGGATTTTTTCACCAGGCCGAACACGTACCGTGTCACCCACTATTACCTGACCGATCGGAATATCTATGCTTTTATTGTCCCGCATCACCCGTGCTGTTTTAGGCTGCAAGCCAATCAAGCGTTTTATTGCTTCACTGGTTCGCCCCCGTGCCTTAACCTCAAGTGCTAAGCCCAAGTTGATCAAACCAATAATCATCGCCGATGCTTCAAAGTATACGTGCCTCGCCATATCCGGCACCATAGTTGGAAATAGCACCACCACCATCGAGTACAGCCAAGCCGTCCCCGTGCCTAAGGCAATCAACGTATCCATATTGGCGTTGTGATTGATTAAAGATTTCCAGGCACCGATGTAAAAGTGTCGACCCGCCGCATACATAACAACAGCACACAGTAAGCCTATCACCACACCCGTACCACGTTCGAATAGGTTTTCGCCTGTTATTTGTCCGCCGGTCATGCTGTAAACCATCAATGGTATACCAAAGCCAAGAGCCAGCAACATGTTATGCATTAAGCGTTTATAACTCTCCTGATCTGCAAGTTCTTTCTCATCAAAGAACTCATTATCGGTCGCGCCATGGTTGCTTTTTGCTTGATAGCCCGCTCGCTCCACGGCTTCAATCAACAAGTTTACCGGTACATTCCCCTCAACGGTCACTGTCCGTTGGGCAAAATTCATCTCCGCAAGACTAACCCCCGCAACTTTTTTTAGAGCCATTTCTATTTTTCCGACACAGCTCGCACAGCCTGCGCCTTCAATCATTAACTCGTGTACCAACGGTCGTAACAACGCTTTATGATCTGTATTGTGGTTTGCATCTATCATATTTCACCCCTGCTTCACCCTACGTCTTTCTTACTTACTTATTTGTTAGTAATGCCTCTTTTATAAGCAGGCACATTGCCATGATATGTATATTAATAAATGGTTGATGACATCAATCGTTAAGTGGACAACACATCATTATCGGCTGTTTTTTTGGCATTAAAAGGTCATTCATTATTGGGTTAGAACCATGCTTTAATGCCAAGTACAAACTGCATATCCGCTTTATCTTCACCCGCCAAAGTTGCTAAATCAGCCGTGTTCCCATATTGTCTGATCCAATTGATGCCAATATACGGTGCAAATTCACGCTTTACTTCATATCGAAGCCGTAGCCCCAGCTCGATATCAGATAGCCCCGACCCAACACCCGCAGACATATCATTCTTACTATGCAAGTTAACCTCCACCGAGGGAGTCATCACCAGCTTTTGGGTGAATAAAATCTCGTATTCCGCCTCCATCCTTATGGCTGCTTGCCCACCTTGCCCGACAAACCCTAACACAGCCACGTCGAAAAAGTAGGGCGCTAGCCCTTGCACACCAAAAGCCAACCAGTCTCGGTTAGCACCCGACACATGGTCATGTCGCCAGCCCACTGTGGCATCCCAATAAACGTCTATCGCTTTACTGGCAAGAAACTGCAGTTCTAGCGCCTCATTTTCCCCACCAAGGTCATCCACATCAACGGTTACCCAAAACTTATTGACGTCTTTACCCACCCAGGCTTGCCCTTCTAAAACAACGGGGTCTGAACCCTGTGTTTGCTGAAGCTCAAAGCGATCAATCATTAGTTTTGTTAGTAAAGGATCATCACCCCCAGCGGCTAAAACTGTCATTGAGGTCAATAATAATATCAACACAGATACCTTTCTCATCGTCAACATCTAACTCACCTCAACCTTACGAAACATGCCTAGCATGTGAAAAAATAAATGACAGTGATAAGCCCAACCACCCATTGCATCAGCGGTTACAAGGTAACTCGCTTTTGACCCTGGTTGTACAATGACCGTGTGTTTACGTGGAATATAATTCGGATCGCCTGTCTCTAGATCACTCCACATCCCATGTAAATGCATCGGGTGATTCATCATCGTGTCATTGATAAGGTTAATGCGTAATCGCTCACCAAACTTAAATTTCAAGGGCTGTGCATCGGCAAATTTAATGCCATTCATCGACCACATGTAACGGCTCATATTTCCCGTTAGGTGAATATCAACTTCTCTTTCCGGCTCCCTAGGATCTGGTGTTTTATTCAGGTTTTTTAAATCCGAATACGTCAATACACGCCGGCCATTATCACGCAAGCCGATACCAGGGTCATCTAAGCGATACTGTGGCTCACTGACGTGCATATCAACCTGTGCTCCAAACTCGCTGGCTTGATGCTTTATTGGCCGACGACTACCATAACCTGCCTGACCTAACATCCATTTAGACACGATATCTTTACTGGCCATATGGTGCCCATGGTGGTTCATACTCTGCATACCTGCGTTTTCACCCTCCATGCCACTCATATTATCCATGCCAGCCATTCCTTTATGACCCATCCCCGTCATGTTCATGCCCATATCAGCATGGCTGAGGATAATATTCTTATCCATGGCCGGTGGCAGGGCTTTCATTGATTCATGGGGTGTTAACGTCCCACACGAGAAGCCGCTTCGGTCTATCGATTGTGCAAAAATGCTATAGGCTTGTTCACAACTAGGTTCAACGATCACATCATAGGTTTCAGCAACCCCTAAGCGGAATTCATCAACCGTTATCGGCTGTACATACTGGCCATCTGCTGCGACCACGGTCATTTTTAAACCAGGGATTCGCACATCAAAAAAAGTCATTGCAGCTGCATTTATAAACCGTAACCGAAGCTTTTCACCCGACTTGAACAGGCCTGTCCAATTATCCTCCGGCGTTTGTCCGTTCATTAAGTAGGTATAACTGTAGCCTGTCACATCAGCAATATCACGGTCCGACATACGCATTTGATTCCACATGCCGCGACTTTTCCAAAAACCATCCCACCCTTTTTCATTCAGTTCATTCATTGCGTCAAAAAGGGTGCGTTCTTTAACGTTATAGTAACTCGACATTTTTTTGAGTGTCGCATAAATGTTACTAGGCTGTTCATCGCTCCAGTCAGATAACAGCACCACATAATCTCGGTCATAACTAAAGGGTTCTGGATCGATTGGGTCAATGATGATGGCACCATAGGCCCCTGTTGGCTCTTGAAAGCCCGAATGGGAATGATACCAATAGGTACCACTTTGCTTAACCTGAAAGCTGTAGCGGAACGTTTCACCAGGCTTAATTCCTTTGAAGCCATCACTAATATTCGGCACACCATCTTGGCCACTGGGTAGAATAAGCCCATGCCAATGAACAGAGGTGTCTTCTGCCAAGTGATTCTTAACCGTCAAGCCCAACTGTTCACCTTCTTTCCAACGTAAAATAGGTGCTGGCACTGAGCCGTTAATCGCCGTTGCGAAACGCTCTTTACCGGTAAAGTTAACTGGCAGTGGACTGTACGTGAGGTTAAATTCACGCCCACTTAAGGTTTGAACGTGTTGTTTAACTCGACGGTTGGCCTGCGCTTGAGAAGGTAAAAGCCCCGAACCCAATAATGCACCACCGGCCGCCATACCAGTCACAAACTGGCGTCTTGATACGTTTATAGTATTTTGTTGAAATAATTTTTTGAACGTCATGCTCATACCCTGATTATTGCACCAACAACGCGGCACAATTTATTAAGTGATGATCGCTTGCTTCTGCAAGCTACCCATTCGTTAATTCAATCAGGCCGTCATCGGGGGTGGCAAGTCCAAAGGTTCAACGTAACTTAAGTAGTCACTGTTAAAAAAAGCAAAAGAAAAAAAGCCTTTACTGTGCTGGCTAAGCAAACCCGACATGACGATAAAGGATGATAGGTGCGAGCACTTATCACATGCCTCATCACCATTACTCATGTCCATAGCATGCCCTTTAGATAACCCATTAACCTTAGCCATTGCCTTGTCAGGCATCACCATGTGACTCATGTTATTAGTCGACATAGTCATATTGCACAAGGGCATATCAGCCATTGCCCACACGTTTTGCATCGGCAGGACAAGAAGCCCTAGTACAAGAACAGTGCAAACAATTGATTGGCTAATTTTCTTCATGATAGTCTTTTTACTCCTTAGTTAACTCACTTGTCAATGACGATCCCTGCAAACAGCTGATCCCAGTTAGTCCATACATGCTCAGACAAGGCTGTCAATTTTGTGTTTAGCGTAGATTAATGTGAAATATGTGCCACACTTATAGTTTACATATTCTGGAGAAACGCTAAATGTGGTTTGGTCATAAGAAAAAAGAAGCCGCTCTTCAGCAGCAAATAACACAGCTAAAAATCGAGTTAAATATTGCGAATGAACAAAACAGTTCACTCACCCAAAGCCTTGAACAGGCAAAGCTCGACAATAAGGAACATTCCTCTGATAAGACCAACGGTTATCAAGAAGTTGAGCTGTGTATAAATGCAGCAACCGGTTTAGATGCCATTAGGCAGCATGCAGCTGTTAATACACAGACCTTATTAGAGAAGCAGTCTAAGCTATCAGAAACGTCCAAACTTTTTTCACAAAGCGGTATTTTGCTTGATCAAATTAAAGGCAGCATTGACACCCTTAACACCTCGACCAGTACCAGCATTGAAGCCGTTGGCAAGTTAAATGATGCCAGCGAGCGCATTGCCGTCTTTACCGATACCATTAATGCCATTTCTAGCCAAACGAATTTATTGGCATTAAACGCAGCCATTGAAGCCGCACGTGCTGGAGAACATGGGCGTGGGTTTGCCGTCGTTGCAGATGAAGTACGAACATTAGCAGCTAAAACGGATGATGCCACCACTGAAATAAAAGTATTTGTGACCGAAATAGGTACGAATGCCCAATCCACTAACAGCAACTTTGAGCAAATGCTGTCATCCATGAAAAGCATGGACGCATCCATTGGTGTCATTTCTCAAGTTATCGAGGAGGTGGTTGGTTTAGCGTCGGAAATGACTCAGGTGATTAATGAATCCTCAGCCGGTAAGTTTATTGAGCTAATAAAAATGGACCACATTCTTTTTAAGCTGGATATTTATAAAACTATCTTTGGGTTATCTGATAGAACGGCTGATCAAGTGCCTACTCATCACAACTGTCGCCTAGGTCTTTGGTATTACGAAGGCGAAGGGGCACGGTTATTCACACAATCTTCTGTATTCCGTAACCTTGAAAAGCCACATGAAACTGTACATAGCTGCGGCATAAATGCACTTCAGGCTTTTGCTCAAAATCAACGACAAGACGCTCTAAAACAACTAGCCCTAATGGAACAAGCAAGCCATGAAGTTGTTCAAGCTTTAGATAGTTTAGAAGCGGAATATGTTACTGCATTGGCAACTGCCACTCCCAAGTCTGATGATAACAGTGACGTTGAACTATTCTAGCCCTAAAGACCCATCAAGCTGTCATGCTTTGAAGCACATCATACACGGCTAATTTAGCTGTATGGCTAGCGACCTTTGCCGTATTCATGCCTTTGGCGTATAAGCAATAGGTTTTATTAACCATTCGCATTAACCCAATGCGGCACATCTTTACAACCGTTGGTTCAAGGCTATTACCAATCCCCCTAGTAGCGCCAACATTCAATGGGCCTTCACCTCGACGTTTTCCTTACTGGAATAACCGTTGGGCTGGTACGGTAATATCAGCCTAAATGTTAGTATTTTTCGTAAACTAAATGATCACCTAACTCACTATTAAACTTGGCTTTATTCATTATTTTGGAAATAACCAGCTAGCGTTATTCAGGTGGCTTTCAGCTTTAATGCCTTTGCAGTTTCATGAAAACCCCATCCTTTTAATTTTGCCATCCCTCCCTAGTTCAGGCTTTACGATAGGTGTTAACAGCATTTAATTGACAGTCTTAAAAACCCTATGGCTTATGCATACACGCTAGGCGAGTCATCTCCCATTATCAACACTTAGAGAATTGATGGTTACTCACACTCTAGTAGTTTTGAAAGCTCATCTATTGGCATTGGTTTTGCGTATAAGTACCCCTGGTAATGCTCACAGCCATAAGCCAGCAGGGCCGCTTGTTGCTCGACCGTTTCCACCCCTTCAGCGATTACATTAAGGCCAAAACCTTGCCCCATGGCAATAATCGTTCGCACAATAGGATTAGCATTAGTGTCATCTACGATAGGCTGCACGAACGATTGGTCAATTTTTAATTGGTCAATCGGTAGCTTATCAAGGTACCGGAGTGATGAATAACCTGTTCCAAAATCATCTAGCGACAACTGCACGCCAATTTCTTTTAACAATGTCATCTTGTTAATGATATCGTCAATATCCTCCACTAGCATGGTTTCAGTTAACTCAAGTTTTAACAATGATGTATTAATATCAAAACGCTCTATTACAGGCACTATGTCTGTTATAAAAGAGCCCTGTTTAAATTCAACCGCGCTGACATTCACAGCCATTGTCAGGTGCTGGGTTTTCTCATTGCCTTGCCACTTTTTTAACTGCGCACACGCCGTTTCTAATACCCAGTGACCTATATGGAGTATTAGCCCGGTTTCTTCCGCAACCGATATGTATTTCATCGGTGGGATGTAGCCTTTTTCAGGATGTTTTAAGCGCAATAGCGCCTCTACGCCCAGTACTTTCCGATCAGAATCTACTTGCAGTTGGTAATGTAATTCGAATAAGTTATTTGATAGGGCATCTTTTATATCACTCTCAATTTCTACATGTTCATCCATTGCTTTTTGCATATAGGGCTCAAAAAACCTAATTCGATTGCGCCCCATCGTTTTAGCTTGGTACATAGCAAGATCAGATTGCTGCAAGAGCTCACTCGCAATACTATCTTTTGAAAACATGGTGATTCCAATACTTGCACCGATGACTGACTTTCTATCACCTACTTTATAAGGCACATTCAAATGAGCCAATAGTTTTTCACATGTTTGTTCAGTTTTATTAATCGCAGCGGCCATGTTTTTATCTAAGCCTTCTAGCATAACCACAAACTCATCACCACCAAACCGAGAAACCGTATCACTCTGCCTAACACAGGCTAACAACCGTTTAGACACCTTCTGCAGTAGCTTGTCACCCACCAGGTGCCCTAAGCTGTCATTGATACGTTTAAAGTGGTCTAAATCTATAAATAGCAATGCGCCGTTGTAATGGCTTCGTTGGTAACTGACAAGAAGGCGCGTTAATCTATCTAACAAGGTGCGCCTATTGGCTAACCCCGTTAGCTCATCCTCAAACGCCAACCTTGCAATTTCCTTCTGCATCTCTAACCGTTCTGTGATCTCACGAGAGGTAATTTGAAGCACCGTACGACCACTTAATTCTACCCGGCTAATCAATACGGCAACATTAACAAGCTGACCCGAGTTCTGTTTTTCTATTACCCATTCAAATTCGCAACTACCTTCATCGTTTGCTGTATTGATATATTTCTGTGCTAAGACAGAGCTATCCCCTCCGTTTGCTTGCCGTGGAGGTGACCAGTCTATTGGGTTGGTATGTATGAATGTGTCCACATTCTCGTAACCAAACTGCCGTAAAGCAGCTTCGTTTGCATCGATGATTTCACCTTTAGCCATCAGCACCCATGCATCACGGTTACTTTCAAAAATAGTTCGAAGGTCACCTTCAGATTTTTGCTGGGCTGCTTCTGCGCGTTTACGATCATCAATATTACGTATATTGCCTTGCATGAAAACCTTCCCAGAGAGTTCAACACGGCTTAGTGATACCTCTGTATAGAAAAGCTCCTGGGTGTCACAACGTTGTTGCTGCCACTCAAAACGAGCACTGCCTTCTGCATACGCCTTACCAATTAATTCGTTAGCCATTTCCAATGAATCCGTACCATCAGGCTGTTTTTCAGGCACAATGTCATGCAGGTGTAACGTGCAAAAATGTTCTTTCGATGTTACACCATACATTTCAAGGCATACTGGGTTACACGTTGTGAAACTATTTACATCCCATAGAGCCCATGCTTCCATGTTCGAGTCGTACATGGTTTGTAGTTTTTCTTCAGATTCCTTTAATGCCTCTTGCGCCTTTATTTGCTCAGTTAAATCACGCCATAGTATGTGTATAATTTCTTCACCGTTAACGATTGAGCAGGTCGCCATAACGGATGCATTAATCAGCGTGCCATCGTGTTTTAAAAACGTCCAGTCGGAAGTTATTGAGCCATTGTCACGAGCCAATTTATTTAATCCAGCTAACGCTACCAGAGAATCTTTCCCATCAGGCTGACAAGGTGGGCAGAGGTTTTCATAGCCCACACGCAGTAATGTCTCTTTATCGGGGTAGCCTAATACATCAATCGCCGCCTGATTACACGCAATGTATAGACCATTTTTATACACCATATGTGGATCAGCCATTTTTTCAATAAGCTGTACCAGCGACTCGCTCTCGAATCGGCTCACATGACCGGTTAAATCATACCAAATTGCGTGTAAATAATTTTCACCATCAATTTCAATAGGCGTTAACGTCACCTCAACCATCATGAGTGAGCCATTTTTTTTCAAATGAGCCCAATCAAACGTATGCCCACCATTTTGAGTGGCTAGCTTAGCCATGTCCAATGATTTTTTGGCCGAATCAGTTCCATCTGGCTGTAACGGTGGGGACATGTCATGTGGGTGTTTATTAATGATTTCTACACCACTCGTATAACCCAATAGTTTTGCTGCAGCCTCATTGCATGACACGCACGAGTTGCCTTTAAATAACACCCACGCAACATTTATCTTTTCAAATAGTTTCTCGAATGTGGCTTTCCCTAACGTTAACAATTTTGACTCCATCGAAAATTCCAACTCTGTAACCTGGAGTGTAGTTGACAGAATTGACTTAGCTCAAAATCATCCATTTATTTAAAATACATCATGAAGCGTTCATTTCTATATATCATCTGTCCCGCCCTAACGTCATAGACATGTTAGGTTGCCAAAAGTACTTATTACACCCAAAATCTTCAATTTATCCGATCAATCGCCTAGCCCTGACTTCTCTTCAACATTAGAGGCAAGCGATTTTTAGTTTGTTTGGTAGCCGGCAAGAAGTACCCCAGCGGTTTCTCACAGGCACAAAAAAACCAGCTGAATAAGCTGGTTTTACTTGTATAGATGGTGGGTCGTG
>ERZ1027208.768-NODE-768-length-11073-cov-19.590398_pt1 | contig 11073 bp, 8 predicted proteins | sample MGYA00520867_ERZ1027208 | MGnify/ENA primary metagenome ERZ1027208 (study PRJEB33311, sample SAMEA4378413) | marine metagenome | biome: Marine biome; feature: Fjord; material: Water | collected 2014-07-20T08:00:00Z/2014-07-... | depth 75 m ...
CCTGTTGTTTATTTCGATGACATATTAATGCAACGTATGAGTGCTATAAATAGTCGTCAAGGGGATGTTGTTGTGGTGATTTCACATACCGGACGCACTAAATCACTTGTTGAAGTTGCTAGTTTAGCGAAAGAAAATGATGCCACAGTAATTGGTATTACCACCACAGGTACGCCACTAGCTAAGGAATGTAGCATAGTACTTTCGGTCGATGTCAGTGAAGATACCGACCTTTATATGCCAATGTCATCACGCATCGCACAATTAGCCTTAATTGATGTTTTAGCGACGGGCTTTACTTTGCGCCGTGGTAGTAAATTTAGAGATAACCTGAAAAAAGTAAAAGATAGTCTACGAAGTTCACGCTTTGAAAGAAAAGATTAATGTTTGAAACTGTATTTCAACCATCATTAACACAATAGATAAACGTAATTTAAAATAAAAGAGGATTAAAATGCCTAGAAGAACAAAAATTGTTGCTACCTTAGGTCCTGCAACCGACGATCGTGAAATTTTAAAAAGTGTATTAGCTGCAGGTGTAAATGTAGTCAGACTCAATTTCTCACACGGTATTCCACAAGACCATATAGATAGAGCTAATAACGTCAGAGCAATAGCAAAAGAACTTGGCGTTTATGTTGGTGTTTTAGGTGATTTACAAGGTCCTAAGATTCGAGTTTCAACCTTCAAAAATGGCCCTATTAAATTAGCAATTGGTGATAAATTTGAATTAGATGCCACCTTAGAAAAAGGTGAAGGTTGCCAAGAAAAAGTTGGTATTGATTATAAAAAATTGGTACAAGATGTTACTACTGGCGATATATTATTACTTGATGATGGCCGTGTACAATTAAAAGTATTATCTACCTCTGACAAATCAGTATTTACTGAAGTTACTGTTGGTGGTCCATTATCAAATAATAAAGGCATAAACCGTCAAGGTGGTGGTTTAACTGCACCTGCTCTTACAGCTAAAGATAAAGAAGATATTAAATTAGCCGCAAAAATCAATGTGGATTTTCTTGCTGTCTCTTTTCCTCGTGATGCAGCAGACATGCGTGAAGCGCGTTTACTTGCACAAGAAGCTGGCTGCGATGCTCGTTTGGTCTCTAAAATTGAACGTGCTGAAGCAGTGAATGATGACAAAATTCTTGATGGCATTATCTTAGCATCTGATGTTGTTATGGTAGCCCGAGGAGATTTAGGTGTTGAAATTGGTGATGCTGCACTCGTTGGTAAACAAAAACATATTATCAATCGCTCTCGTCAATTAAATCGTGTTGTTATTACAGCTACTCAAATGATGGAAACCATGATTGAGCAGCCTATGCCAACACGTGCTGAAGTGATGGACGTAGCAAATGCGGTATTAGATGGTACTGATGCAGTAATGTTATCAGCTGAAACTGCTGCAGGTAAATATCCTGTTGAAACTGTGACCGCAATGGCTAATGTTTGTGTTGGCGCAGAGCAACATCGCTCAGTTAACATTTCAAACCATAGAATGGAGCTTACTTTTAGTGAAGTGTCAGAAACCATTGCACTTTCAGCTATGTACGCTGCCAATCACTTAGAGGGTGTTAAAGCGATTATTTCTTTAACCGAATCAGGTCAAACAAGTAAGTTAATGTCACGTATTACCTCTGGTTTACCTATATTTTCATTATCTCGTCATGCAAAAACATTGAATAAGACGGCAATATATCGTGGTGTTTATCCGATTGAATTTGATTCAACTCACGTAACTAATGACCATTTATCTGATGAAATGCTCAAAGTAGTTAGTAATAAAATTGATTTAGTTGTGGGTGACAAACTCATTTTAACTCATGGTGATATGATGGAAACCGTTGGTGCTTCAAATACATTGAAGATCTTAACTGTTTCTAAAAAACATCTTAAGTAACCTTAGGGTTAACAGAAAAATTCCCCCATACAACAACTAAAAAACGGCCAATGTGTATCACATTGGCCGTTTTTTAGTTGATAGTTTCTAGATTATTTTACCCAACACAATTAAAGCACTAATTAGTGAGGAAAAATAAACCGTTAATCTGCTGATGCTGTCTGTTCGCTACTAGGCTTAATAAAATAGCGCTGGTTATGCCTTAACATGTCGGTCAAATCTAACACGTATTGTGCCCCACGTTCAGAATAAGGTAATAGACCTGTTGCTAAAATCTCAGCATCAAGAGGTTGATCTTGTGCTCTTAGTTCAGCCCTGATCGTTCTAAACACATGATAAGCATTATGTTTATTTATGTTATTAAAATACCCTGATACGGCAGCATCAACACTTTGAAATGCTGCGACTTCATGCTTGGCGCCTGTGTTACGCCCTCCTGGCACCATGCCACAACCCGTTCTATAACACCAAATTCCGAAAAAGTTTAAACCGATACGGGCAAACCGTGATGTGCCCCACGCCGATTCATTTGCAGCTTGCACCAATACTAATGAGGTAGGGATTACATCAACACGGACCAAGAGGTCATTAATTTGTTGTAAGGTTGATGCTTCCTTATTAATTCGATAAGCCTTGATAAGCGCTTGCAATGAGCTTTCTTCTACTGTTGAAAGCCCTAGGCCAAGTGATATCTGCCCATGCCAATATTCAAGTTTCGATCTATCCTCAGCTAATTGATTATTTTTAGCTTCAATTGCTGGGCGGACAAAAGCAAAAAATCGTCTTTTTTTCGTTGGAATATCATAGATAGCGGCAAAATCAGGTAAATTGACCTGATGTAAGGGTTTTTCTTTGATTTTCACTTTTTCAACAACTTTAACCACAACCTTATCAGTCTCTGGCTCAGCTGCGACCTCAACTACATTTATTAAAGGCTTAGGCACTAAAAAAGTAAAAGGAGCGACTATTGCGATAACTAACGCAATACATAAAATAAAGCGAATGAATAACTTTGTTTTCATAAAAATTCCTTATTTAAGATGAAAATTAAGCAGAAAAAGTATCATCTGAGCCACTTTGATCAGAGTCATTATTAGCAGAATGGCTTAAGCCATTTTCAACATTTTTTTGTTCCGTAAAGACACCAAATATTTCCCGATACAAAACACCTTTAATATTGTAATACCAAGGTGCTAAATAAGATAAACCAAATAAAAACACCATAATAGCAAGCGGTGCAAAACTCGACTCAATTAATAATGCGATAGGAAAAGTCAACGCGATTAAGGCTAGAAACAGTATTAAAAAGATGGCTAATAAAGGTAATAATTTAAAGCGTAATGCTTTAACAGATAAAATTATTGCTTGAACTGGGGTAAGTTTTTTTTCTACCACTAAAGGAATCGTTAGTGATAGTAGTACCGCCAATAATACACCTGGTATGAGAAAAAGTTGAAAACCAATTCCAATTAATAGAGAAGTTAACAGCGCACACAATGCAACCCAACTACCTCGATGTAAAAACGAAAAGACCATTTTACTTTGTGTTGGTTTATTAACTGCGTGGTAAACACCCATCATTTCAATGCCAGCCATAAAGGGCCAAACCGCAATAGTTACAATAACATTAATCAATTGCAGTAACTCAGGGTCATCGATAACTTGTTCAATACCACCAAAAAAGCTACTTGAAACAAATGAAACTATCATGCCAAATACTGACACTAAAAGCAGTGCAATGTTGATTGACATTCTCGACTGTAATGTTTTTTGCCACGCTTCGGTTAAAATAGCTTTTACATCAATTGAGTACTCGCCTTTTACTGCACGCTCAACACTACCACCAACGGATACAATTATATTTTCTTCTGGCAAAGTTAACCCTTTTTAATTCATTAATACTACATTTGTTGGCTATTATACTGGAAATGAAAAGAGATTGCTCACCGCTCAATTTATCAGCAATTCAAAAAAAATTACTCAGGGTCAATTGAGAAAATAATAGTACTTAATTGAGATCGCTTAATACCAATTGAATCGCTAAGAATAATAAAATCACTCCCATAATACGGTCGAGAATGTAGCCTTTTCGTTGCAATACGTAGCGTACTTTCTCTTGCGTTAGCATATAAGACAGAAAGCAAAACCATGCGGCTGTCGCCACTACTAAATAAACACCGTAAGCAATTTTAATACTCAATAGTGTTTCGGGTGCTATGACCACAGAGAATAAACTGACAAAGAACAAAGTTGCTTTAACATTTAAGGCATTAATTAAAAAACCACTTATAAAAGCTTTTTTAGCTGATTGGCTTTCAAGGGATGAAACTGTTTTGTTTAGCGCATTATCTGTTAACAACTTATCGTCAGACTCTTGGTTATCAGGCGTTGACAACTCATTTTCAGGTTTTTTGGCAGCAATACAATGCCAAGCTATATAACAAAAATAGCTGGCAGCAATGTATTTTAATGCGGTAAATAGACGCTCATCACTCGCTATTAAAAGGCCAATACCAACCAAGGAATAAGTAACATGTACGATAATGCCTGCTGCAATGCCGAAACTGGTATAAATTGCGATACTTCTGTTATATCGAATACTTTGTTTTAAGATAAGCGCAAAGTCTGGACCGGGGCTTGCCACAGCCAGAAAGTGGACCATAGCGATAAGTAAGAATTGTTCTAAAACTGCCATATTTCAACAAACGTATTTATAAAGAGTGCATTATTTTACCTTAGAATTAAAATATAGCGACCCTGGCTCATTAAAAGACGATGTTAACAGTGTAAGGTATTAGCTACTAATCGTGATACGTTGGATAGATTGTTGCACTAAAATAACGCGGTAAAACGCCCACAGATCTTCAAAACAATTAAAACGATATTCTTTGCCGTGGTAACTGGTTTTCATCCGCTCACCTATACATGTTAAATAACGAACAAACAGTGTATAAGTTTCAACCAAGCAATGGCGTTAACCAAACGTAATTTAGCGTATTGATTGGTTATCTCGTTATAATGCCAAACTTTTCTTATGGGCTTCCCGCTATTTTTGTGGGTGTGCTTGATGAATTCGTTTTAAAACGTTTTGAAAATAGTTACTCCCTTTTTGCTCTGCTAACGCCATATTTTGTTCCGGTATTTGTTCAGGATTTTTATAAATGGCTAACACTCTTGCCATACTCTCCTCTCGAATAATATGCAGCATTGGATAAGGTGAGCGATTAGTAAAGTTTGTCGCAGCATCAAAATCATCATCAGCAAAGCAATATTCAGGATGCATACTCGCTAGCTGAAATATGCCTTCAAATCCAGAGTCAATTAGCAAGTCATTGGCATAATCGACTAAATCGAGGTAACGATCGAAACTGCGAAATCCTTCGGCAAAGATGAGCAACGTAGTTTCGATTTCTTCATGATCTTGTAAGTAGTGGCATTGTTCTATCAAGGTTTGCAAAGCAGGTTTAATTTGCTCAGCCTCAGATCTATGATAACAAATAGTATTATTAACAAATTCTTTCTTGGCGAAAGGACAAAAATTGAGCCCTATGATAATTTCATCCAACCATTGCTTTGTTGCATTAACTTCGACGGATGATTGTTGGTTTTGTGATTGCTCTGTCTCTTTATTCATAACTTTATACTCTAACACTAATTTTATTTAAATTTATTCATGACTTGCTAATCCTAAGATTGCTGTAACTGCCACATTTTACTGTATTGACCTTCAAGGGCGAGTAATTGTTGATGATTACCTTGCTCAATTATTTCACCATGGCTCATCACAATAATATTATCGCTATCAATAATTGTTGATAAACGATGAGCAATAACAAGACTGGTTCTGCTTTTAGCCACTTCATTTATTGCGGTTAATATAGCTTGCTCTGAGTGACTATCGAGTGACGATGTCGCTTCATCAAATACTAAAATTTGTGGATTTTTTAAGATCGTTCGAGCAATAGCTACGCGTTGTTTTTCACCACCAGAAAGCTTTAACCCTCGCTCACCTACTACCGTTTCTAAACCATCCGGCAAACTGCTAATAAATTCAGATAAATGGGCAAGTTCAATAGCCTTCAATACTTCATCTGTACTGGCTGTTGGGCAACCGTACTGTACGTTGTTAAATAACGTATCATTAAAGAGCACGGTATCTTGTGGCACTATACCTATATGACTACGCAGTGATTGTTGGCTCACTTGACTGATATCTTGCCCGTTGATATTAATACTTCCAGAGTCGACATCATAAAAACGAAACAATAGTTTTACTAAGGTTGATTTTCCTGAGCCACTTTGACCAACCACAGCGACTTTTTCACCAGCATTAACCTTAAAAGAAATCCCTTTAATGATGGGTCGCTTAGCATTGTAAGCAAAAGCAATATTATTAAACCCAATGCTGGCTTGATTAATTGAATGCTCGCCCTGCTCTGTCAAGTTTAGTACCGCTGCATTAGGAACATCTTCTACCTTCGGTGCTTTAGCTAATAAACCAAATAGATTTTCAATGTTTGCTAGTGAGCCTTTAATTTCTCGATAGACGAAACCGAGAAAATTAAGCGGCATAAATAACTGCATCATAAAGGCATTTATGAGTACAAAGTCTCCAAGCGTCATCACGCCAGCAGCTACATCATTCGCGGCAAGCGCCAACATGGCTGTCATCGCTAGCGCGATAATCAGTGCTTGTCCGCCATTTAGCGCAAATAACGATAAACGGTTCTTAACTTTAGCCTTCTCCCAGGTTGAAAGCTGCTGATCATACGCTTGTGCTTCAAATTCTTCATTAGTGAAATACTTGACGGTTTCGTAGTTGAGTAAACTATCAATAGCGCGGGTATTACTTGAAGAATCTGCGATGTTGGCAGCGCGAACATAGCGTGTTCTAAGTTCCGTCGCAAAAACTGAATAAGCTACGTAGGTAACAATTGAAGAAAGCGTTATTACCGCATACCAAATACCATATTTAACAAATAAAATAGACACTACCATAACTATTTCAAGCAAGGTTGGTACAATATTAAAGACCATAAAGCGCATTAAGAAATTGATACCCGAAGTACCTCGGTCAATATCACGAGACAAACCACCTGTTTGCCTATTTAGGTGAAAATCTAAATCAAGGGAATGCAGATGCCGAAAAACTTTTAACCCAATTCGCCTTATAGCTCTTTCAGTAACTCGTCCAAATAACGTATCTCTTATTTCAGCAAAAACGACTATCGACAACCTAACTAATCCGTACGCAGCAACTAAACCTAACGGAACAATAAGTAAAGCAGACGCGTCACTTGCGTTATTAGCGTCTAAGGTATCAACAATATCTTTTAGTATGAATGGCAAGTAAACGCTGGCTATTTTAGTTAACACTAAACATGACATCGCAAACGCAATGCGTTTTTTATACTCGAATAAATAAGGTAAAATTAGTTTGAATGCTTGCCAGTTGATAGAGCTGACTTCTTGGTCGGGATAACTAGATCGGCGCATAGTACTTCTTTTGCGGTAAAAATTTAATTTTAAAGTAGAAAATGAATTTAGCCTAATCATTAAGATAATTAGTTTGTTTTAACGCGTTAATTTTCCTGAAAATTCGATACCATCTCTTAGCAAATTACTTTTTGAAATAAAAAAGCAGAATAACGGTTAAGTTATTCTGCTTATTCAATGGGGATACATTATTAGCCCTTACTAGAGCTATATTTGTTGGTAAGCTTCAGTATTAATCCGAATCAAGTACCTTTTTAAGTATTTTACCTTGAGCTCCTGAAGGCGCTTTAATACCAAGAACTGCCGATAGCGTTACGGCAATGTCGGTAGTACTCACGCGGTCATAGACTTTATCGTCATCAATCGAAAAGCCGGCAAAAATCAGCGGTACAAAAGTATCATAACCCCAAGGTGAACCATGAGTTGCAGCCACAGTTAACCCTTCCATATCAGCAACAAAACGATGGGCTTCAAGTACAACATATACATCACCAGAGCGATTCTGACTGTGATTATTAACGACTAATGTATGTAAGTAATCTTGTGGGGTTTTACCCGATTCGATATCTGAGCTAGTAACCGCAAGCGCAACACCATCAAACTTTGAAACTTCCATAGCAACAGCTTTTTGAACTTGCTCAAGTGATAATTTGCGCTCAGCAATTAAGTCTCGGTCGAGGTAAATGTATGGGTGAAAGTAGCTTTTAATAAGGGCTTTATCGAAACCGAACTGCTTCTTCAGGGCTTTCATGCTTGGCGCTTTATCCCACTCTTTTGGAGCAACCACATCAGTTTTCATACCTAATGACGATAAATAAGCCGGTACTTCAGCGGCACCATGATCCGCTGACAACACAATAAGGGTATTTTCTAACCCTACTTTTTTATCAATAAAGGTGAATAAGTTAGCCAAGGTGCGATCTAGCCTCAGCATATTGTCTTCAGCTTCTAAGCTTGAAGGACCAAAAATATGACTGACATAGTCTGTTGATGAAAAACTTACCGATAAATAATCAGTCACCTCATCCTGGCCTAACTGCTCGTTGTTTACCAAGGCTTTAGCAAAATCTAAGGTTAGTTCATCCCCTGCTGGGCTTAACGTTAGAAAAGTATTGAAATAGGCATTTGTCATATCGCCGTATTGATGCGGAAAAGTTCGGCCAAAACCTGGGAATTTAGTTTCCCAGGCTTGATCATCTTGTTTTGCAAAAACGTACTTAGTTTTAGCTTGGCTTAGCTGCCATGGCTTTTGATGGTATTTTTTAGTGGGCTTTGCGGCATTCCACTTTGATACCCAGTCAGGATATTTGTCATAATAATATTCACTGGTAACAAACTCGCCTGATTTTTTGGAGAACCAAAAAGCTTTGCCCATGTGGCCGGCCATAGAAATAGCACCTCGATCTTTCACCGATACGCCAAAAACCTTTGCTTTACCATTTGAAGCAATGTTCAATTCATCACTAAAGGTAGATACTTGGATATTATTGGGTGATCGGCCAGAAGATTTTGCCGTACGCTGTGTGGGATCTATTTCTGTTTTTTGATTCACGCCTGCATCTGCAGACAACAAGGGGTAATTGGCATCTTCAACGTTATAAACTAAACGTTGCAACTTATCATCAAACCAGACATTACCTATCATGCCATGAACAGCTGGCAAAGCTCCCGTAGCAAGCGTTGCATGTCCAACAATTGTTTCAGTATTAGCATGATTATGATGTGTATCTTTATAAACAAGACCTTCATTTAACAAGTATCTAAAGCCACCCTTACCCATTTTGTCTAAATAGGCAGTTGGCATATCTCCGCGTAATTGATCAACGGTAATTTGTAAGATGAGTTTTGGCTTATCCGCTTGTGCTAATGCAAAGTTACTGCTTAACAGCGCTGTTGTGGACAATACTAATCCAAGATAACTTTTGTTTTTTGTTTTCACTGTCATCATTTTTAATAATCCTTTATCACCTGTTAGTAAACAATTCGAAAAGGTGAGATAACTATAAATACTGTTAAATAGGTACAAACTTAGTTAAACAATATATGCCTATGTCGAAAAAGATCTCATCATTATTTTTGGGGGCAAAGATTTGCGAAATATAATTAGCATCATCAGACCCAAGTGATGTTCAATAAATTATCATGTTACCCTGTTGAATAATATGCAATTTCCGTTACATACTAAATTACCCGACTTGATGAGACTGACATTGTCGCAATATATATTTTGAGAAGCTTTACTATGAGCAAAATCACCTCAAATTATCAGTACAATTTTAGCCGAAATTATTTATCCTCGAATTTTTCTTGATGTATTTTGCTAATTCAGTTTCTTAAGTGTTGCAGAAGGCAGTTCTTGAAAAAGTTGACGGTATTCACGTGCAAAACGACCTAACTCAATAAATCCCCAATCGAGTGCCACGTCGACAACTTTGCATTTATTGTTATGATTTATTAATAAATCACGTCTGACACCATTCAAGCGTAATAGCCTTAAATAACGTATAGGTGTTACTCCTAAGTACTCTTTAAAACCATATTGAAGATTTCGTTCACTTAATTTTGCGATTTTACAAAGCTCAGGAATTGTTGGAACACTTTCCCCATAACTATGCAAGTAGTCCATGACTTGGCGCACACCTTCACAACGCTTAGACTGATTTACTCGTTTTTCAGTACAGGGAGTTGTTACTTTAAGAACATTGTATGCCAGCCTTAAAATAGTATCATTTATCATACGTATTGAATTTTCGGTTTTTAACACCTCAGGCTTTGCTTGTATGACATTAATAATATTATTTACCCCGGTCGCATATTGAGTTAATGCAAGGGGCTCTGTCAGGCAGGCTTTACTAATTAGCCATTCATTCGGAATTTCTTCACCTGTGAGCATATGAATATCATGGGAAAATGTATCTCTATCAAATACCGCGGCAATCACACTCAAATGATGCTTAAAATTAACATCCCAATCGCCCCCCGAGGCTTGGAGAATAGCGTTTTTTTCTATATGTTTACCGCAAAAGTTTGAATCATCACGGTTTGAAAGCAATGCAGCAAAAGGTACAAAATTACTCGCGGGCGTCGCTTCGATTAAAGTGCCAACATTCAGGTTTTCACGAAAAACTTGTAGTTTTCCTAAATTGATTTCTAGATAATCCCCTTGTAATTTCCCTGGGTATAATTGGGTGTAGCGTCGGTTCTTATTCACTTGAAATAGGGCTAGTTCATCAATATCAGAGGTTGTTACCCCCCTTACTTTATGATGATTGTGATTTTTACCTTGAAGATTCATTAGTGATACAAAGTCCTTTTTCTAGATACCATCCCATTGATATATCGAACTAACTATAACAACATCCTTTCGGAAATTGCATACTTAAATGTTAACCGAATTAATATAATGTTGAAGCGACAAAGCATAACTTGAGTGTCGGTACACCGTGAGCAACGTAGATATATCGACAACTGAAGATAACTTGCGTTATTAAATGGACAAGTCGATAGCGTTACTGGTTTTTTACCATAATATTTATAATTTTAACTGTAACTAATGGGAGTATTATGGAAATAAATAACCAGCTTAAGAAGCTAGTTGCTCAAGTGAGGGGGATATTAGTTATAGAAGTATTAGACCACATTCTGTACTAAAAAATCACATTACATATATT
>ERZ1027208.769-NODE-769-length-11046-cov-14.635884_pt1 | contig 11046 bp, 8 predicted proteins | sample MGYA00520867_ERZ1027208 | MGnify/ENA primary metagenome ERZ1027208 (study PRJEB33311, sample SAMEA4378413) | marine metagenome | biome: Marine biome; feature: Fjord; material: Water | collected 2014-07-20T08:00:00Z/2014-07-... | depth 75 m ...
CCTGAGGAGGAATGTATTATGGCTACTGTAATGAAAGAAGGTTTACGCCTTCCGTTAGAAAAAACCTTGGCATTCAAGCTAAGTGAAAGAGATACAACGTATGAGGAAACGGGTTGTTACTGGGGTACAAAAGAGCTTACGTTAAAAGACCAAGACCCTATTAAATACGAGCAGTTTTTCTCTCGTCTTCAGTCTGCTGTGTTCGCAGCTAGGGAAAAAGCAAGGTATGTAGCCGCAAGCCCTGGTGGGCGCGAAATGGGTGAATCAGTTTGGGCGCTAGCCACGGCTGAAGGTGATACGTTAGCGATGTCACTAGGGTTTATTTCCCATTGTGCGGCTTTTCCCGTTTCAATCAAACACATGATTGATAATGACTTTGAAGAGAATCCAGGCATCAACGATGGTGATGTTTTCGGCACAGATGACCCTCTAACATCGGGGGCTCCACACCCTGGTGATACCTATACTTTGGTTCCTATTGCTGTTGAAGGCGAAGTGATTGCTTGGGCATGTTCGGTCAACCATATTATGGAAGCTGGGGCTCCACAAGCGGGTAGCTGGCCTGTGTTTACGGTTGATACATTTATGGATGGGTTTGTATTTCCTCCCATGAAAACAGGTGAAAATTTACGTCAAGCCAAATGGTGGGAAACGCTTTGGATGCGAAGAACACGTGCCGGTGCGATGAATATTTTAGATGACAAAATGCGCTTAGCGGGTTGTTCAATGATCCATGGTTCTATTCATGAGATTGCTGAAGAATACGGAGTTGAATATTACAAGCAAGCGTGTAAAGAAATTATTGAAGAAAGTCGCCGAATGATATTGGACAATATGCGCTCAACGCTTATTCCCGGTCGTTACGAAGGTAGCTGCTTCAGAATTTCAATGCTGAAGGGACAACAAAAAATCTGGAAACACGCAGATAAAAACGAAATGGTTCATGTCCATACGATGTTTAGCCAAGATGAAAAAGGCGGTATAGTTTTTGATACTGAAGGGTCATCACGATGGGGTTACCACGGCTTTAATGGTTATCCTGGTGGTTCTGATGTGGGCTTGTATCTAGGTATAACAACAACCTTCGCTCATAGCTGCAAGGCGAGTGCTGGTGTGAACATGAATGTTGACAGCATTTACCATGAAGGCAGTATTTACAATCCTGATACAGAGTTTGCATCTTGTGCCAATATTTGGGCGCAATCCATGCAAATGCAATGTCTCTCATCCAGCGCAATCCATAGAAACTTCTTTATGCGGGGTTATTTAGAAGAAGCTTTTGCGCCTGAAGATTCATGGGATGGTGTGCAAGGCAGTGGTGTTTTAGAAGATGGAACACCTTATGGGTTTACTAATTTTGAATGGGTAGGTGGTGGCGCAATGGGCGCGTATCCGTTTAAGGATGGGACTCCTTGTACATGGGCTCAACATACTCAATTATGTAATGTCGGAAACTCTGAAGAATTTGAATATTTGATTCCACCACTTCACCACTTAGGCAGAAAATTAGAGCCGGGTTATTGTGGGCACGGTAAATACCGTGGCGGCGTAGGTCAAAGTTCAGTTCATTGGATGCAAGAAACAGGGCAACGCTTGGGTGTTACTCGTGGTGGCTCTGCAACATCAATGACCTCTTATTTAGCGGCTGGCATGAACGGTGGTTACCCTGCGCCTGGCGTGATAACGGTAACAGCACTGAACACGAACATACCTGACTTAATTAAAGCAGATGGCGATACACCAACCACAGCAGGTGAAGTATTGGCGTACGCAGAAGATGGTAAATTAACCGGTGATATAACGTCATGGAAGTATGATCCTCCTGAGCAGTCAATGGGTGATAACGACTTGTGGGCTAATGCTGCAGGTGCTTCTGGTGGCTGGGGAGACCCACTTGAAAGAGATAATAGCTCTGTTGTAGAAGACATTCGGATTGGTCAGTTACCTGAAGACTTTGCAAAAACAATGTATGGCGTTGTCGCTTCTAAAGATGAAGACGGCAAGGTGACAATGGACGCAGCGGCAACCAAGCAAGAACAAGACGCACTATGTGCAAGCCGTAAAGAAAACTCTAAACCGGCTGTTGACTGGTGGAAAGAACAGAAAGCAAAAGTTGAATCTCACACAATAAGGGAAGAGCTTTTGGACATGTATCGCAGTTCAACGAGCTTTGCGGGCTATGACAAACATTACAGAAATTTTTGGCAATTAGACGATGATTTTGAAATTTAAATTAACGTTATTAGATAGTCAAAAATTAGGAGAAAAAAATGGATATAGTTGATAAAGGTTTGTTACAACAGTTGGTTGAAGGTCAAATTTCAGATATTGATGTGGATGAAATGAGACGCATGACCAAAAAAGACCCCGAGCGTTTTTGGACGTATCTGGATGTTTTGCAAGAAAAAGTTACGTGGGATAACAAAATATTAATGCGCCTAAATGACCATTTATATATCGTTATGAATGGAAGTGAGCGCATTGTTAAATGCGATTGTGGACAAGAATATGGCGATTATCGCGTCAATTGGAAATTGCACGCCGACATTCAAGTACGTGACACCCAAGACAGCATGGAAAAGGTCTACTACCCATCTGCGGCAGCACCTGATGCAGATTGGATGGAAGTTCGTGAATTCTATTGCCCTGGTTGTACAGCGCAATTAGCTGTTGAAATTGTTCCACCTGGTTATCCGCTAATATTTGAATCTTTCCCCGACCTTGATAGGTTTTATAGAGAAATGATGGGTAAACCATTGGCTGATGAATCGCCTGATTGGTTTAAAGACAAAACAACAGACTTTTTAGCTGCACTATAAATTTGAGCTAGGTTAGCGTGCCTTTTAAGGCACCTTCAAGCAAACCTAGCTCTGTTGGGTATAAAAATTTAGGAGAACACATGTCAGTTTCCAAAGAACAATTACAAAAAGATAAAAAGTACATCTTGGCTCTTGATGCAGGCGGCACGATGACCGACACCATCTTGGTAAAAGATGATGGCACATTCACCGTGGGCAAGGCGCTTACTAACAAACAAGATGAGTCTGCTAGCTATAAAGAATCGGTTGAAGATGCGGCACAAAGTATTGGTATTACCTCACGAGACGCGCATGAAAATGCATCGGTTAGTATTTATGCCGGTACAGGCATGCTTAATACCTTGCTAACAGGTACGGGCAAAAAAGTTGGCTTGTTAGTTACGCGTGGTTTTGAAGATATGTCTGTTATGGAAGGTGGATTAACCTATTTAGGTCAAACACAGTCTGAAATACTACATAACCAACTTCACAAGCATACAAGACCGATGGTTGATCGTCAAAATGTTCATGGTGTGAGTGAGCGTATTAGCGGTGGTAGCTATTTCATGGATAAGCATATCGACCCCGGCACTGTTATGATTCCGCTGTGTTTAAAACATATCAAAGAAGGGGTAAAGAAGCTTATCAAAACAGAGGTTGAAGTGATTGGTATTCTGTTTATTAACTCATATATAGAACAAAGTCATGAACACAAAGCTAAAAGCATTGCTTTAGATATGCTTAAAGACGCAGGTATTGATATTCCTGTTGTATGTTCATCGGATATTGCACCCGTTAGCAAAGAAAACAACCGCTTAAAGAGTTTACTTCTCCAATGTTTTGCAGCAGAACACACGCGCGAAACCATTGCAGATGTTGAAAAAACGGCCATTGAAGATGGTTATAGTGCGCGTTTACTTACTTTATTATCGTATGGCGGCGCCGTTAACGTTGAATACCCGCGTTTATATGAGACTGTTATTTCTGGACCTATTGGCGGCATGATGGGGGCTCAAGTTATGAGCCAAAAACTCGGTTTGAAAAATGTGTGTACTGCCGATATGGGTGGCACTAGTTTTGATGTTGGCCTTATCGTTAACAACATGTTGTCGATTCGAAAGGACCCCGACTTTGCCGGCCATCGCTTAGCTTTACCGATGGTTGCGATTGATTCGGTTGGTTCAGGAGCGGGTTCAGCTGTTTGGATTGATGAATATAAACGACTTCATGTTGGTCCCGAAAGTGCTGGGGCAGAAGTGGGTCTTTGTTATAAGTACGATAAACTAACTGTTACCGATGTAAACGTTGCGATGGGTTATGTTGACCCCAATTACTTCTTGGGTGGAAAAATAACCCTGGATGCCGAGAAAGCTAGAAAGGCTTTGAAAGAAACAATTGCTGACCCTCTTGGGCTTGATATTTACCAGGCCGGTAAAGGGATTTTATCCGTGGTTAATGCTCAAATGCGTGATGCGGCTAAAGCCATTCTTGTCTCTAAAGGTTATAATACTGGCGACTTCACAATGATGTGTTATGGCGGTGCTGGCCCCGTTCATATGTGGGGTTATACACAAGATTTCGAATTGGCAGATGTTATTACCTTCCCTTACGCCGCAGCATTTTCAGCGTTTGGTGGTGCCTGTGCAGAATATTTACATCGCTATCATATGGGTGTGGTTATCTCAATTCCTAACGGGTCGGATGACGCAGAAAAAATGTCTGTTGCTAATAAAATTGATGGTGCTTGGCGTTCACTTGAAGAGAAGGCAATCGCTGAGATGGCATCTGAAGGTATCGATTCTGAAGATCTTGAATACCGTTATGGCTTCTATGGCCGCTACATGGGGCAGCTTGAAAGTTTCGAAACGCTACTGGATGAGGGCTCTGCAAAAACCCCTGAAGATATTGATAAAATCATCGTTGCGTTTGAAGAAATGTACACCAATATTTATCCAGACGGCGCTCGATTCCCAGATGCTGGCTATGCAATAACAGAAGTGTTTGTACAAGCCGTTGCACCTAAAGCCATGCCAGATATTATTGAACATGAAATTGAAGGTGTTGCACCACCTGAGGCAGCTTATGTGGAAACACGCAAAGTAAGCCATGAAGGCGAATTTCATGACTTTAAAGTATGGCAAATGTCTGAACTTAAAGCAGGCAACATCGTTCATGGCCCGTCAATTATTCGGGACCCAATGACGACGGTGATTATCCCACCTGAAAAACGTATCGAAATTGATAAGTTTATGGTTCTGCACTATAAATAAACTGTCAGAACGTTAGATGAATAAAATAGGCTGCATCTTCAATAGAAGATGCAGCCTATTTAGTATTTTAATATAAGTAAAAAAATCTTATGGATAAAAAATTTCAAACGCTTTTTTCACCTTTTAAATTAGGTTCTCTTACATTGCCAAATAGAACGATTATGGCGCCCATGACTCGAAATCATTCGCCGAATGGTGTGCCTGGTGAAAACGTTGTCGACTACTATGTTCGTAGAGCCGAAGGCGGGGTTGGTTTGATTATTACTGAAGGTACAATAATTAATCATCGTGCATCAAATGGTTACCCTGATGTGCCACGGTTATATGGAGCTGAGTCATTAGAAGGTTGGAAAAAAGTAATTGCAGGTGTACATGCTGCGGGGGGTAAAATTGCTTCACAAATATGGCATGTTGGAGCAATGAGAGAGAAGGGGCTAGAACCAAACCCAGAAGAAATTGCAGTTGGTCCTGTAGATGTGTATGAAAACGGTGAGTTAATCGTTCGTGGATTAGATAAAGAGGAAATCACTGAAATTGTAAATGCATATGCTCAAGCTGCTAAAGAGTCTAAAAGCCTTGGTTTTGATGCCGTGGAAATACATGGTGCACATCAATATTTAATTGATCAGTTTTTTTGGCATGAATCCAATAAACGTACCGACGAATATGGCGGTGAAACAGAAAGCCGTGCTCGTTTTGGTGCTGAGGTTGTGGCCGCAGTACGTAAGGCTGTTGGTCCTGATTTTCCGATTATCTTTCGGTTCTCACAATGGAAGCTTCTTGATTACACTGCAAAGAATGCACATACATCAGAAGAATTAGCAAAATTTCTTCTCCCATTAAGCGAGGCAGGCGTCGATATTTTTCATGCCAGCACGAGACGTTTTTGGTTACCAGAGTTTGAAGGTTCCAAACTAAATCTAGCTGGTTGGGCTAAAAAAATAACGAACAAACCATCGATTACTGTTGGCAGTATAGGCCTTGATAAACAGTTTGCAGTTGAACATTTTACCGGCGCTGAAGACCCAACTGCTAAAACAACCGATATCAATGAACTATGTAAAAGGTTAGATGAAGGTGAGTTTGATTTAATTGCACTTGGCCGAGCTATTTTAGGTGATTATGAGTGGGTTAATAAGGTAAAAGCTGGAAATTTTAGCAGCATAAAACCTTTTACTGAAACGGCACTTACAACCCTTACTTAAAAGTTTGGGATAAGATTTAACTGAGTACATTAATAAGCGATAGCATGGAGAATATGTATGGAATTTGAACCTTATCCTTATAACGTTTGGGAGCCGAATGACGAATTAACGTCAATTTCTCAAATGCAAAAGTTCATAAGCGCAATAGGCGTTGCAGATTACGATCAGTTATTAAGTAAAGCTGATGAAGACCCAGAGTGGTTTTGGAATGCAGCCATTGATTTTTTAGATGTCAAATTCTACCAGCCATACGACAAGGTGTTAGATGCCAGCAAAGGCATTGAGTGGACACAATGGTGTGTTGGTGGAAAAACCAACATGGTGCTTAACTGCCTAGATAAGCATAAAGGAACGGATGTATGGAATAAGCCATTTATTCACCACGAAACAGAGGCTGGTGTTAAAAGTTCTCTTACTTATAAAGAGCTCGATGCTAAAGTTTGTCAATTAACCAATGGTTTACACTCACTGGGGCTTAAAAAAGGTGATGCCATTGGCCTGTATATGCCGATGATCCCAGAGGTAGCAGTTGCCTTTTTAGCGATTATAAAAATGGGCGGAATGGTCATTCCATTGTTCTCTGGTTTCGGGCCAGAACCCATTATCGTACGTCTTAACGATGGTGAAGCAAAGGCGGTTATTACCGTTGATGGAACCTTACGACGGTCTAAACCCGTTAACTTAAAATCAACCATTGATGAAGCCAAGCAAAAGATACCATCACTAGAGCATGTCATTATTTTTGATCACATGAGTTTGGCGTTAACAAAACAGCCGGGAGACCACGATTGGGATGAATTAACTAACAGCATGCCCGTTGATTGTGAGACTGAAGTGATGGATGCTGAAGACCCGATGATGTTGGTATATACATCTGGCACAACGGGTATGCCAAAAGGTACGGTGCAAACACATTGTGGCTTTATGATCAAAGGCATGTTTGACATGCATGTATTGTCAGAATTGTCATCAGATGATCGAATGCTGTGGATGAGCGATATGGGCTGGGTTGTCGGCCCTCTAGAAATTATGGGCGTGAGCTATACAGGCGCCACATTAATTATGGGTGAAGGTGCACCGAATTATCCTGACCCCGGTAGAATTTGGCGGTTTATTGATGAATATAAAGTGAGCTGGTTAGGGTTTGCACCAACCATTGCTCGTATTTTTATGAGTCAAGAAGAAGACCATGTGTCACGCTATGACTTCTCATCATTAAAAGTTGTACTAACCACGGGCGAACCATGGAATCCCGATGCTTGGCTATGGTTTTTTGATAAAGTGTGTGGCAAACGTGTTCCTATTTTAAACCTCACAGGTGGTACAGAAATTGGTTGTGGCATATTAGGTTGTACCGTTTTACGCCCTTTAAAACCCTGCTGTTTTAACACAGCTATCCCTGCGATGGGTGCAGATATTCTTAATGAAAAGGGCGAGTCTATCGCTATTGGTAAAGTTGGCGAACTGGCGTTGAGGAATCATTCAATCGGATTAACGCGTGGCTTATGGAATAACCCTGAACGTTACCTCGACAGTTATTGGCGGACACTTTCTGGTATATGGGTTCATGGTGACTGGGCAGTTAAAGATGATGATGGTATGTGGTATGTGCTGGGCCGCTCTGATGACACATTGAAAATAGCGGGTAAAAGAACAGGCCCTGCTGAAATTGAAGGCCCGTTACTGGCCACCAATAGGATTGTTGAGGCAGCTGTTGTAGGTGTGCCTGATGAAGTAGGAGGTTCAGCCGTTGTTTGTGTTTGTGTGCCAAAACTAGGTGAAAATGATGAGGCAGCGCTAGCAGAAGCACTGATAGATGCAGTCATCAAGGAAATGGGTAAATCATATAAACCCAAACAAATTGTGTTTGTTGAAGACTTGCCCAAAACGCGCACCATGAAGGTGATGCGCCGCGTTGTAAAAGCATTATTGTTAGGTAAAGAACCAGGGGACTTATCTTCTATGGCTAACCCAGAATCACTTGCCTTTTTAAAACAAAAAGGTTTATTATAACAAGTGTTAGGTAGTTTCTTGGCCAGTCGTTTTGCTGGGTGTAATGGTTAAATAATTTGCTCGTTAAACGGGCTTTTGTAGAGTAGAAAATGGTTGAAGAACAAACAGCCGAGTGGCCTTTAAAAGGCATTCGTGTATATGAAATTGGTACGAGTGTAGCAGCACCTTTCGGCACCTGGATTTTAGCGGCAATGGGCGCGGAAGTTATTAAGGTTGAACCTGAAGGCCGTGGTGATGACTGCCGGCATTGGGGCCCTCCGTTCTGGAATGGTACATCATCAATGTTTCAAGCGTTAAACCGTGATAAAAAATCTGTCACCGTTGATCTGAGTGACCCCAAAGATAAAAAGTGGCTGCGTAACGAAATGATTAACAAAGCCGATGTCGTGTTACAAAATATGCGGCCAGGGAAAGTTGATTCATTAGGCTTAGGCGCTGATGAAATCTGCAAAGAAAACTCTAAGCTGGTGTATTGCAATATTTGGGCATTTGGTAAATCAGGCCCAATGTCCGATAAGCCAGGCTACGACCCATTAATGCAGGCTTATAGTGGTTTGATGGGGTTAAACGGTGAAGAAGGGCGTCCACCAGTTAGAATTGGTACATCTGCCATCGATATGGGTACTGGCATGTGGTGTGCTATTGCCATTATTGCCGCTTTATTTAACCGCCAAAAGACAGGTGTAGGTTGCATTGTCGATACTGCTTTATACGAAACGGCCCTAAGTTGGATGACCTATCACATGGCAGGTTATCACTCCACTGGTGAATTACCGACACCTCAAGGTTCTGGTGTGCAAGGTATTGCACCTTATCAAGCATATGAATGTTCAGATGGTTTTTTGGTGATTGCAGCGCCTAACAATAAGCTGTTTGAATTATTAAAAAGCGTGCTGGGGCACCCAGATTGGACAGAAGAAGAGCGCTTTCAAACAAATCCTTTGCGTTTTCAAAATAAGCCTGAACTAAACCGCTTGATAACAGAAATAACCATTAAGGAAACGCGGGCGCATTGGCGTGAAAAACTCGATAGTATAGGTATCCCTAATTCACCTATTCAAATGGTTGATGAGGTGCTTAACGACCCACAAACGCAATCATTGGGCATTGTTCAAGAATCCGTTGAAAACGCCATGAAACTGGTTGGCCTACCTATTATGTTTAACGGTAAGAGGCCTCCATTACAAAACGAAGCGCCCGAATTGGGTGCTGATAATGATACGTATAAATGATAAAGGTAAGAATTAAATAATTATGACTGAATTATCAATACCACTAGGCAATGACTATGCGGATATCCGCGATGCAGTTAATAGAATTTGTGACGATTTTCCGGGCGAATACTGGCGTAAATTAGATGCTGAAAGTGCTTACCCTGAAGAGTTTGTTAACGCGTTAACAGAGTCAGGTTTTTTATCCGCACTTATTCCAGAAGAATACGGCGGCGTGGGCTTGCCCTTAAGAGCCGCCGCGGTCATTATGGAAACGATACATGCATCTGGTGGGTCTGCCTCTGCCTGCCATGCGCAAATGTACATCATGGGTGCGGTATTACGACACGGCAACGAAGAGCAAAAACAAAAATATTTGCCTAAAATTGCTACGGGTGAGTTAAGGCTGCAAGCCTTTGGTGTAACAGAACCAACGTCTGGTTCGGACACGACTAAACTACGTACTAAAGCCGTTAAAAAAGGCGATAAATATATTGTTAACGGCCAGAAAGTTTGGACAAGCCGCGCTTTTCAATCTGATTTAATGTTGTTATTGGCTCGTACAACACCGCTTGAGGAAGTGGCTAAACCGACGGATGGGTTATCTATATTCTTAGTAGATATGCGGGATGTGGTTGGCAATGGTATGGAAATAAAAGCGATTGATGCCATGATTAATCACAACACGACTGAAGTCTTTTTCGACAACATGGAAATCCCAGCTGATGCCCTGATTGGTGAAGAAGGCAAAGGTTTCCGTTATGTTATGAGTGGCATGAATGCGGAGCGAGTGATTATTGCAGGCGAAAGCATTGGTGATGCACGATTCTTTATAGACCGCGCAACAAACTACGCCAAAGAGCGTGAAATCTTTGGTGGGCCAATTGGCAAAAATCAGGGTATTCAATTTCCAATAGCAAGAGCCTATGCAGAAATTGAAGCGGCTGAATTAATGGCTAGAAAAGCGGCTGCACTGTTTGAAGCAGGAGAGCCCTGTGGTGCAGAAGCTAACATGGCAAAAATGTTATGCGCTGAAGCGGCCTGGAATGCGGGTGAAGCCTGTATGCAAACACACGGTGGATTTGCATTTGCAACCGAATACGACATTGAACGAAAGTGGCGTGAGGCAAGGTTATATTTAATTGCGCCTATTTCAACCAACATGATACTAAGTTACATTGGTCAGCATGTATTAGGTATGCCAAAATCTTATTAATAATAATTAACAACAACATAAAAATGACATTAGGAGAATAAAATGGGAAGAGTAAGTGGAAAAGTTGTATTGGTTACGGGTGGCGCAATGGGCATGGGGCGCACACATTGTGAATTATTAGCTGAAGAAGGCGCTACCGTTATCGTCACGGATATGAACGCAACAGAAGGTACAGCAACAGTAGATTCAATTAAAGCAGCTGGTGGCAAAGCGGAGTGTTTACCACAAAATGAAACGAATGAAAGTGAAAGGAATGGAGCAGACCCGTAAACACATCGGAACCAGCCAACGAAAGGAAAGGAGTGTAGAAGGGTGGAAGAGGTGTGAGCGGAA
>ERZ1027208.770-NODE-770-length-11046-cov-8.483214_pt1 | contig 11046 bp, 8 predicted proteins | sample MGYA00520867_ERZ1027208 | MGnify/ENA primary metagenome ERZ1027208 (study PRJEB33311, sample SAMEA4378413) | marine metagenome | biome: Marine biome; feature: Fjord; material: Water | collected 2014-07-20T08:00:00Z/2014-07-... | depth 75 m ...
GTCCGCACCGGCGAAGACGGCGCTGGCGGCGTCTCAACGGTTTACGTTGAGGACGGATCAGAAGGCCTCAGCTTTGGCGCATTAGAAGACAAAATGGGGTGGCGCAGCCAGCCAACCGCCCAAGTACAATTTGACGATTGTACCATTCCAGCCGGAAACTTGGTCGGCGACGAAGGCAACGGTTTTAAATACGCAATGATGGGCCTTGATGGCGGTCGTTTGAACATTTCCGCCTGCTCGCTGGGTGCAGCGCAAACCGCATTGACCAAAACACTGGAATACATGGGCGAACGCAAAGCCTTTGGTAAGCCCATCGACCAATTCCAAGGTCTGCAATTCCGCCTCGCCGATATGGAGATCGAGCTGCAGGCTGCACGGGTTTTCCTGCGCCAAGCCGCATGGAAACTGGACAACGGCGCACCTGATGCAACAAAACACTGCGCGATGGCCAAAAAGTTTGTGACTGATGCGGGCAGCCGGGTTGTTGATCAATGCCTGCAACTGCATGGCGGCTACGGCTATCTTGCGGATTACGGCATCGAAAAGCTGGTGCGCGATCTGCGTGTGCATCAAATCCTTGAAGGCACAAACGAGATCATGCGCGTCATCGTTTCCCGTGACATGTTGAAAAACCGCTAAGGAGCCTTTGCATGAGCGACATCAACATCCGCATTGTCGGTCAGGCAGGTCGGATCACTCTGACCCGCCCACAGGCCCTGAATGCAATGACATATGAAATGTGTCTGGCAATTGAGGCCACACTGGACAGCTGGCGCGAAGATACTTCAGTTACGCTGGTTGTGATCGATGCCGAAGGGGACCGCGCGTTCTGCTCGGGAGGAGACATTGCCGAGCTGTACGAGACAGGCACAAAAGGCGATTATGCCTATGGCCAAAAATTCTGGGCAGATGAATACCGCTTGAACAACAAGATATTCAGCTACCCCAAACCTATTGTGTCCTTCTTGCAGGGTTTCACCATGGGTGGAGGTGTAGGCATTGGTTGCCATGGCTCGCACCGCATCGTGGGGGAAAGCAGCCAAATCGCAATGCCCGAAGTCGGCATTGGCTTGGTGCCTGATGTTGGCGGGTCATTGATGCTGGCATTGGCCCCTGGACGGTTGGGTGAGTATTTGGGCCTTACAGCCAGCCGGATGAATGCGGATGACGCTATCTATGCCGGTTTTGCAGATACTTACGTCCCGCAACTTATGTGGGACGGCCTTATTTCCGATCTCGAAAAAACGGGCGATGTGGTATCGATTGAACGTGCTGCAGCGCAAGCACCAGACGGTACATTGCGCGTACAGCAAACGCAGATTGATGCACTGTTTTCGGGTGAAGGCCTCAGCGACATCGAGCGGTTTCTGGCGGCCGACGAAAGTGATTTCGCTACCAATACGCGCAAGTTGATGGGGCGTAATTCTCCCCTTTCCATGGCGTGTACAATTGAAATGATCCGCCGGTTGCGCGGCCCATCCCTCACCATGGAGAAAGCCCTCGATCTGGAATACCGCTTTACCGCACGCGCGATGGAACATGCTGATTTCCTTGAAGGCATTCGCGCAGCTATCATCGACAAAGACCGCAGTCCAAAATGGCGCTTCACCGAAGGGGACGTGCCAGCGATCGCAGTCTCCAAGATGTTGATACCTCTGGGCAAAAATGCACTCACACTTTGACGGGAGAGACACATGAGCTATAAGATCGGATTCATCGGCCTTGGTAATATGGGCGCCCCCATGGCGCACAACCTTGCAAATGCAGGCCACAGCGTCATCGGCTTTGACACCGCTGGAACCACTGCTGAAGGCGTGGACATCGCACATACCGCCCAAGACGCCTGTGAAGGTGCCGATTTTGTCATCACTATGCTGCCCAATGGCGCGATTTTGCGTGCTGTTGCTGATCAAGTTTTGCCGGCGATGAAATCTGGTGCCGTTATGATTGATTGCTCGACCGTAGATGTGGAAAGCGCCCGCCATGTTGGGGCACAGACTGCCGAAATAGGATTGGGATTTGTTGATGCGCCCGTGTCCGGTGGCATTGGCGGTGCATCCGGTGGCACACTAACATTCATGACAGGCGGGACTGACGCGGCCTTTGCCGCCGCAAGCCCACTATTTGATATAATGGGCCAAAAGGCTGTGCATTGCGGCGAAGCCGGTGCAGGCCAAGCGGCAAAAATCTGCAACAATATGATCCTTGGCGCAACTATGATCGCAACCTGCGAAGCCTTTGCATTGGCTGACAAACTTGGCCTTGATCGTCAAAAAATGTTTGACGTTGTAAGCACATCCTCTGGCTATAGCTGGTCGATGAACGCCTATTGCCCGGCCCCCGGTGTTGGGCCGCAATCCCCCGCTGACAATGATTATACCCCTGGTTTCGCCGCTGAGCTTATGCTCAAGGACCTAGGTCTAAGCCAGCAAGCAGCCGAAGCTGTTGACGCAGACACCCCAATGGGTGCCCTCGCACAGCAGCTTTATGCGCAGTTTGTCGACAATGAGGGTGGCAAAGGCCGCGATTTCTCAGCGATGTTGCCCCGTTTTGCGGCGCGCAGTCGCGACACTTAATGTCGCATATCGGCAATTAAGTGCAGGGGCGCTGCGTAGGCTGATCAAACACCAGCCAAGGAAAACGCAATGTCCCTGCCCTTTGATGAATTCGCCGCCGCGCTTAGCTATGACGATCTACCACAAGATCTGTTGTGGACGCTGCGGCGCTCCTTCACCGATACGATGGGCACCGCCGCGGTTGCCTCGACCACCCACATGGCTGATGTGGCGCGACGCGGTGCCTTGGCACTATTCGGTGCGGGTGGCGCTGGATCTGCGCGTATCCTGCTGCATGGCGGTTCGGTCAGCCCAACAGGCGCCGCGATGGCGGGTGCCTTTACCGTAGATGCCGTGGACGCACATGACACAACCTCACCTTGCAAGGGACACGCCGGATCGGCAGTCTTTCCTGCTCTGCTGGCGGTTGCCGACGCGCTTGATCGTCCTTTAACGGGTGCTGAATTCGCAGTCTGGTTGGCCGTCGCCTATGAAGTCAGCTACCGCGCTGGACTGGCGCAGCATGCGACCTGCCCTGATTATCACACCTCTGGTTCTTGGACTTCAACGGGCGTCGCGGCGGCAATCGCACGTGCATTGGGGCTAAACCGCGAAGAAATTCGTCATGCAGCTGGCATTGGTGAATTCCACGGGCCACGCAGCCAAATGATGCGCTGCATTGATCACCCAACCATGTTGCGCGACGGTGTTGGCTGGGGTGCGCCCTCTGGCCTCACTGCGGCCTATCTTGCGCGCGAAGGATTTACAGGGGCCCCTGCGCTGACCTGTGAACAAGCGCCCGAATTTTGGGAAGATTTGGGGGATGCATGGCGCACAGTTGAGGACACCAGCTACAAACCCTACCCTTGTTGCCGCTGGGCACACCCGTCAATTGATGCAGCCTCCGCTCTAATGGCCGAAAACGATCTCATCTCAGCCGACATCGCTCGCGTGGATATCAAGACGTTTCACATGGCCACCCGATTGGCCGGACACACACCTAAAACCTTGGATGAATTCAGTTACTCTATCGCCTTTCCCGTCGCTTGCATGATTGTGCGCGGCGAAATCGGCGTGACTGAGTTACAGCCCGAAACCTTATCTGACCCAGAGATATTGCGGATAAGCCAAGCAACCCAACTGATTGATGACGATCATTACACCAAAATTTCCGTGGGCAAACGCTGGGCCGAGGTAACAATCTACTGCCATGACGGGCGTGCGTTCACCAGCGATCCGCGCACACCGCGCGGAGACCGTGACATGCCGCTCAGTGATGCTGAGATTTCGGACAAATTTCACCTGTTTAGCGATCCCGTGCTGGGCCGCGCGCGTGCAAACCAGATCGAAGACCTCTCAGGCCGTTTTGACACCCTGAGCGCAGATGAATTCGCCCATCTTCTAGATCTATGTTTGAACGCGCCCTAGTTATTCAGCTGCGGCAACTTTACGCGTCTCAAGCATCGGTTTGAGGTATTTACCCGTATAGCTTTCAGGCACTTCGGCGACCTCTTCAGGCGTACCTTTGGCCACAACCTGACCACCTCCGTCACCGCCCTCTGGGCCGATGTCGATGATGTGGTCAGCCGTTTTCACAACATCAAGGTTATGCTCAATCACCACAACCGAGTTCCCCTGATCGACCAGTTCATGCAACACTTCCAATAGCTTGCGCACATCTTCAAAGTGCAAACCGGTTGTCGGTTCATCCAGAATATACAGCGTGCGGCCCGTGGAACGTTTGCTAAGTTCTTTGCTGAGTTTGACACGCTGGGCTTCGCCACCAGACAGTGTGGTCGCCTGCTGGCCAACTTTGATATACCCAAGACCTACCCGCATCAACGCGTCCATCTTTTCACGGATGGTTGGCACAGCAGTAAAGAACGTTTGTGCGTCCTCCACAGTCATATCCAAGACGTCAGCAATGCTTTTGCCTTTAAATTTAATCTCAAGCGTTTCGCGGTTATACCGCGCGCCTTTACAGGTTTCGCATTCCACATAAACGTCCGGCAGGAAGTGCATTTCGATCTTGATCACACCGTCACCTTGACACGCCTCACAACGTCCCCCTTTGACGTTGAATGAGAACCGACCGGGTTTGTAACCACGGGCCTTGGACTCTGGCAGGCCAGCAAACCAGTCGCGAATAGGCGTGAACGCCCCTGTATAGGTCGCTGGATTAGAGCGCGGTGTGCGACCAATCGGACGCTGGTCAATGTCGATGACCTTGTCCAAATGCTCGAGGCCTTTAATCGTCTCACACGGCGCTGGCGTCTGGCGTGCGCCATTGAGGTTCATCGAGGCGGTCTTGAACAGTGTTTCAATTGTCAGAGTGGATTTGCCGCCCCCCGACACACCTGTGACGCAGACAAACTTGCCCAGTGGGAAATCAACCGTAACGTTTTGCAGGTTGTTCCCCGTGGCTTTTACCACCTGAACCTTCTTTTTGTTACCTTTGCGCCGAGTGGTTGGTACAGCGATTTCGCGCACGCCCGTCAAATACTGCCCCGTCACCGAATTTGGATCAGCGGCTACCTGTTCAGGCGTGCCGTGGCTGACCACCTGACCGCCATGAACACCCGCACCCGGCCCTATGTCGAACACATAGTCCGCCTCACGAATGGCTTCCTCATCATGTTCAACCACGATGACGGTATTACCTTGATCGCGCAGGTTTTTGAGGGTCAGCAACAGGCGGTCATTGTCACGTTGGTGTAGGCCAATGGACGGCTCGTCAAGGACATATAGAACCCCTGTCAGGCCAGACCCGATCTGGGAGGCCAAACGAATACGCTGGCTTTCGCCACCACTTAACGTACCGCTTGAACGTGCTAACGTAAGATACTCTAATCCAACGTTATTTAAGAATCCAAGACGTTCGTGAATTTCCTTCAAGATTGCCTTAGCGATGGCATTTTTCTGAACACTCAACGAGTCTGGGACAGAGATACACCACGCAAGGGCTTCACGGATCGACATCTGTACAACATGCCCTGCATGCAGTAATTCGTCCTTTCCACCGTCCGCTGGACCAATCTTTACGGCCAGTGCTTCGGGGCGCAAACGGTAGCCTTCACAGGCACCGCAATGGCGGTTATTCTGGTAGCGCTCAAATTCTTCACGGACCCAGTTGCTGTCCGTTTCACGGTAACGGCGCTCCATGTTTGGGATAACGCCCTCAAACACACGGCTGACTTCATAAACGCGCCCGCCCTCGTCATAGCGGAACTGGATTTCTTCCTTGCCAGAACCGTAGAGGAACACCTTTTGTATTTTCGGATCGATGTCTTTCCATTTGGCGCTGGGGCTAAAATCATAGTGTTTTGCAATCGCCTCAATGGTTTGTTTGAAATACGGACTCTTGCCTTTGCGCCACGGGGCCAATGCACCGTCATAGATTTTCAGGTTCTGGTCTGGCACCACAAGACGCTCGTCAAAGAACAGCTCTTTTCCCAAGCCGTCACAAGATGGACACGCCCCAAAGGGGGCGTTGAACGAAAACAGGCGCGGTTCGATCTCGGGAATGGTGAACCCACTGACAGGACAAGCGAATTTCTCGGAAAATGTAAACCGTTCCGGTTCCCCCTCAGAGGGCGCGGTTTCTAGGATCGCAATGCCTTCCGCCAAATCAAGGGCAGTACGCAAGCTGTCTGCCAGCCGCGTTTCCAGCCCTTCACGCACAACAATACGGTCTACAACGACGTCGATGTCATGGCGGAACTTCTTGTCCAGCGCCGGCGGTTCATCAAGCTCATAGAACTCACCGTTGACTTTGACGCGCTGAAATCCGGTTTTGCGCAGCTCTAGGAATTCTTTGCGGTACTCACCTTTGCGGTCACGCACGATTGGGGCCAGCAGATAGGCGCGCGTGCCGTCCTCCATCGCCATGATCCTATCAACCATATCCTGCACCTGCTGGGCATCGATAGGTTTGCCAGTGGTGGGAGAATAAGGTGTGCCGACACGCGCAAACAACAGGCGCATATAATCGTAAATCTCGGTCACGGTACCCACCGTAGAACGTGGGTTTTTCGAGGTGGTTTTTTGTTCAATCGAGATCGCAGGGCTAAGACCAGAGATATGATCCACATCAGGTTTCTGCATCATATCAAGGAATTGGCGCGCATATGCGCTTAGGCTTTCGACATAACGGCGCTGCCCCTCGGCATAGATTGTGTCAAACGCCAGCGACGATTTACCAGAGCCTGACAGCCCCGTTATCACCACCAACTGATCACGCGGAATATCCACGTCGATGTTCTTGAGATTATGCTCGCGCGCGCCGCGTACTTCGATGTTCTTTAGCTCAGCCATAGCGGCACCCCCGTGGTTCCTATCGGATATAGGGCGCGCTGCGGGATTCTCCAATGCCAAAATGCGAACAAACGGTAAACATCATATCTTTCTGCGCAGGCCTGCGAGGAAGATGTGCAAGATTAGACCGGTGAAAAAGGCCAACCCAGCAAGGATCGGTAGGCTGATATACCCCCAGCCCGCCAGCGCCATTGCCATCACAGGCGTACCAAGCGTGTTACCCAAATTGCCCATCTGTGCCATTGCACCATTGGCCTGTGTCTGTGTGCGCGCAGTATCGTTCAGCTGCGGCACAGCAGCAAAACTGGCCCCTTGGATCAACCCCATCGCAGCTGCAAGCGCCAAACACGCCACCGCATTTGCAGGCATCATCCACAACCACACCATGCAGAACACTGACCCGGCAAAACCCGTTATCACGACCTGCACCGCAGGCATCACACGCAGCAGGGCGACGCCGATGGTCATAGAAATCGCGATACTTGTCAGCGGCATCGCTCCCATTACCAACCCGCGAATGGACGGATCAAGATACGGCGGCAGTACCGTAAGGATCGAGACAAAACAGAACGTATAAAACAACCAGCCAAGTGCCGGAGCAGAAATGCGCGCAGAACGATAGATCGTGACATGTGTGGCGATCACGGAAGACAGCGAAAACACGGGGACTTCACCCTCTCGAGGGAGGGTCCTGAGGCGTGGGCTTAAGTACAATGCAAACGCCGCCATATAAATTGCATGCGCGGCAAAAAGCGCAGGAATGCCTGAATAAATCGCCAAAGGCCGCCCAAACCAAGCCATCACCGCAAACGCCACTCCAAAGAACGTACCCCAGAGCGTGAGCGCTAATCCGCGCTGCTGGTCATTTGCTATTTGCGCAATCAACGTCGGCGCGGCGACAACGATAGCGAGGTGCGAAACTCCTTCAATCAAACGCAGCGCCAGCATGACGGGCAGCGGCGGCAGCAGTGCTTGACCCAAAGATACAACCGCGCCCAGCCATAGCGCCGCCAAAAGCGCGCGCCGGTAGCGAATGCGCGCCACCAACATCGCCGCAACAACCCCCAACAAAACGCCAACAGCCCCGATAGCCGAAACCAACCAGCCCAACGCTGCACCACCCTCAGGGTAAACCGTGCCAAGAACGTCATAAATAACTGAAATTTTTGCATATTGCATGGCCGCGCCTAGACCGGCGCCCCAAAGCGCCAACATCAATGGCCAAGACCCCACCATTAGCTGCGCTCAGCCATTGCCCATGCACAGATTGGCATATTTGGATCATTCTCGATGTCGTCTACACCTTCAACGTATTCGGGCGGCCAGACCTCTTCGAGGTTGCGTTGTGCGACATGTCGGTTGCCCCACTGGAATGTTTGGATGAGATCTTCCTCAAATCCACATTCGATCAGGAAATTTTTGAGCCCACGGGCAGACCAACGCGAATTATCCATGGGTGCCGCGTGGAACGGAATATAAAACGGCACAGCCACCCAAAACTTACCACCCTTTTTCAACATCTGGCGCACGTGCTTGGTCGCGATGTAAGGGCGATCCAAATGCTCCCAAACTTGATTGGCTAGGATCAGGTCAAACTTGCGTGGCTTGCCTGTTTCAGGGTCCAGATAGGGCCCTGCGCAAATATCATATTCGGGATATCGGAACTGTTCATAGCTTTTGAAATCAAACTGCTGGCCGTAGTGGCCTGATACTTCAGCTACTTTCAAGCGCTGCGGCTTGAGCTCTTGGATCATCTTGCGTGACGCAGGACCCATTACAACGCGATTTAAACTTACCATGGGTTGAGTATGCCAGCGCCCGCGCACGCCGTAAAGCGGCGACTGCGGGCGCAAGCAACTTACATGTGGATCACTTTGCCGTAGGCGTCCAGCACCGACTCGTGCATCATTTCTGACAGTGTCGGATGCGGGAAGACGGTGTTCATCAGATCTTCTTCGGTTGTTTCGAGCTGGCGACCAACAACATAACCTTGGATCAGTTCAGTCACTTCAGCGCCAATCATATGCGCGCCCAACAGCTCACCAGTTTTGGCGTCAAAGATGGTTTTGATCAGGCCACTTTCTTCGCCCAACGCGATGGCTTTGCCGTTTCCGATGAACGGGAATCGGCCCACTTTGATCTCATACCCCAGCTCTTTTGCTTTGGCTTCGGTATACCCAACAGAGGCAACCTGAGGATTGCAGTAGGTGCAGCCAGCGATGCTTTCCGGTTTGACGGGATGCGCGTGCTTGCCTGCAATCAGCTCGGCGACCATAACGCCCTCATGGGAAGCCTTGTGCGCCAACCAAGGCGCGCCAGCGATATCACCAATGGCATACAGCCCGTCGATACCAGTGCGGCAATACTCATCCGTCACAACGTGGGTGCGGTCAATTTTCACACCCAGATCTTCAAGGCCAAGGTTTTCAACGTTACCGACGATCCCTACCGCGCTGATGACGGTGTCAAATTCATGAGCTTCGACCTTACCGCCAACTTCGATATGGGCTGTCACTTTGTCCCCAGCGCGGTCCAATTTCTTGACCATCGCCTTTTGCATGATCTTCATGCCTTGTTTTTGGAACGCTTTCTTGGCGAAGGCCGAAATTTCTGCGTCTTCTACAGGCAACACACGGTCCATGACTTCGACCACGGTCGTGTCAGCACCAAGCGTATTGTAGAAGCTGGCAAATTCGATGCCGATTGCGCCAGACCCAATAACCAATAATTTCTTGGGCATGTGTGGAGGTTGAAGCGCGTGGCGATACGTCCAGACCAATTTTCCGTCCGCTTCGAGGCCGGGCAATTCACGCGCACGGGCACCTGTGGCCAGTACAATGTTTTTGGCCGTCAGGTTCTCTGTGCCTTTATCGGTCTTAACGCTCACCTTACCTTTGGACGGAATCGATGCCTCGCCCATTACGACGTTGACTTTGTTCTTTTTCATCAAATGGCCAATACCACCTGACAGTTGGCCTGCCACTCTGCGGGAACGGTTAACAACCGCATCCAGATCATAGCTGATGCCATCTGCTTTTAGACCGAACTCCTTGGCGCGGTGCATCAGATGGAACACTTCTGATGAACGCAGCAAGGCTTTGGTAGGGATACAGCCCCAGTTCAAACAAATACCGCCGAGGTTCTCACGCTCAACAATGCATACCTTCATGCCCAGTTGCGCGCCGCGAATGGCGGCAACGTAGCCCCCTGGCCCCGCGCCAATTACAATCAAATCATAGGATGTATCGGCCATGAGGCACCTCGTATCTGTCGCTTGAAAATATAGTTCACCACTAAACTATATCATTCTGCTCAGCAATGGCGAGGACTGCAAGGCAGCTATGCAAAAGCCCGCAAGCGCTCTGGGCGTTTACGGGCTTGGAAATTCTTAACGTCTTCGCAATTAGGCGGCGATGTCAGCCGCCTGTAAATTGCGTAGGGTTTGACCATATCCACCTTGAGCCACATATGCGATTTCGCTTCGGGTATCGATGCGCCCAAGGGCAGCATTACGATATGGGAAACGTCCAAATTGGCGAATAACTTCACGGTGCGCTTGCGCATGAAGCAAATTGCTGGATTGCGGCAGCCGCTCAACCATGAGGCGGATGCAACGGTCCTGATCGCACAGGCTTTCGGAATGCATCAGCGGCATATAAAAGAACTGGCGCGCTGGTGGATCTATTTTCATGTCCCAGCCCTTGCAAATCGCGCTTTTTGCAGCAGCTATTGCAATCGCATCAAGGGCAAATGCATCGCCAGAACCACGGAACATATTGCGTGCAAATTGATCTGCGACAATCAGATAGGCCAGTGCACCGGACGGATAAGTAAGCCACATGCTAAGGCCTCCATCCCGGATCGCCTGCCATGTCGGCATAAATAATTCGCGAATTTCTGAATCCACTGCGTCGTCAACGGCATACCAGCCGCTCGGTCCGACACGATCGAGCCAGAACTCGAGTACTTTTTCAGGACCTACCATCGTCTTCTCCTATGTACGCAAAGCGCTAACCTGTTCAGTTAAAGACAGGTTACGCATTTATGAAACACACATTTTGCAACAAAAGCGTCACATTTAGCGCAACCATAAAAAACAGGGGCCCACGTGTTTCCTTTAGGTAACAGAATGGGGAAAATTAGGTGGAAAATTGAGGCATTACGGGGTGTTTTCCCC